>Ga0075116_10000683_pt1 | contig 15592 bp, 38 predicted proteins | sample AntAceMetag02UKC_FD_69786 | JGI IMG/M metagenome (GOLD analysis project Ga0075116, IMG submission 69786) | Saline lake microbial communities from Ace Lake, Antarctica- Antarctic Ace Lake Metagenome 02UKC | ecosystem: Environmental > Aquatic > Non-marine Saline and Alkaline > Saline | place...
CTCGCCCTTTAAGTATTCTGAAAACTAATGATTAAAATAGCTCTTATAGAAAGATGTTGTGTCTTTCTGAGAAAATATTACTTACCTTATATCCAAGGAGGTGAGTCTGTGGGACTCACCTCCCCCGGTTAAAAGTATTTTAATCAAACTAATGAATAAAATAGTCTCATTACAGACGTGTCATCTGTAAAATGAAGTGTGTTTCGCACTTCTGTGAAAACGATAATAATTTTGTATAGTGAGATGCCCAAAGGTGTGCGCATCTCCTGCCTAGAAGTATTTTATTCAAAATAATTAATTAATTAATCAAAATAGCTCAAAGTTTGATGGTTGTTTCGACCTTCAGAGAATAAGTAATTTCCTATATAGTGTTAGGATCTCCAGGGGCCTTACCGGTTAACAAGTTAACCTTCAGGACCCGTGAGATCCTAGTCAAGTATTTTGATTGATACTCGCAATAGTTCAAATAGGTAGTTGATGCGACTACCTGAGTAAATAATAAAATCGGTTGATAATCGAGCTGGTAACGCTAAAGGTAAACCAGCTCGCAAAGTATTGCGTTAATACTGAAATAGCTCATATTTAAAGGCGTTGCGTCTTTGAGAGATAATGTTGAAAAGTTGGATAATAGCAGCTTTTTCAGCCCGTTTCATTTTATTCCACGGGCTCTCATGCTGCTCAAGTATTTCAGTTATTATTATTATTAAAGGTAAAATAATGAAAATATTATTTCAAATCCCTTTTACTATTCTTGTATGGGAATTGCTAAAAAGAGTAATTAAAGTAATAAAGTTTAATGAAACAGGAATTGATGTAAAATGACAAAGAAAATTGATAAAACACTAAAATTAATTGATAAGATAATCAAATTAGACTACGAGAAAATGGAGTGTGAAAAGAAACTTAGATTATGTTTGACAGTTAAGAAACACTTTCCTGCTGATATTGTAAAAGGACATAAGTTTTTTGCGATATCAAGAAAGGAATATCAAAAAGGATATATGTTTGGGTATAGACATACTCCTTTAGAAATACCAAAAGCTGGTATGTTTAAGAATAGAAGAAAAAAAGATGAAAAGGGTTATGAAGATATTTTAATAATGTGTATTGAAACAAAAGAGTGGGTTGAATTACCACACTTTGAATTACCAATATCCGATAAAAAGGTTTTTAGTTTTGCAAGAGAACCAAAAAAGGCGATGGCGTATGAATTATGATATAAATAATATAGATTGGAACGGAATTAAAAGTAGACTTAAACAAACAAAAACAAATAATTATAGTGGTGGGTATAATACTATCCTAGATTTAGACCAAAAAGATAAAGACGCATTGAATAATGTGATGATAGATTATGCTCGTAAAGAAATAAGGAAAAATCCTAAGAAATTTTGTGAAGAGTATGAAGGGAAAGTAAAATTAAAATATTCTGGCGAAACCTTTTTTCAAACTGAGTTTAGATTATTAGGGGAAAAGTGTTATGAAAAAGTTGGTGTTAGAATATTTACATATATGTATCATTTAAGAAGTATAATTTTCGACAAACAATTAAAAGCTGAAATATGGGATAAAGTAAAAAGAGACCGGTTAGGTAATTACACTGTCCAAGATTTCCTTAATGAATATGATTTAAAAAATTATTATATGACAGGAAGTTCAGGAAGTATGTTAAAGAAAAATCATCACGCAGAGATTATCACATCTTTATATCACCCTGGTATAAGGTGGGGAGCATTTATAATCAAAACTGCAAGAACATATAAAGCATATGAGATATTTAATCATACTTTCTTTGAGAGACAAATTACTCTAATGTATGAAAAAATGAAAACATTTAAAGAAGTGAAAACAATAAAACATAATAACTCAAGAAAATTAAAAATATTAATGAGAAAAGAAATGGCGAGGTTGATGTAAAATGGGACAATATTGCGAAACATTTATATATTCTATGAGTATTGCCCTTATTAGGTAATGTTAATGCCATATAAGAACATAGAAGATAAAAGAAAACATGGAAGAAAATATAGTAAAGAATATTATCAAAAGATGAGGAAGGATAAAGAATTCCTAAAAGATCGTAAAGAAAGATTAAAGAAATGGAAAAATAATAATCCAGATAAAATTAAACAACATTCTAAAAACTATTATAAAAAACATAAAGCAAAAATCAGTAAAGCAAGCACCATATGGCAGAGAAAGAATAGAGAGAAAATAAGAAAAAAACTATTTGAAGTATATGGAGAAAAGTGTGCTTGTTGTGGTGAAGATGAATTTGTTTTTTTAACTATCGACCATATAAATGGTGGTGGAAAAAAAGATTTTGAAGAAAGTAAAAGTGTAATATATGTATATAAAAGGATGATAAAAGAAAATGATAAAACAAAATATCAAACAATGTGTTGGAATTGTAATCAAGGAAAAAGAATTAGTGGAATTTGTTCACATAAAAACAGGTGATAAAAATCGGTCAGTATTATAAACCAATTAACCTTTGTCTTCGTGAGTATGCATATTCACACGATTATGATCAAGGACTAAAACTGATGGAACATTCTTGGGTAGGGAATGTATTTGTTGGAGTTATAATGAACCTTTTAAAAAAAGGTGGTAGATGGTATAAACATAAGATTATTTGGTGTGGTGATTATGCAGAAGTAAATATAGATGTTTTACCTGATAAGAAAAAATTAATGGCAGAAGCATTAGATGGTGAAGTAAAACTTTATGATTTTGTTGAAAAAAATGGAACATTAATAAAAGACAAACAAAGTATGGATATTGATGAACAGAAAAAAGCAATATTAATTAATCACACAAAGAAGGAATATGTTATGTATTCGAAGCTTAATGTTGAACCAGATTGGGCTATTAATCCATTACCATTATTAACTGCAAAAGGAAATGGTTCTGGTGGTGGGGATTATCGTGGTTCAAATGAAGATGAAGTAGGTAGTTGGGCAGGAGATTCTTTATCAGTAGAATTTGAAGAACCAAAAGGATATAGAGAGACAGATGTGGGTTTTAATGAAGACTAAAAAGAAAAAACGAATTGTTGATTTAAAAAGTGGAATAACTGAAGATAAGACACATAGAAGGTGCCAACAAATACAATGTAGTTTTTATGTTCAAGGTGGGTGTAAACCTTGTGAGAAATGTAGTTCTGACCCTTTTATCTTAAACAAAGATTGTGAAACTTGTTACGATTGTGAAAATGTTCCAGGTGAGTTAAGATGGGACGACCCAAAGATTAAAGCAGAAGCACAAGACATTATAGAAAAAAATGGTGAGATGGAAGAACTACTTAAACAACTAAGACAACAAACTCCAATGCCACCACCACCAAAAAAAATTGAAATATGCGGGAGGGACGAAAGATGACAAAAGATCCAGAATATGTAAGAAAACAAAAAGAAACACAAGAATTAATTATTAGACAAGCTTGTATAAAAGCTGCTTGTAGTGCTGTAACTGTTAATAATCTAAGTGAAAATGGTATTGATTTTGTTAGTAAACAAATCATAAAATTATCAGAGAACCTTAGAGAGTGGGTGCTATTAGGTGTGGCAAGTGAAAAAGAAAAAGCCAAAGTTTAAGGAAAAATTTTACGAAAAGGCACAAGAGTTAGTCATACTATCAACAAAAGGAGATTTTCAACTATTTACAAAATATCTTATGATGATTGGTGATGATTGTAGATATGCTTGGCATTTTAATTATTTAGAAGAGGAAGTTAATAGAGCATTTAAAGAAAATCCTCTTATGCTTTTTCAAATCTTTGCCTCTGAATATAAAGATGTATTTAATAAAAAGGAATTGATAACAATGTTTAAAAAAATAAATAACAACAGATTAGCAAAGGTGATTTAGATGGGTTGCGACATACATAGTTATACTGAAGGTTTAATTAAAGGTGAGTGGGTTTATTTAGGTAGTGTAGTCATTTATAGAAACTATGCTTTGTTTGGAGTAATGGCAGGGGTTAGAGATGAGGAAATTAGTTGTGTCTCTGGTGAATGGAAAGAATTACCCGATGATGCTACAAAACAAGTTAATACAATGAGTGATAATTATGGTCACGGCCACTCACACTCATATTTAAATTATGAAGAATTGTTAGAAGCAAAAAAGATTTATGATGAATACATGAAAAAACAAGATTGGAATAGTTCATTCCCAAAAGCAATAATTGCTTTGAAAAAGGTTCTTAAATTACCTTTTATAGATGATGTAAGGATAGTGTTTTGGTTTGATAATTAGGTGAAGATAAATGGATTTAGAACATAAATATTATGATTATAAATTTGAACTTATAAAACAAATCAAAACTGACGATTGTATTGTTTTTGTTTTAGAAGTGCATTCGAGAGATAAATGTGAAAAAGATAATCCGTTTTACTTATCTAGTGAAAGTGAAGCAATTGTAGTATATAAAGAAAATGATATATGGAATGTATACACATTTGAAAGTGGTGGATATGAGTATAGAAAAGGAACTCCTGAAATAAAATATAAAATAAATATGAAATTATCTGGAAAAGATATTAAAGATATTGAAGATAAAATACAAAAGAAGTTTTTTGCTGAGATGATATAAATGGAACAACTTGTTCTTAAAAGACTAAATAAAAATTTAAAAAGTGGAGGAGGAATTGTTGATGAAGGAAAAGGATATTTCTCTCTTGTAGGAGTTTTTATGGGAAACGTTGGATATATAGCAATTCCTTTTGACCACCCAGATTGTAGAAGGGACATGCATGATGAAGTATTCTGGGCTTTAGATGTCAATGGTGGAATAACTTTCAAAGAAGATAATGTATTTGGTTGGGATTATGCCCACGCACATAATTGGGGAACTCCAGAAGAACACGTGAAAAATGCGTTTAGATTTTTTAGAATAAGAGAGCTCGACCATAAAATTACAATTGAAACAGATATAAGTAAGATAAAGAAGATGAAAGAGGAGCTATTAGCTATAATACTATGAATATACCACAACCAATGGAAATGGCGTTTGCCTTACCAATACTAAATAAATTTGATAATTTTTATTCTATATGTGATAATCATTGTGAGCATGATAGACTTTCTTACTCAAACAAATTTCCTTTTGTTAGACTTGATATGCGAAGTCAATTATGGGATTTAGATATGCCAGAAGATGAGCATGGTTTAGTGGATAGAGTAATGGAATTTTTCTGGGACGATTTTCGTGAACAGTATCAAAGTGATTGGGCAGAAAAAGAAAATGGATTCAGAATTTGTTTTGATATGAATGGATATAGAATTATTGCTAAACTACCTATTTATGATCTATGGGAAGAACGAAACGAACTAGAGGAAGAACTTGATGAAGAAGACCTTGACGCTGATGAAATTGATGATAGAATAGAAAGAGTAAAAGAAATTGATGAAGAATTAGTAGCCTGTGCACCAAAATTATTATTGTTTGAGAAAATAGTAGGGTGGCACAAAGAACACTTCAAAGATTTTGTTGTTGTTGAAGATGAAGATAAACATTTTGATATTGTTCATAAAGATTGGTTTGAAGATATGAAAGAAGAGAACGGGTGGAAATTATGGGTAAATGCGTAACTACAGGAAAGGAAACAGATAATCAAGTTTTAATGGCAGATAAAGAATTTGTTTTGAAACTTGTATATATGTGTCCAGAAGAATATAATAAATTGTTAATGGCTTGGAGGGTGTAAAAAATCGGATATACTACTAGTTTTGAAGGAATTTTTCATTTGAATAAAAAATTACATCCAAAGATAGAAGATTTTTTGCAAAAGCTTTCTAGCACAAGAAGAATGGCAAGAAATATGCCTGAAGAGTTATTCGGTGTTGAAGGTGAATTTTATGTAGATGCAGGTGAAGATTTAGGACAAGATTATAACAATCCAAATGTAATTAGTGCAAACGAACCACCAAAGACTCAACCTGGACTATGGTGTCAATGGATTCCTACTGAAGATGGTATGGGTTTAGAATGGGATGGTGGAGAAAAGTTTTATTCTTACACAGAGTGGATAGGATATATTATTGAGAAAATCCTAGAACCAAATGGTTATGTTGTAAATGGTAAAGTTAAGTGGCAAGGTGCAGAAATGAATGATAGAGGCATTATTATTGTAAAAGATAATCATGTTGATATTAACGAATTAGAATGAAACAAGCAAAGAAGTGGAAAAAGAATATAATAAAAATTGATGACATGCCTGATACAAGTGGAAATCAAATTCTTTTTTGTCTTATTTGTGGACATAGAGGAAAATTCAACACTACATTTGAAGAGCAAAGATATTATGCAGTAGACGCAACTTGTGATGAAGAAACTAACATAGAAGACTATGAAAAGTCTGAATGGGTTGAAGGTGGTGGAGATATACAAGACCAAGAATTCAGTTGTCCTCATTGTGGATCTAAATGTGAATTGTCTTGGCCTGAAGATATTTGGGAAGTTGCTACGACACATATTGATACAAAATTTATCTGGCATGCTCGTGCAATAGTTAATGATGAAGATTATAACCAAGAAATAAGAAACAAATTTCTTGCGTTAAAGGTATAAAAAAATGGTGAAAACTAATTGTCCTAATTGTGGATTTGAATATATTGAAGGAACTTTAAGAAAATGTTCTATGTGTGGACTTTGTTTAACTTGTGATATATAAAATGATAATATGTCTAAACTGTGGGAATACTAATAAATTTAGTAGAATAGCTTTATACAAAGAGTGGAGTGAAGAGACACAATATTTAAACGGAAAGGAAAAAGATGATTATGCTTATGATTTTGGCCCATCAGAAAAAGTAGATAGTGAACTCCTAGAGTATGATGATTACACTTGTGAACAATGTAAAAGTGAAAAGGTAGAAGAAAGTTTAGATGAAAAACAAGTTTTAGAAATCCAAATAGAACATACAGATAAGAAAGGTAAGTGGCACAAAGATGGTGTTGATGAAGATAACCAAAATGAAGAGATTAAAAAGAAACTCTTTGTTATAATGGTGTAAAATGAGAATAAAAGATAAAATCGCAAATGAAATAATAAATTACTTAGAAGAGAATGTGGAGGGCTTGTTTGAATTAAAACAAGAAGAGTTCTTAGATATTGAATGTGGAATCGCAGACCTTATTGAAAAAAGATTAGCACATTGGCTAAATTGGGATGTTGATTTAAACGAGATAAAGAAATGAAAATAACTAATATTATTCGTTATATGATTTTTGATTTTGGAGTATTTATAGGAAATTATCAAAGAGAATTATTAATTACAGGGTGTTTTATCCTTATGGTTGCTAATACCATAATGATTATGAAAATTATAAAATATAATAAAGATTTAGAGGTATCAGATGAAATGTAAAGGTTGTGAGAATGAATTAAGTCCTGATGAAGGATATGAAACTGTGGGTAGATGTAAAACAGACGGTTGTATGTGTATAAATATTCCTATGAGTTTAAGGTGAAAAAATGAAAAATTGTCAAAAACACGAATTTAGACAAGCAATGAAATTTGGATTTGATTGTGAAGAACATAGAAGTTTTTATTGTGTTCGTTGTCTTTTGGAAGTTAAAAATAGAGAAGAATTATTAGAGGTTATGAAAAAATGAAGAAAAAAATAGAAGAAGCTTGGAAAGAAACACATATTTGTGTTTATAAAAAATATTCAATTAAATATGGTTCACAAGGAAAATTTTATGCAATAAAAAGAGGAGGGATACCTTTATTCCATAATGATAAAGAAAGTTATGTTAAAAGGAGTATTGATAATTTTATTGATATTGAAGAACGAAAAGTCAGAGACGCAAAAGTTAAAAAATATGAAACTAAGATAGAAGCTAAAAAAGTTAAAGAATTAAAAAAGTCAATGGAAAATATAACTTCACACAGAGCTACATTTGATATGAAAGAGTTGAAGAGTTTAATATTCTCCGCAAATGGGTATACTTCTGAGGCAAGATTAACTTTCAAAAACAAAGAATTAACTTTTACTGAATTAGACCCTGCGAACGTAGCTTTAATTTTTTTCAAATTAAAGTTTAAAGGAAAAGCTAATACTGAAGCTTGTATTAATCTTAATGATTTAACTACATCAATAAAAACAATTTCAAAAAAGGGAATGTTTACAAAGTGTAAAGAAATTACTATCTCGTTTAGAGCTAAAAGAAATGAAGAAGATAAGGTTATGGTTTTATCAAATGGATTTGGTGAAATGACTTTACCTTGTATTGAATTGTATGAAAAGCAAACTAAAGTGCCTAAACTAAAGTTTAACACAAAAGTAAAAATAAAGAAAAACGAATTAAGAAAATATCTTAATATGTGTAATCTTGTTGCTGAAAGTGTGATAATGAAAGTTGTGAAAAATAAATTATATATCTCTGCAAATGGAGATTTATCAGAGTATAATAGTAAAGCTATTACAACTGCGTCTGGGAGAAATTGTCGTTCAAAGTATTCATATGAATATCTAAGAAAGAACTTTGTTCCTGGAAACGAATTAGTTGTTAAATTTGGAACAGATTATCCATTACAAATAGAAGATGAAAACGGAAATATCTTTATATTAGCTCCAAGGGTGGAATAAAATGGAAACAAAACAAAAAGCCAAAGAAATAACAGATTATTTTGTTGCGTGGTTAAATGATGATAAGAAACCCAATAATTATGATGAACTTGTTAAAGAAGTAGAATATATGTTGGAAAATGATTAAAATGACAAAGTTTAAATGTGAACTAGACCAAGAAGAATTAGAAGATTTACTTCACGGAAGAAGAGAAAAAGTTGAATTTAATTTTGATGATATAAGAATTAATGTGGTGAGACAAAAATGAAAGAAAAAAGAATTAAGTTGGGTGTGGTTGGAGTAGATAGTGGACAATTAATGATATGCGACCCGTGTTATATAGATGATCAATGGAAACGTGAAAAAGATGGTGATTTTAGTAATCCAAAAGAAAACTTTTCATATGTGAAATGTTCTAATATTACACTTAAAAAAGATATGGAAGAAGAAAATAATGGACAACTTCATTTTGAAAAGGGACATCCTGGCGTAGGTGTGGTCTTCTCAAGTGGGCTTGGAGATGGAGTATATGATGTATTTGCAACCATAAAAGATGTAAAAGGTTGGGGAGAAAGAATAACTAAAGTTGAAATAATTCTTATAGAAGAAGAAAGTGATAAACATAAAGCAATAACAGAACATCTTCTTGGGAAGAAATGACTTGTCCTCAATGTAAAAAAGGGAAAATAAAAGTTAAACATGTAGAGCAAGAAATCGAAGGTGCAATTTATTATCGTAAATATTTTTCTTGCACAAACTGTGATATGGCGAGTAGTGATTAAAATGAAAATAAAACTTGAAATGGAATTGGAATTAGATGATGATACTTTAATAGATATAAAAGGTAGAAACTTAATTCCTGAAGATGAATTGAAAGAGGAGCTAACTGAAAGAATGTTTCATGCTTGTGAAGATTGGGTATTAAGGGGACAAAGACCTGATTTGGAGTTTGAAAAATGACAAAAACATATAATTTTGCTGAAAAGAATGGAAATGCTGTAGTAACATTATCTGCAGATAATGATAAGGAAGCTATAGAGTATTTAGAAGAACTTGTTAGATTTCCACTTGATTTTAGAATGGAAATTGTAGATGAGGATGAAGATGGTGAGTGATAAAGATAAATTGAAAAAATTACAACCTAATCGTACTAAAGCAGAAATTAAAAAAGAGAAAAAAATTATAGATAAATTGCGAAAAAGAAATATGAAGCGAACTATCACAATAGGGAAAATTGAAAAACAAGCTAAGAGTATACTTGAAAAATCAGGACAACATCATCCACATTTATTCATAGAAACAAAGAATGGACTTGAAGTATATTTACTTGGGTTTAAGAGTGATGATGAAAAACAAAAAATGATGAACACTTTTCGAAAAATGATTAGTGAAAGAAATGTTGATAGTTACTTTGTTGTCTTTGAAGGATGGATTAGTAAACAAGAACCATTAGGAAAAATAGTTAGACCACGTGATGATCCAAATAGAGTAGAAGTAATTATAATCTCTCAATACAATAAAGATAACACAGGACAAACAATCCTTCAAGAATTTGAAAGAAAAGGAAAGAAAATCGTTTGGGGAGAAAAAACAACTCAAAAAGATTTTAAAGAGATGCGTAGTATGTGGAATTTTTATCTTGAAGATGCTGGCGAAGAAGCAATGATGGCTGCAAGATGGGAGGCGTTTAAGAAAGAAGTTCCTGATTATGAAGAATCAATGAATGATTATGTTGATAAAATATGGAATAATATGCCTAAAGATATTAATATAACTAAAGAAGAAATGAAAAAACAATTACAAAAGACTGCAAAAAAAATGGTTGGAGAAGGAAGAGTCTATCGAGAGAAAAAGGAAAATGGAGAAAAAACTAATACCTCTAAACAAAGAGGATCCAAAAATAAAGATAAGCCTTGAAGAGATAGTTGGACGAGTAGAAACAGGTGAAATGTTGTTAGATGGTTATAATTATGGTATGGTTGCTATCTTACCAACAGGAAATGGAGACTGGATGTATCATCTTAGATGTGAAAATAAGATGTATTATTTTGAAAGATTATGTTATAATAAAAAATGAAAATGGAAGGTCCAATTGAATATTCAATAGATGAAATCGGAAATATACAACTAGATACTGATAAAACTTCTATCATAAAAGGTTGGGCGGATAATCCTCCTAATGCAGTTATTGGAGTATATGTGCCGAAAAAGAAAAAGAAAAAGAAAATATGTTCGTTCTGTAAGAAATTAAAACAAGTATATTGTATTGAAGGAGTCCAATTGATGGAGATATCAAAAGTTCTTCAAAATAAAACAATCTATCATAGAACATATCATATATTATGTAAAAGCTGTGCATCAGCAAAGGTGATTTAAAATGGGATATGATTTATGTGTTAGCACAGTTAGATATATTGGAGATTTGAGTAAATTTAATATGGTAGAAAGACATAAAGCTATTCTAGAATATGTTGTATCTTTATCTGATATTGATTTTAATAATTTAAATTGGGGAGATTTTAATGATGATATATATGAACCTTATTATGGTGGTGAAGAGGGTGATGAAACTAAAAGAACTGTTGTTATAGATATTATAAATGACTTCTTTGAAAATCATGATAATAGAGATACAACTGATATAAGTATTCCTTGTGGTGGAATATTTTTATCTGGTGGAATGAGTGGAGGAGATTCCCCTTCTGAATCTTATGATTGTTTTTGGAAATTTGATAGTTTACCTATTAAGATATTAGAAAAAGGAAAGTTTGGATCTGTATGGGATACTTATCTTTTATTTGTTGAAGAATATAAAAATAAAATTCCTAAGAAATTACACGCAGAGTTAAATAAGTGGAGAGCAGCTGAAAAAATATGAACCCAACAAAATTTATAGATCGATTAAATAATTATATAATTGATGTTGAAGATATAATAGATACCTACGAAACACAAATAAAAAATTTATGTAAAACAGAGTTGTTTAAATTAAATAAGGACGACCTTAATAAAGATTTGAATTATATTGCTATTTCATTATTAAAAAAACATAAAGAAATTAATTATGGAAAAACAAGACACCATAATGGTTCAACTATTTTCTTACTAGATGGAATTTTAAGTTATAGGAGATTTCAACAAAGAAGTAAAACCACTTATGATTTCTGCGATAGTGGAGATGAAGAATTTGAATTATTGAGTTGGCTTCCAAAAGATTTTGGAAACATTGTAAAATTTGTAAATAATAGTATTGTAAACTTAAAAGATGAAGAAAAGGAAACTTTTTACAAAGACAAAAAAGTATTTTATAGTTATAACGATAAACGGGAAGAAATAATAAAAGTTATTTATGAAAAAAAACTGAAAGAAGAGGTTTACTTTACAAAATATTATGGTGAAAGAGAATATAAAAAAGGAAAATTAATAAGTATCGAAACCACACTTCGAAAAGATAAGGGATATAACGCTGGTTTGAACTTTATGATGAAATTTACAATTAAACCTAGTGATGGTAGTAGTTTAGAAATTATTGATGATTTGACAGATAGAAATATTTTCTTTTACTTAAATAACTCTGTAAAATTAGAAGTTAAAAAATCAATCGTAGAACTAAAAAAGATTATAAGAAATTACAAATCAAAATCATTAAGGGTAGAAAAGAAAATACAGAACATGTTAGTTAAAAAAGGATACGCTAAATACCTTTTGGCTCGTGAATTATAGAAATATTTAAATAGATAAAAGAGGATATGAATAATATGAAAAAAAAAGATATGTGGAAAAAATTAAGTAAATACCGATTAAAAGATGTTAAGATTGACTTTGAATTTCATTTACATGAACCAGATGTAGTTGATGCTGAAAGAGTTGATGAAGAAGTAAGAATTATACAAATACCTAATACTAATGTAGAATTTGGTGTTGAGAATGATCTTGAGAGTAAAGATAAAGTAAATATTGTTTTTGGTTTTGGAAGTGTTGCACTTAATACAGAAGACTTTATTAGAGCAGTTGAAGATTGGAAAACTAGAAACGAACTTAAGAAATTGTTAGGTAAAAGATGAAATATAATCCATTTAAAGTTTACGATGGCCCTGAAGATGTTAAAAAGGCCCGTGAATATACAAGAAAAATAAAGAAGCTCTGGAATGAATTCAAAGATAATGTGGCCTCACTTCAGAAAGAATATGAGGATGTGGGTGCAAGTGATACAGTTTCAAGAGAAGAATTATGTGATTGGGTAAAAGAAAAACATGGTGAGTTATTTTGACGAAAAAAGATGATAACCTAAAAGTAGCATGGGATAAAAAAGGAGAATTTATTCTCGATAACTGGAACGATACTTTATGTAATGAAGTGAGAGAGTTAGTTGAAGATATGACTATGTATGGAAGTTATACTTATGGTTCAGGAAGATTAAGTGTAAAATATAAATATTATGCTGACCAAAAATATTATTTCATCACAGACATTCAAAATCAATTTTTATATATAATCTCTTGGTATAAAAGCAGAGGAAGAACAAGTTGTGTATTATTTCAAGGAGAAATAATTGATAAAAAAGAGATGGAAGAACTACGAGATTTATTATTAAAAGAACGTGGAAATAAACCATGGCAGATGAAATAAAACCTATAAAAGTAAAACAATACACACCTGTAAAGAGTTTTGCTACAGCAATAACTATTATGGGTTGGGGACATGTAAAGAATAATGGTAGAGTATTTATTGGAAGACATAGGGCAAGGTGCAACGCACCTTCTTTAGGTTTTGGCCCTGAAAAATGTAATAAAAAACTTAACATTGAAGACATAGGCCTTTATCATCCAACATTAAAAAAGATCCATTGTAAATTATGTAGAGATATGGGTTTATGGCACGAAAGTTTTGACAATGAATTAGTGTTTGTTCACGATAAAAAAACAATGGAAGAACAAATCATAGATATACTCGTAGAAGATAGAGTTATTTGAAGACTAAGCGGCGAGCTGAATTAACAGCAATATTGAAGTCTTCCGAAGGCCGTAGTTGTGTATGCAACAAGTGGGACTGAAAAACAGTTACCTGCCTAAGGATAAAAGTGGCGTGCAGTCGTCCCCGCTATCTGCAAGACGGTAAGCTCAGGGTGGAGATACGTTAAATCTCCTTTTTTTATAAAAAATGGTAAATAAAAGTCTAAAAGAAAAATTAATTGAATTTCTAATTACGGAACCTAAACATCTGGCACAAATTTATAATGCGTTTCCTTATGAAAAGTGTAGCACTATTCGAGGAAGGTTAAATGAGCATGTTGATTCTTCATTTAAACGTATTAGTAGAGGTGTTTATCTTGCTGTAAACGGAACAGCAAAAGCATTAATAATTGAAGGCGATACTTGGGAAGTTATAAAAGAGTTTGATGATAATAGTGTTGATGCAATTATCACAGATAGTGGATATACTTGTTTAAACAAACATTATCAAGTAGGATCTACACGAAAGAGAAATGTAAACAAACATATTGGATTTGAAACAAAAGATATTGATGAACCTTTAATGAAAGAGATGTTTAGAATATTGAAACCGGGTGGGCACTTCTTTAACTTCTTACCTGCAGATGGCGCAGATACACTAGCTTACAATAATGATTTCATAAAGATGGGTGTAGATAGAGGATTTGTTTTCAACAAAAGATTTATCTGGAATAAGATAAATATGTCAATGGGCTACAACGGAAGAAATACTTATGAACAGATGATATTCTTTAGCAAAGGAAAAAGACATATGCCTTATGATTTAAGTGTGAAAGATGTTCTCTCACATAAGAGAATCCACCATTCAAAAAGAATACACGATGCAGAGAAACCTTTGGAATTAATAAAGGAAATTATGAAGTTTTGTTCAAAAAAAGGAGATGTTGTTCTTGACCCTTTCGCAGGATCCTTAAAAGTTGCTTATGCTGGATTAGAATTAAATAGAAACACAATATGTATTGAAATAGATAACAAAAATATAAGGAGGGCTTTAATATGACAAGATACTTATGTATAAAATGTAAACAAGATTATCAAGCACACCAAACAATAATTGAAGACCAAAGAGGAAGATGTCTTTGTTTGAATTGTTGGGATAAAGTAAAACATTTACCATGAAAATATGGAAAATAATAAAAATAATCCAATAGAAAATTTAGATTTAAAATATGAGGTATATAGATATACAAAAAATAAATTAGTGAACTACACATAACCTAACACCTTTGGTGTTGAGGATATGGCTTCTTGATTCATCAAAGGAAATAATTTTCCCTCTCCAACAATCGCAAGTCCCTTACGAAGTATATTTATTGCAGAATTATAATCTCTATTGACCATAACTCCACATTCACAATTATATGTTCTTATATTGAGTGGCATATCTTGTAATTTACCACATCTGTGACACATCTTAGAAGTATTTCTTGGGTTTATTTCTACATACTTAATCTCAGTATTTTCGACTTTAGATTTCAGCATTTGTAAAAACATTCCCCAACTACTATCTAAAATGTTTCTATGATTATAATAATGTCCTTTTTTGTTTTTGGTCATTGACTTGATATTTAGTCCTTCAACTGCAATAATTTGTGATTTATTCACAAGTTTAGTGCTTACTTTATGGAAAAAGTCCTTTTTCTGATTATCTATCTTTTCCCATAGTTTTTGTAATTTATTACATATTTTTCTTCTGTTCTTGCTACCTTTTTTAGTCTTGGATATTTGTCTATGTAAAAATTGTAATCTCTCTAAAGATTTGTTCATAAATAACGGATTATCTACCTTTTCATTATCTGATGTTGTTATAAAAGATAACACACCCATATCTATCCCAATTACACCATCACCTGACTTTATTGTATATTTACCATCTGTGATTATATGTGCTTCCCAACTATCAACCTTTTTCTTGATAATAATACCTTTGATTTTACCAACCATAGTTCTATGTTTTCTAATATTTATGTCTCCTATTTTTGATAATCTTAGTTTGCAATA
>Ga0075116_10000684_pt1 | contig 15584 bp, 32 predicted proteins | sample AntAceMetag02UKC_FD_69786 | JGI IMG/M metagenome (GOLD analysis project Ga0075116, IMG submission 69786) | Saline lake microbial communities from Ace Lake, Antarctica- Antarctic Ace Lake Metagenome 02UKC | ecosystem: Environmental > Aquatic > Non-marine Saline and Alkaline > Saline | place...
CCAGTCACCGACGAACAGCGGGTCAAGGGGTTGACCCATGTGATAGCCGGGAAGGCCGTAGACTGCGCCCTGAGGGGCATCAAGCTGTCTCGTGCTGCACTGGATAGCCAGTTGTGGCAGACAGTGAAGAAGGCCGGAATGCCCGGGCTGTTTGCGAAGGTCAGAAAGACTGACCTGTATCAGGGAGTGGTGAGGATATTGCTGTAGGTCGAAAACGAAACGGGGGGTGTGAATGATGCAGAACTGGGATGGTCAGAAGTATACCATGCGGCAGACGGAAAAGTTCTTTCGCGATAAATGCCCCTCGATAATAGGGGCAAGGAATGCTCCCGAGCGCGAAAAACGTATGACGTGGTTGAGCGAGGGTATTCTGTGCAACATGTTGCATGGATTGTCGGCGCTCCCAGCCAGCATGAAGGAGATCGATATGTACACAGATTTCCTCGCGTGGATGATTCAACAAGATCGATGTCAGCGAGGTTAGTTATGACCTACCGTCAGATACGTCTACGCGCAGGACGGGGATGTTCCTGCTGTGGGAAGCCGATGGGCGCCGGAGACATTGTGCTCCGACAAGAGGCGAAGAAGCGTAGGGCGTATTTCTGTAGCGTGTGCAGGCCGGCAGCAAGTCAAGTACAGGGAATGAAAGTATGACTAAAACTAAGTGGAAAGACACCATGATCAGGCTTGGGCTGAAACACTGGAAGGGGAGCCAAGGTAACGGGTGGATGTCATATCTGCCGACGGGTATAAAGATCGAAGCAATTCCGTTTGTCCTATTGGATCGCAAGGACGAAGACGATGTGCGCAAGCGGCTCGCCACCGAAGGTCTGTATCTTGCATGGTCTACCATGTTTCTTATGGAGGGGCATCATCATCCAAAAAGAACCACGGTCAAGGCATTGACGCAACCCGGCGAGGGTTGGTGGAAGACACACGATATGTACGGAAAGGTCAAAGCATGAGCTTCATTCTATTCTGCGGAGGATTCATAGCAGTGACGGCCCTGCTTGGGTGGGCTACATCGCGTTTACGAAAACAGAACGTCAAGACAGGAACACACATACCAACGATGTGGTTTCCGCAACTGAGGGGGTGATATAATTATGATGATTACATGTATCAACCGGAACGGGAACACGTTTGCTAAATTGATAGACCTCATTAAGCTGTTGCGAGGACACAAGGCGCAAGTCGAGACCAATATAGAGCGGAATTACATAGAGCACCTGATTGAGGATTGCTTCAAATTGATGGAGAAAGATAAATGACCGAAGAGAAGAAATCCATACTCGAGAAACTCGCCGATGAGTGGAACAAGTGGAAGGACAAGACGGGGCGTGAAGCACAGAAGCGCCGCTGGCAACTCAGGAGGAACAAGCGGAGAGTCCTGGGCCTGAACATCAGGAAGAGGAGAGCCACGAAGAAGGGCGAGAGCAAGGGCGCCTTCGGTACGAGTCCGGGTCACGGGGATCCGAGTCCTGCACTCAAGCCGGCGGAGATGGTGGCGAGATACAGGAAGGTGGCGGAATGAGTCCACACATACGAGAACAAACGCTCTACTACTTCAACGAGCTTAACGATGATGCCAAGGAGAAGGCTCGTCAGTGGTGGCGGGAGCACGGACTGGATTATGAATGGTGGGACTGCAGCTACGAGGACTTTGTGGCGTGTGCGAAAACGCTCGGCATCGAGATATCTAGCAAGCCGACCACGAGGATGGACGGCAAGCCGGGCCTCGGGAGCACGAACATCTACTTCTCCGGGTTCTGCTCGCAGGGTGATGGAGCCTGTTTCGAGGGGTGGTACAGCTATCAGAAGGGCTGGCGGAAACTGCTCAAGGCCTACGCTCCGATTGATGCTGAATTGATGCGGATAGGCGAAGCCCTGCAGGATACACAGAAGCGGCTGCGATACGAGGGGACGGCAACCATCGCGCAGTCGGGGCGCTACAGTCATTCGGGATGCATGATCATCGAGGTCGGCACCGGAGAGGTGCACGAGTATCCGGATGGCCCAGAGGAGGACATCAAGCAGGCGTTGCGAGACTTCGCCGACTGGATGTACAAGAGGCTCGAAGGGGAGCACGACTACCTGAATGGTGATGAGTCCGTAGATGAGGGCATCGTGGCGAACGAGTATGAGTTCTTCAAGAATGGGGGAAGAGCATGAAACTAGACCTGCAGGAAGCGACGCTTACAGTCACCCGGGAGCCGGGCGACCCAGGCTATCGGCCGATGAGCGAGGGGGCATGGGGGGCGCCGGAGAGTCGACTGCTCTATCACATCAAGAAGCGGCTCAACGGTCAGGGCATGGACCTGATCAAGAAGAGGATGTGGAAGGACGGGCACATGGTGGATACGGAGCAGCAGTACCTGCGTACTCGCAGCAAGCGCTCACCACGTCCCCACGTCTACATCTGGAATGGGTCATGGTCTGTGTACGATGCGGCCCGTCGACTGATGGAGGACGGCGAGGTTGTGCTGAATGTGGAGCGAGATGTTTTTAACGTAGGAGGAGGTGAATGAGGGTTATATTGAGAGAGGCTGGAGAAGAGTACAGAATAGCAGGCGACAGACGGATCCGTACTCTGGAAGACGCCGCGGAAGCGGCGCGGGAAATTGTCACCTCAGATACAGAGGTGATGGTCGTGCTGTGCCTTAATACGAAAATGGGATTGATGTCTTCAGAGATTGTGACCAGTGGATTGCTTGACTCGTCGTTGGTGCATCCGAGAGAAGTGTTCCGGTCCGCTGTAAAGAATAACTCTGCAACGATTGTCTTGGTGCATAATCATCCGTCCGGAGATCCGACTCCGTCGGCAGAAGATATACGTATAACGAGACAATTGGTTGAGGCCGGAAAGATTATCGACATCAAGGTGCTGGACCATGTAGTCGTATCGCCGCCAAACAGTCGATGCAGTATGAGGGAAGATGGGCTGGTATCATTTCAATAGGGGAGGCGAATGATGATCGACCTTCTTGTCCTGCTAGAGATGGCTAAGAGATTCGGAGAGCAGGCCAAGCCCAATTGTTGGGAGTGTCGTGAGCAATGGGCGAAGTGGAGGCAGGGGCGTGGCCGCGGACTCAAGAAGAGACTGGAGAAAGAAGTAAAGAGGATGGAGGAAGAATGATTCTCGACGATCTGATAGAGGAACTTGAGCACATGAGGGATGCCATAGGGCATAGTGGTGCCAGTGTCGGAGCGTCCAACTCGACGTCGGGCATGATGGAGATCGAGTCAGTAGAGGCAAAAATGTCGGACCAACCAAGATGGGTGTTGATACGGTGTTCTGAAGGAGAGCGGGATGAGTGATGCAGCACAGAGAGCGGCAATCAGGATCATAACGCAGCCAGAGATCATGGACTCTTCGGCGCCAGAGGTCGGAGTAGCAGCTATCATCGACGAGGAGTTTGCGGCACAACAACATCACATCAAGGTGCTGCGGATCTTTTGCGAGAGCGTACACAACGACTGTGAGGAGTGGTTATCGGGAGGGCTGGCCAACCTTGACCAGGAAGACCTGCTCGGGGGGTTCAGAGACGAGGCAGAGGATGTGTTAAAGCAGACGGAGGAGAAGAGCAATGTGTAAACCAGCAAGTATGATAGTGACGCACGGAAACAAGGCGTGGTTTTCAGGGAAGACCGACTCGCATCATGAGATCATAGAGGAGCATAAGCTACGAGAAACAGACGCAAGGGGCGATGTTGCCCTTGTCCCGGTAGAGATCGTGCCGGAGAATGATGACTTGTCCAGGCCGCTTGATGAATGGAAGTTCGGGGTCGACAATGCTGGGTTTGATCACGAGCTTCCGGCATGGTGGGACGAGAAGAAGGCCGAGGCTGCGTGCAGGGCGAAACTAGAGGAGTGGGCTGAGGCGAAACTCAAAGGATGGATGGTGCAAGAGGCGTTCCATCCGTTTAATCCACTTACTCGTAAGACGAAAACGCTGTCGAAGCTGATGCTTATTGAGTTGCTGCGCGATTGGTCCAGCATCTGGGATAGCGTCGGGAGCAGCGTCTGGGACAGCGTCTGGGGCAGCGTCTGGTCCAGCGTCAGGGACAGCGTCTGGGAAGGCGTCCGGGACAGTGTCGGGAACAGCATCTGGGATAGCGTCAGGAGCAGCGTCCAGGACAGCGTCTGGGACAGCGTCCGGGAAGGCGTCCGGGACAGTGTCGGGAACAGCGTCTACGGATATATCGGCTCGCTATTCCCGAACATCAAGACATGGAAATATATCGAAGACAATCCATCTCCATGGAAGTCGATCCGCAAATTGTGGCGCAACGGATACGTTCCATCCTTCAACGGGACGACGTGGAGACTGCATCGCGGGCCGAAGGCGAAGGTGGTGCTGGAGATTAAGCAGTCGGAACTAGTTAAGGAGAAGAAGTGAGCAAGGTCTACAAGTGCTGGATAGAGATCGAGCGGTACGACGATGAGACCGAGGAGCACGCAAACATAACGAACGAATGCACGTATGATGGGGACTTTGCGGAACCGGTACTGATCGGAGAGTTCAACACACTGGACAAGGCGGTCGAGTTTGCGGAGTCATACTGCACGGATGGAGGGAGGATAGTCATGACATTCAAACAGGCAGAAGCCGACGTGGGTGCTTTGGTCAAAGACGAGTACCACTACTTGATGTACGTGCGGCGACATTTGGACGGCAAGGTGACGGATGTGCTGTGCACGATCTATGTGCACCCGAGAAGGACGTTTGAAGCCAGGACATGGGCAGGGGCATTAAATGGATTGCGCCTTGACCTTGGGCTGGACTCGATTGATGATGGGGCGCCAAGGGAGGATGCATGAACAAGAAGAGGTACCTATTCAGGATAGAGCTTGCCGGTATCGGTGAGGACATCGAAGAGGCGTGGGGCTATGCACTGGAGAGCTTTGTGCAGGACCCTGGAACTCCTCCGGATGTTGGGCTGGATCACGACGACGAGGGGTTTGCGATGGACGCAGCCAGTATAGATGAAACATGGGAGGATGCATAGATGCTGATGTCTAACGGAACATCGATCAGTGTAGGCAACAGGAAGATGGGCAGTATACCAAGCGTGTCACTCATGCCGGGTGTGTCGTGCGTCGAAAACGCACCCTGCCTCAAGGACTGCTATGCAGCGAACAACTGCCCGGGTACACTCAAGTCATGGAAGAGGAACATGGAGGTCCTCACAGACGATCCTGTAGGCTATATGGACGACATCAAGGCGTTCCTCGCAAGAGAGCCGCCGTTCTTCAGGTGGCATGTTGGTGGTGATATCCCGAGTCATTGGTACCTGTACGAGATGACGGTGATTGCACAGATGTATGAGGCCGTGAAGTTTCTGTGCTTTACTAAACGTTGGCTGGACCTGTCGTTTGAGCAGAGAGAGATTCCTCGGAATCTGTCGATCGTTCTGTCGATGTGGCCGACACTCAAGAGGACGGGGAGGCAGAGATTACCGAGGGCGTGGATAATGGGAGATCCGAGAATCCCGAGTGACGCATTGGAATGTCCGGGCAACTGTGCGACATGCGCAATGTGCTGGAATCTGAACGAGATCGGGCGAGACGTTATGTTTCCGAAGCACTGAGGAGCAGTGATGTACGCAAGAACAAACTACAAGACGAAGAAGGCGCTGAAGGAAGACGTGAAGGCCGGCAAGTCGGTAGAGGTGTATCAACCCGGGGGATTCTTTCCTGGACAGACCGATGGAGTGGTGTGTATAGAAGGGCCTCATTATCCTGAAGCTCATCGGTGGTACGCAAAAGCAGTGATCAAGGACAGTGTGATCGTCAGTGTGAAATAAGGAGGAAGACATGGGGCGCACAACAGAAAGCCATGAAGATGGTCGCCTGCTTCGAGACATGATGGCCTATGCCGTAGACCTTGAGTTGATAGTGCAGAGATTTCTGGACTATCACAATGGGTATGACGCCGAGACGGGCATAGCTGTGTCGGACATCATTGCGGACGCAAACAAGGTTCTGAAAGGAAGATAACATGCGGGTGCTACGTTTTGACATCTTAAATAACAAGGCGATCAGTTCGTGGGTACATGATGCGAACGGGGAACATGTTCAGATCTCGGGCGGGTGCGGCGAAGGAAAGACGACGGCAGCATCAGCCCTGTGGAGCATCATGAGCAAATCCCCCGACTGCCTCACCCATGGTGAGCGCAAGGGGCACATCGTGGTGCACCTCGGGGAGGATAAGCCTGTACTGATAGCACGACGTGACTTCACGAAGAAGACGAACACGGTCACGATAGAGAAGGAGGGGGGCGGTAGTGTTTCCGTCAAGGACTTCCGAGACATGATCTCGACGTTGTCCGAAAACCCTCACAAGATCTCCGAGATGAAGCCGACGGAGCGGGTGCAGACCCTGCTACAGGCGGCGGACATCGGAGACGTAGACCTCGGGAAGTTGGATGAGCAGATCGAGGCGGCCGAGCAGGTGAGGCTGGAGTCAAAGCGTAGGGCAGATGACTTCATCCCCGGAAACAGGCCGGAGAAGGTTGTGGCCGTAGATGTGTCGGCACTAAGCAAGGAGCTGGAGAAAGCCAGCGAACACAATGCCGACTACGAGACCAATGCGAATGAACTGAAACTCCTGCAGGGGCAGGGCACTGCGGCCGCGACGGCGATCTCCGAACAAGAGGACGTTGTTACGGATCTTGAACTCAGGATATCGGATGCAAAGGAAAAGCTGAAGAGCCTAGTCGTGCGGCGTAACGATATAGCAGAAGCCTTCAAGGCGCAGAGGGATGCGCTTGCCGAGATGAGCAAGGTTGATACATCAGAGACACAAGTCAAGCTCGCTACGGCCACAGAGGTCAACTCCAAGGCCTCGGCATATGAGCAGTGGGAGGAGAGGAACAAGAAGTACAATGAACTCATGCAGAAGCGGGACTGCGCCGATGAGGCAGTCAAGGAGTTGAGGGACGACAAGAGGGACCTCCTGGAGGGGGCTAAATGGCCGCTGGAGGGCCTTAGCATCGAGGACGGGGACATAATGTACAACGGGTCCTTGTTCGAGAACCTCGGGCAATCTGAGCAGCATCTGGTGTGTGCTGCGCTGGCCGTCAAGGACATCCTTGCCCATCCTCTGCACGTTTGCAGGATGGACGGAGTTGAAAGCCTCAGTAAGGAGGACTTCAAGAAGTTGCAGGACCTGTTCGGGGAGAATGAGATTCAGGTGATCTCGACCCGTGTGGCGAGAGATGATGTGGAAGATGGTGAGTTGGTGATAACAGAGAAGGAAGGTTGACATGAACAAAGAGATGACAAAGAGAGAGGCGCTGGAGCGTTCGATCAAGCACTGGGAGGAGGACTATCCGGGGGGTGTGGACTGGGCCAACTTCAGGTTCGAGGAAGGTATGAGGCCGGACCACAACAACTGTGCGTTGTGTCTGAAGTACAATGGCTCCTTCAATGGGCAAGGGTGCTCAGATTGTCCGCTGGATAATGCTGGGAAAAGTTGTCTGGAAGATGATTCCGTTTATGAGCGTGCCATTGCGTCCGTCAGGGAAGGGGATGTAAAGAAGTTCATGGCGGCACGAGCCGACATGCTGAGCATCATGCACGATGCACTCGCCGAACTGGATGCAGAGGAGCTGCCGGTCAAGCCTCCGCAAGAGTGGCTGGACGCACGGAGGATGGAGTTGACGGGGGAATGCAAGGCGCCGGTATGGGGCGAGTTGCATGTGTTTTTCAATTCCTACAACCAATGGTGGGGGGTCAGCGAATTAACCGCCATCAGCAAGTGCTGGATGCTCCGCAAGCGTGAGCCCAAGTGGAGGCCATGGAAGGACGCTACAGAGGTGCCGGACAACCTGATGATCAGGGGGAAGCACTGTGCGGATGGAACATACTTTCATCCACTGGTTCACGGGGACGGGGTTACGTGGTTAAATGTAAAAACACACCTCGAGGAACACCTTCTTTACGATGAGCTGTTCCGTGTTTACGTCCAGCGCGACGGTTCGCCCTGTGGTGCGAAGGAAAAATAATTGTTGACGCACACACGATGCTATGAGATATTGCGTCTGTTGCGAACGGGTATAGCCACCCGCAGGATGTAGATCGTAACCCTTTAGGGTCCGATCACCGAGCGGGAGAAATCCCGACCAGCGTTCTGCCTGGTGGCTATCTCGTGATCGGGCCCTTTTAGCGTACTGGGCCAGGAACATACTTCGTGACCGTGTAGCCGTTGGGAGTGGAAGGATCGAGTACGCCCCGCGGTGAAGGAGTGGCGAGGGGAACCGGGTAACGTCCGCCCCTCTCAATGTGTCTGTGTTGTAATGACGCAGAGCGGATCACGCAGCCGACGATACTAGGCAAGGGTAAGCATTGGCGAACCACAGCCCGAGGCGTGAATGAACCGACCGACGAGTGGCTCCGTTACTGGACTACATCGAGGCGGGCTCCGTCCCCAATCACATGGGGCGGAGCTTTGCCCTCCCTCAGAGTTCTCCACCCTGGGCTACAAACAAGCTACGCACAACACTAACCAAGCGGGGCTCGGGGCAGCCGGCCCCGACATCGTTTACGACATGAAGCAACAAGCATCAAAGAAAGCAAGACAAGAAGAGAAGACCTTAAAGTTCTTGCGCAAGCAGTGGGGCTTCCAGGATCACAAGGAGAGACATCTAACTTCACACGTTTCAGGAGGAAGGGGTAAAAGGAGATGAGCGACTACTATGCGGTACTGAAGATACAACAAGGTCGGCTCCGTGCAGCCATGCGTGATGCCGGCATCAAAACCGCTGCAGACCTGCACAGGCTCTGCGGCGTACAGCAGCGCCTTATCGGAAGCATCCTCAACTTCAAGACGTCTCCACGCAGGAAGGGGAGCGGTGAGTGGAAAAACTCAATCCTGAAGATCTGCAAGGCCCTCAACGTTGACCCGGAATACATATTCCCAGAGCATCTGCAGCACGAGGTGTCCACAAATCAAATCGAGGCGTACGTCGAGCAGGCCCAGTTGTCTGGCATCGCCCCGCAACTACAACTCAATCCCGAGCAGGGCCTGGAACTGAAAGAAACAGCCGACGTAATCGACGAAGTGTTGAACACGCTCACGGACAGAGAGCAGGTGATCATAAGGGACGGGTTCCTTGGAGGAACGAGCAGCGCGGAACTGGCGAGAGACTTCGACCTATCAAGAGAGCGAGTCAGGCAGTGTGGGGAGAAGGCGCTTCGCAAGTTGAGGCACCCGCTCAGGGCGAGGAAGTTGAAGGAAGTGTACGAGTTCGCGACGTGATACAGGAGACACCGATGAGCATAGCAGACACACTAGAAGACGTGAAGGACATGCTTACAGCAGTGGAGGAGGGGGCCGTTCCGTAACCACATGGGCCGGAACACTACGCAGCCCTCGATGCAGCCATAGACATCTGTAGGGAGGTCGGAGAGCTGGCCATCACGTTTACGGCCGGAACACAGGACGTAGCGTTTGCGGCAGACGAGGACAAGACATGATAGCAACAAACCACACAGACACAGACCTGATCAACTGGCTGGAGAAGCAGAACGATAAGAGGGCATACTCGGGGAGGTGTATCTTCAGGTGGTCCGGGACCAGCAGGGGCTGGCGACTGTATGAGACAGAGATCCCCGGGGCGAAGGATACTGTACGAGCTGCCATCGTGGCGGCAATGGAGAAGGAGAAGACATGAAGACGAGAATCGAAGTTACCTATGATCGTAAAGACGTAGAGGATATGTGTGTAAAATCCTACCTGGGGACGTTCGGCGAGGCTCCTGATGGAATGGAGGTAGTCGGAGTCATGAGCAGCTATGGCGGCGAGTGCAAGGTAGAGATGATCGAGAAAGAGACGCCTGTGATAGAGGAAATCGAAGTGGCGGCACCGCCAGTGCCGTCGCCATTGAAGGAAGAAGACACTTTCTAAGAGAAGGAGAAGGCATGAGCTGGGTTGATGCAGCGAAGCGATGTCCTCCGGACGATACTTCGGTCCTGTGCTGGGACGGGTACAACTTCTGCGTGGGAGAGTGTCATTGGTACGGCTTGCCCACTGGTCGCCATGAGTGGTGTTGGAGGGGCGAGGGACCAGATGAGTGTTGGAAGGGCCCGACGCACTGGATGAAACTTCCAGATCAACCAACCAAGGAAACCACATGAGAAAACAATCACAAGCACTACTGGCAGAAGAGACAGGATGGGAAGGCTACTGTAAGGCGATCGCCCTGGGTGAGGGATACGAAGCCTCGTGTGCCAAACTAGTTGTCCGTATTGGCGGAAACACACCCGGCACGACGGTGGAGAGACTCAGACGTAAGAGCGTGAGCGGGGTGCTCAATTCTGAACAAGTCAGCATCAGGTCCGATGCTATCGACAAGCTCATAGACATGTTCGACAAGGGCCTCAGGACCCACACAGTGAGCACGACAGACTACAGCGACTGGAAGCCCATGATCGACATCAGGGGCAACTCCTGCGGCCACCAGAGGGTGACGCATTTCGGGGGAGGGAGATGAATGTGGATAATACCAAAAAACCAACCGTGGTCTCCGTATGTACAGGATACGGTGGGCTTGAACTCGGGCTTGAGAGAGTTATCGGAGCTGTCGAGTGCCTGCTTGCTGTGGAGATCGAAGCCTTCGCCTGCGCGAACTTGGTCGCAAAGATGGAGGCGGGCCACATGGCTCCGTCACCTATCTGGACGGATGTCAAGACCGTGCCACGCTACTGTCTTGACGCCCTCTGTTATGGTGTTGATTGGCTACTGGGAGGCTTCCCGTGTCAGCCGTTCAGCCAAGCCGGACAAGGGGTCGCCGACCAGGACCCCCGTCATCTATTTCCAGCCATTGCCAGACTGGCGGAAATGGTACGACCAACCTGCATCCTCCTCGAAAATGTCGAAGGCATTGTCAGCAGTAAACTCCGAGGGGACGGATGGGTGGACGACGAGGGCACTCCCGTACTGCTCCATGTCCTCCGAGAGTTGGAGCGAAGAGGTTACGCGGCGACGTGGGACACGGCAAGCGCGGATGAGACAGGTGCGCCTCATGAGAGAAAGCGCGTATTCATCCTTGCTGTGCGAAGCGATGTGCTGGAGCACATGCAACGGGAGGGACCGGAAGGATACAAGTGGAATGTCCCTGGAGTCTACCAACCCGGACGGGAGTGTACGGAAGAGGGTGGACCTACTGCCGAGGCAGATATTCGCTTCGATGATTGGCCAATGCCAAGATTCAGAATGCCATGTGGAAGAGTGCTTGCTCCGTGGCAATGGGATTGGGAGCCACCCAGAACTATGGGGGACAGCAAGGGCGACGGACGGACGAGGAGCGTCGACGGCGGAACACGGGGAGCTACCGGCACAAGTGAAGGCGTGTCTATATCCAACCCCAAGGGCAATGAGCGGAGCCAGTCGGAAGCCGGGGACGGGCGGAGAATGTCTACCGGAGGTAGTGGGGGCAACAGGGACGGCAACATCTCTCAACCCCCGCTGGGAGGAAGCGCTCATGGGTCTGCCCCTCGGCTGGCTGCAACCGAGTGCGACAGTAGAGTCGATGAAGTAAGGCTGGCCAGGAACGGCGTCGTGCCGGCCGAGGCGGAAGCAAGCATCAGGAGGATGATGAAGGAGCTATTCGCATGAAAGCAAACCGCCCACCCCGAAGGGTGGGCGCGCCCCACGATGCCGGAGAGAGCAGCCCCGGCAGTGGTAGGCGGACCGAAAGGAGGAAAGAGCCCGCTATGTGTCGAGTGTCTCAAGGCGGAAACTTTCAGTCAAGTTTATTGTTGACCCACCCCGATAACTCTCCTACATTGAGGAGAGAGTGAAAGGAGCACGTCTTGGATAGAGCATCGCCATTCCATGAAGACTCTGAGCGGGGCCTTCTGGGATCAATCCTGTTGGAACACATCCTCGTAATGGGCCTGTGCCATACCGAGGGGTTGACTCAGGATGCTTTCTATGTCCCCGCCCACCAGATGATATACAGGGTGTGTGACTGGCTGATATCAAACGGGAAGCCGGTTGATTCGATCATCGTGGCCGAGCAGCTTGAGAAGTATAAGCAGCTCGACATGGTCGGGGGTCGGAAGTTCCTCGACGGGTTGATCGACAGTACGCCAACCGCATACCACGCCGAGCACTATCTTGAAATAGTTAAGTCGAAGTGGCTTCTGCGCAAAATAGCCGACGCTAACCGACAATCCCTTGACGCCGTTATGGAGGGCGGCGATCCAAGTAAGATCATCTCATCACATATCCAGCGCATCCTTGACCTGGCCGACAACAGGAGCGGAAACCTGACCAAGGTGCAGGTGGCAGCGGATGTCATGAAAGCGTGCGACAACGCCCAGAGTGGCATCATGCCGGGGCTTCCCTCCCCATGGGGGTACTTCAACAAGGGTACAGGCGGGGCGCCCTTTGGCGTTGTGTCTTTGATCGCCGGCCGGAGCAAGACAAGAAAGAGTTACATCGCCCATCAGTGGGGGGTGCATGCGGGCATCGAGAGCCTTCACCCAATTCCGGGGGTATACTATCCTCTGGAGGATGGGCAGCACGTCGCCATGAGTAGGGCAGGGTGCATGCTTGCGAATGTAGACTCATGGAAGTTCCTGATCGGAAACGTCACCAACGAAGAAAAGGAGCAGGTGCGGAATGGGATGAAGCGTGTCGTCGACTCTTCGTATGACATACGAGAAGGAAGGGGCCTCGGCATGTCGGGGCTGAGGCTGGACGTTGCCAAGGGGGTGGCTCGCCATGGCTGGCGCTATGTGATCCTTGACGCATTCAAGGACCTCGACGGATCAGGAGGAGAGGGAAGAAGTGAGGAGATGACATCGAAGAGCCTGACCGACATGGCTCGGGAGCATAACCTTGCCGTCATCGTGGTCCACCACGTCCGCAAGAACCGCGGCGAGGACAGGTCCGATAGCGACAAGGAGAATCAGTACATATCACAGGAGGACATACGGGGAAGGGCGAGGATCGGGGACGATGCGAGAATGATCTGCGTCTTGCAGTGCAAGCGCGGTAGGTGCAGCGATCCTGATGTTGTGAGCTGGATGAGGCGGAACGACTATGAGGTGAGGTCGGACGATGATTCGATCGTCTATTACGACTACCTCCTGGATTGTATTGCCAACAATAATGGCAGGACGGCGGCGATACCGCTGGACCTGAATAGTGGAACGGGTAGGTTCGGAGAGAATCCAGAACGTAAGGTCTGGAAGATGTAAGGGAGAACAGTAATGGCAACATTGAGAACAAAGAAATTGGTATTGGCGTCAGACAAGACATGGACGGTAGAGGACGAGTATCGGGGAAGGATCACGGTATTCACAGAGGTCCCGGTCAAGATGGCTGGAGACAGGGGCGAGGATGAGTTGGTCCTTCGTACATTCAGTCAGGAGCTGCTGGAGAAGATGAAGCCGGGAGACGAGATACATGGGTACTCATTCCCGGGCAAGGATTGCGAAAACCATCCCGAGGCCTGGCGCTTCAGCGTAAAGGCCAAGGACAACGAGCACATAACGGGCGGTTGGGATGGTGGAGGTGCACAGCAGGCACCCTCAGGAACCCCTCAGGGCACCGACACGGGCCACGAGGCCCCCAAGGCGGACCAATGGAAGGGGTACACGCTCGAGGCCCTTGTAGCCCTCATGAAGGCCTGTGTAGAGGAGTACGATGATGTCAGGCTGGCGGCGGCTTTGTTTACGGCAGCCGTATCTCATGGCATAACAGCGGGCGGACAGGTAGACGAGGACGGCAGGGCCAAGCTGGTAGAGGAGATCGTAGCAGTAGCAGAACAGGCAGGGCTGGACATATCGGAAGTGACTGACACATTACTGATCAGTGTATGGGAAGAAGCGGGCGGAAACGAGGCGTCATTCGGGATCAAGATGGCGGCTGAGTTGGCCGGAAACGCGGCGGGGCCGGGTGATGGTGCCGGAACAGAGCCGGCGGACGACCATGACAAACTTCCTTTCTGAGCAAGGAGAACACATGAAGAAAGTATTGATCAAAGACTTGGTCATTCCAGCAGGGACAGTGTTCGTCGATGCGCCCACAAGGACGGATCGAATTAGCGACGGTTGTGTACATGCGACATTCGGGTTGACGAACAACACCTCCGGATCGATTGAGTACTGGATAGATAGCGACGAAGAACAACTACACGAGTGGTTCAGGGACCTGAAGTAGAGGAGAACACATGAGCAAAGCAGAAAAGAGAGACGCAGTAGACCACGGGAAAGAGGCAAGGCTGGAGCGGGCCAAGGATAGAACTCGAGGCCAGTTTCTTTGTTTGCTGGCGCAACCCGATACAGGGAAAGCAGTCTACGATATCGTAGCCACAGAGAACGAGGCCATCGCAAACGATGCCGACGCTAGGGCGTGGATGGAAGAGAACGACTACAGGGGGGTCTTGTATCCTGTGAGGTTTGAAAGAGGCCAGGAGTCGGCGAGACGAACCCTGAATAGGGAAATGCAAGAGGTGTTCAAGATTACACAGGGGTAGAAGCATGTTTGGAAGAAAGAAAAAGCAGGAGCAGAAGATAGTCGGAACCACGGTCACGTGGAAAGAGGATGGCAAGGCGCCGCTCACTCAAGTATATCCGGGGTTGGACATTTCGAGAGCCACTGATATGCAGTCGTTGCGCCCGCAGAGAGGCAGCTACACAATCGGTGCATCAGCACGACTATGCTCTGACGGCTGGGGCGAGCTGGAGTTTACGATAAGGAATGATGAGGAAAAGGATCGCGGGCTGCAGCAGAAAGAAGACCAAGGCATGATAAACCGACAGGGCAACGAGATCGGGAAGCTGCGCAAGAAGGTGCGTGACCTACAGGCCGAGCCGACGCCTCCTGCCCCAGACCCCAACCATACGTGCAAGCGATGCGGGGTAGTGTACAAGCCGAGGAGGAGCAGTCTCGAACTCACATGGGGCGTAATGCTTGAGGCGCATGATGTCACTACTAGGCCGAGTCCGGAATTCAAGCCAGACAATGCGTTGCTGCTTCAGATACCGACCATGCGGGACTACTGCGCAAGATGCGAGAACGAGCTGCGTCCTGTTTACGAACTACTGGCATGGGTGATCGAGAATCGGGACCTTGTTTCCGATCTTAAAACTGATGTAGACGATACAGAAAAGGAGCAAGAGAAGCATGACGATTGAAGAAAGACTGCAGAGGCTGGAATGTCCCGGATGGTCCTTCGGGCCCAGGTCGTGGGGTATAACGCCAGCACAGAAGGAGTCCATGGAGTCGCGCTTGCAGAGACTGGAGGAACTGGCGGGGATAGGCAAGGATTCGCATCGATTCACTGGGCTCACAAGAAGGGAGCATGACCTCCTCTCGGAAGTGGTCAAGTTTGCGGGACTCGATGTAAATGTTACAACCACAACGGGCTGGAACCATGCGGACAAAACGGCCTATGTTTACGACATGACCATCACCAAGCCATAACAACACAACGAAAGGAACGACACATGAGCAGAATGGTCTTCAATTCAAGCGGGATAAGTTTTCGTACAGCAGAGAGCGAAGAGGCGGCACAGGCAAGACCGAAGGGTATGTGTTTGGTGTCACTGGACCCGACGAACAAGT
>Ga0075116_10000686_pt1 | contig 15576 bp, 32 predicted proteins | sample AntAceMetag02UKC_FD_69786 | JGI IMG/M metagenome (GOLD analysis project Ga0075116, IMG submission 69786) | Saline lake microbial communities from Ace Lake, Antarctica- Antarctic Ace Lake Metagenome 02UKC | ecosystem: Environmental > Aquatic > Non-marine Saline and Alkaline > Saline | place...
GTCGAACTTTTACATAATAAAGAACACATCAATGTCGGCAATCTTAACCGAAAACGGTTTTTACTCAAATGAAAAGCAATGTAAAGACTTACTTAATCCGCAATTTCAATATAACATAGCTGAACAACATTTTAGAGCAATATTAGAACTGGAAAATAACAATATAATTTAAAATAAACATTATGAAATTAAGTCATAGAAATTACATGAAAGCAACTCCTAAGAATATGAGAAGATTAGGAGACGGTTTATTAGCAGTATCATCAACAATAACAGCGGCTGCAATAGCAAGCGGAAATAATGTATTAGCATACATAAGTTTAGGCTTTGGAGTTATGGGTAAATTCTTAACTAACTTTTTTGCTGAATAATGAAAGTAATTAACTGGATAATAAAAGCCGTTAAATGGATTAAAGAAATATTTGATCTTGTAAAATGGGGTTTAGCTATATTTGCAATCATTACTTCGCTTGGTTGGATACAATCATGTAACAAGAAAAACAATCAAATAGATAACGTTACAACTATCTTAACAGGCAAAGTAGAGCAAATAAAAACTGAGTCAGGTAAAAATGCAGCCAAAGCGCAAAATTGGGAACTTAAATACAAGAATTTAGATAAATATACTAAGAATTTAGAATATGAATCTAAAGGCGAAATAAGCCGTTTTAAGACAGAATTATTAGAAGCTACACAAACTATAGCAGAGTTAGAAATAAAGCAAAAGAACGTACAAAACTATATTAAAAACGAACTTGTTAGTAGGGATAGTTTAAATACAAATATAATATTCTTTGGTGAATCTTGTAAATTTGAATTAGAACCAATAGAACAGGAATTTTTAAGCCTTCGATTTAAACAAAGTGATACTTATGATTTAATGGGTATTGATTATGAATCAAGAAATACTGTTTATACTATAATTGATCGAGAAGCAGAAAATAAAAAACATGCTATATTAAAAAATAACATAGGAAACAAACATTTGTTATTTCCTGAATTTGGCGCACTTTGGGGTTGGGAATATTTTACAATATCATACGCTAAAGATTCTTGCAGTACTATAGAAAATGTAGTTAGCATTGAATTTTTAAGGTGATTACTTATATGTCCATATAAATCCACCCATTGTTTTATATTTTCCAGAACAAGCTGCAGATATGTTTGAATTGAATATTCCTGTGCATCTCTCAGCATGATTCATAGAATAATATTCTTTTATAAAATTATTCTTTAAATCGAATTGCAACACTGCTTTGCAATTCTTTGTATTAACACCATTTATAGCATCACTACTATATTTATTATTATTTTCTTGCCATGTCATCAACTGTATATTACTCAAAGAATATCCTTTATAATCATCTTTTCTATCTATTGAAGGACTTAACTCTTTTTTATAATTACTATTAACCCAATTTTCATATAAATCATTAAAATTTATTTGGCTTAAAATCCACTCTTTTAGTTGCTTGATGTTATATTTAGGCAATTCCCAATTATGTATCCTACACCTTGATGTTTGATTGTAGTATATTCTGGAAATCAATCCATGTATGGTTTTAGTGTAAGACCTCATGTATTCATTTTTGGTTTTCTTCATGATTGCGATATTTAATAGTGCGATAAAAGAAGTAAGGGCAACAGTTATCGCTTCTGCTTTTCAGTTGGTGATCAAGCCAACCTAAGCCCTTACAAAGGTACAATTAAATAATTTAACTACAAACTATTTCTTTTAAATAATTAACTTTTGAATAATAAAAGTTGTTTCGCTTACATCAATGGTTGGTATCTTACCTGATTTAATCCTATTGCGAACTGTTTTATCATTAAGATTATTCTTTTTAACATATTCAGAAACTTCTATTAATTCATAATTCTTACACATAAATACAATTAATTGTAAAAACTCAGAGTAATCTAAGTCTCTTTTTACAAGTCTTTGTAAGTCAAATAGGCAATACCTTTTTTTATTGTTCATGTTATCAATATATTAACTTTTATTATAAACATATTAGGTAGTTACCTGTAATACTACGCAATGAGTACCAAGTCCGCTAATGTTCGTAAACTTTCAGCGCCATCATATTCATCAACTTCAAAGGCAGTACCAACAGTAAGCCAATGAATTTGCAATCCTTTTGCGCCACCACAATAAATATCACTTATTTTAAGGTTTTCTAAAACCCAATCTTCATCTATTTCATTGGCTCGGTTTTGTTCAACCATTTCTACTATTTTTGGGTGGTATAATAATTCTTGATGGTCTGTATTCCAAGAGTACCATCCAGCACCAAAATCGGGAGATATTAATACCGCTACTTCATTGTTTCTAATTACTTTTTCCATTTTATTAAAGTTTGTACCTTTTAAACCGTACTACAGGTAACAATGTGTATAATCCATTGCTAATATGTGGTTAATTCAAAGGCTTGTTTATATTAATTTAGTTTCTATTTTATTTAAAGTTTCAGCGTATTTAAACGCAACGTATCATACACTCAACGTTAGCAATAATGCTTAACACGAGCCTGTATAGTATTCCTAATTGCTCTCTGCCTGTTTGCTAACTTCTGTAATCGTTCGTAGTACTTATTCCGCTCGGTACAAAAAGGGCAAGTTCCGCTATATTCGTCACCACCATCTGCATATTCACAATTGTAATCTAATTTTCTATTACAGGTGCAATTTAAGTCCGTTTCATACCAAGCGATCCTTTCTGCTTTAATCTCAGTTTTCTTTATTTTATTATCATACCATTCCTTCTCTAAAAGCACTATTGCTAACAACGCATCATATGCCATAGGCTTAGTTTCGTGGTTATTTGAACTTTTTGTTTTCATAATATATTTAGTTTTTAATTTGAACTTTTGTGTTAATTAATCGCCAACGGCACATATGCGAGCCGTTATAGGTAAGTGCTTTTAAACTTTATGCACTCGTAAATAACTTTAGTGGTTTCATTCTTTTTGTTTTATTTTTCTCCCTCCTTAAAACGTTCAAAAATTACAATAGCAAGTTTCAACCATCTTGGAATATCTTTATTTGGTTGTGTAGAGCTTTTTATGCTGTCAGGTGTGTTTCCTATAATCTCAGCTATATCATTATTTGTATAGCCGAGATTTTTCTTCATTTCTTTATATCTATTGTGCCAATTCATAAATAGTAATTTTATAGTAATTTTCAGATTCGTCAACTCTCTTTTGAAATTCTTCGATTGTTACAGCTTTTGTAAATAACAAAGAGTAGTTCAAGTCATCCGAGTGTATTAATCCGTTTACGTCAATGTAGTAACCTTGGCAAGTTCTATTGTCCTGTGGTCTAAATTCAGAACTAGCATAATTTTTTGCTTCAATAAACTTCTTTTCTTGTGCGCTATAAACTTTCATAATTCAAATATTTAGTTGTTAATAATATTCAAATGTAAACATAATATTACTAATAAACTAATAAAAGTAATTATATCTTTACTTTTTTTTAAAAGTAATTTTCCAACGCACTTAAAAAATAAAATAAAAAGGTTCATATCTTCGTGTATTCTTTAATCTAAAAGCACCAACCAATAACAAGCGGTCATTAAACATGCTTCAAATTTTGTGTATAAAATGAAGCTTCAAAGCAGGCACGTTTTAATACCGCCAGACCGTTACACATAATGCCCCGTCGAGGGGACGTGTAACCCGCTGAAACGCTCCTGTTACACTCATTATGTGTAACAGTTTGGCGTTCGATTGCATAAAATAATTGCTTCATCACATTCGTACTAATGTAAATACAATGTGTCCATGATCGTTTAAATCTTCAGTAGGCGTTGTAGGTACTTGAATCAAGTAAAGTTTATTATCTACTTGAAATACTTCTCCTAACTTAATCTTTTTAATCTCTTTGTCCATAATTTTATGTATTTGTTATTGTTAAATTTCTACTTACTCGACGTATCACTACGTGTAACTAGCGTGTCATACGTAATTGTATGATCAATCGATACGAAGTTATAACTCTTCATTACGCTGCGCTTCATTCCCGTTACAACTACGCATACACGCCAAACTATTATAGCATAATGACTCGCTGTCCTTCCCACAAAACCCTCGCTCCAAACGCTAAAAACCAAAACCCATTATGCTATAACAAACGAGAATAGTCCATCACACATCTTAAAACTTTTACTACCTGTTAAGTTTTTCCTAAAGTCACATATGTATAACTATGAATAAAGGTTAAGTTTTAAGATACCATCAATCAGGAATAAAAATTTAAATATCATTACTCCAAATAATATCCACAATCATATCTCTATCTAAAAATTTCTTGTTCCAAAATACAAGTGTAGTTAAGTAACTTAATATTAGTTCAGGAATACCTGCAATGATAGTTAGTAAAATTTTTAATGTAATTCTAATTAAGTGTATCATAATATAAATTTTTATTTGTTCGTTAATAATTTACTTCATTAGTCGAAGGTATCTTAAAACCTTCCCTTATTCTCGTTTGTTATGCTTCCATTATCTTCGCTAAGAAGCTCGATTATTGCTTCGCTTTCACTAAAAATATTTGAAGGTAAATATTTCCAGATTCAAAGCTTTCACAATACCATGAAAGCATAACGGCTGCGATAACCTCAAAAGGTTTCATCTGGTACGCTACGATAACAGAACATAACAATCGATCAAACGTAATTTAAGTTCAGTAGTTATCATTCTTTTGACTTTAAAACTTTATTCTCGTTATTTATTTCTAAAAGCCCAACCGCACTTTACAACTTTTTCAAAGTTGTGAAAAGAACCCCGATTAAGGGGTTCAGTAGTAATCCCGCAGACCTTGCGGGAACTGCGAGATTAAGTAGTTGCTTTATCTATTGTATGATTATTCCAGCAAATCTGCTTTTCAATAGATATTTTAGTTTCATAACTATTGTCAGTATTTTCCAATAACTCTTTAAGCATAATATTAGAGTTGTTCAATTCTGATAGAATTTCAGGTGCATTGGAAATTAGTGCTGCATTTGCTATATACTCAGGTATTGCAACTCCTTGTTCGCCAAAATTAACTTTGCATATCTGAACACCTTCTTTACTCTCGATTATTAAGTGCTTTGGATTTTTAGCTATAACCTCTTCGGTTACATTCATTATCCATTTGTCTTTTGTGTAGTTTGTTTTCATTTTTGCAAGGTTTTAATTAATAATACTCAAATATACAACTTTCCTTATTAAGAAACAAAATAAATAAGAGTCCACGCTTCGCTTTTAAAAATAAATTCCTACATAAATTTTAAACTACGTTTATCGCAGCCGTTAGATTCAATCGCCTCACGGCTTCCACACAAAAAGGCTTCGCTACAACGCTAAAAACCCAAGCGATTGAATCTAACTACTCAGAAAGATATACCATCGCACATAAGCGACTTAATGATCTGAAACTTAGGTTTTACCCAAGCGACTATATCTAACTAAAAGATCATAGGTAATATTTTATAACAATCTTTCTAAATCATTAATAAATTTAGCGTAACAGTTACGCTTAGTTCTCAATCTTAAATTTCTTGCCCTATCATAATTTTCATCAATCATTAAGGAATTTATTACTGTTAGTTTCCTATAATAATCTTTTAGTAATTCTTTTATATTTTCTTCCATAATATATAGTTATTTGTTATAAAATCCTTCCCATATCTTTCTGAGTAGTTATAAACAATAAAAATTACTTCTTATTGTCCCAACGCTCAGCCTTTATTATTTCATCTACAACATGGTTCATATGGTGGTATTCTACTATTTCTATTGCACCTGTCATTCCATGAGCCTCCACGTTAATACGTCTTTTCTTTTTTTTCATGTCGTGGTATATTGTTATTCTGTATGTTTTCATACTCGTAATTTATTACAGTTAATAACACCGTGTATATTTAATTGCTTGGCTTCGTGCTTTGCAATAAGTTCTTTCATCTCTAAATAAGTCTTTTCTGTCATCATAATTTTATCATTTTAATTCGCAACTAATCATACACAACACGTTAAGGGTAATAGTTTCACGCTAAAACCATCCTATTTAAAAATTTTATCATTTAAAAAGCCCATGCTACGAAAATCTTTTTCAAATTTAAGTGTTAAAGCATGATGAGCACCATCATCTAAATAAACGTCTCCAGGTAATGGATCGCTTTTCGCAGCGCATAACGCTGTCGTAATTCCTTTTATTATTCTTATTCTTATAGCCATAATTTAAATTTTTAAACCTTCCTTTTTGCCTACACACGAAAAGGCTAAACAACAATTACCTTTAACATCGCAGGTTATATGCCTTCCGCACATGTCTTATGATTGTATCTGAAACGTTCTTTTCAAACCACAAACAACTACCATTAACTAAGTTATCATAAGACATAAGAATCAAGATATATTATTTCACACCCATAATATTTGCGGCTTTGCCAATACTATTAGCTATATCTTTTAATCCTGCTGCAATAGCAATTCTTAAATGCTCCTTCGCATTATCTTCGCCATAGGCTTCAATCATGTTATGATATAAATCTATAACTTTATCTGCTTTTTTTAAATAATCTTCTAATTCCATAATAATATATATTAATTTTTACATCTCATATAACCTGCGATGTTATGTTCAATCATCCAACACGGCGTCCGCCTAAACCCTCGCTGGCTCTCGCACATGCCACGAATGATTGAACATAATAGTTTGATAAATATACCTTCGCTCACCTTAGTAATCTGAAACTTCGTAACTTCCTAAGATGACTATACATAACTCATAAATCATAGGAAAGTATTTGAGAGTCGTGCTAATGGCTCATAAAATTATTCCCATCCGCAATAGCGACATCTTCTACCATTATAATGTTTACTTCCACAGCTTGGACAAACATGCACATTTATAGTAATCATAATTTTATTTATTAAGTGTTAATATTAAATTCATTTCTATATTCAACTATGATTTCAGACTCTCAAATCCCTTCCCATATTTCCTGATCTGTTACACATAATGCCCCCTCGAGGGGACGTGTAACCTATTTCATTTCCCACATGGTTTATTGTAAATACTTAAATCGTTAATTACCCGGCTATAATGTCTACCTGTTTTAATGTTTGAAATGTCCATTGCAGTTATCTTCCTTTTGGATTATAAATTGGGTTATTTGCATTTATTAAAATAATATCAAAACTCGCCTTTTTTTTGTTTTCATCCCATGTCATTAATTGAATATTATCTTTTAAATATGTTTTTATGGGATTTATTCTATCTATTGATGGTATTAACATTTTATTATAATTACTATTAATCCAATTATTAAATAAAGTTTCAAAATTATTACTATTATTATATATCCATTCATAAAACCATTTATAATCAAAATCTATTTCCTCACAATGACGATTCTTAGCTCTGGATTTAATACTATGATATGTATGTTTTATAAATGAATCTTTAGTATTAATGCTGTTATAGTATTTCAATTGAGCACATAGCTTACAGGTGTCAACATATTCTTCGTTTTGATGATCATAGCTAAATTTATTTAATGGTCTTGTAATATGACATATGGTACATTCTTTAATTTCATTATCATGAATGTAATACCAAGTATAAGCATTTATATTTTTAGTCCACCACTTAAATTTTTCACAATATACATATATCACCTTATTGGTAGGACCTCCTATATTCCTTTTTTTACCACAATATTTACAATCTTCACATATTTTCATAAGACAAAAGTACAAATAATATCAATACAAAAAGTATTAGTTTCTAATTTAGAATGATTTTAAATTACTATGAATGTGTTATATAACATATTTTAATCTAAATAATTGTTATATATTTGCTATACAATTAAAACGAAAAGCTATGAAAACTAAACACACAAAAGGGGATATATCATTATTTGAAGGTAGCCCTACAGAATGTTATTTTAATAATGGTATGTCTTTAGAATTATGGTATGGGTATAATCATAAGAGAAACGAAGCCATTAAGACAGTTGAGCATATGCAAAAGTGTTGGAATATGCACGATGAACTAATAGAAGCTGTAAGTGAATTAAACGAGCTAATCGGTAGAATAGATATGAGATCAAAACACGATCCTTATCCATTGCAAATTAAAGTAAACGAATTAATCAAAAAAGCAACTGAATAATGCCACACACTAAAAAACAAACCTACTTAAAAGAGGTTTTAGAGCGTAAATTCCACAGTGAATTATGCACTAAATCAGAAGCCGATATAATAATATGTTTATTAAAAGATAATCGGATAAACACGGATCAGATTGAACTTGATTATGTTTTTAAATTTGATGATAGTTTTGAATTAATACAATAAAATCATGAGTTTAGAAAAAGCATATATACATGGATTTAAAGTGCATACCTCTGGATTATTAACAGAGATTGCAGACGCAGGTTTAGATAGAGGAATGGGTGTATTATATCACCCCATGAATATATTTAGACGTTATTTAATATCAATAGCAGAAAGAGCCTCTGAATTAAATGATCCTATTTTAAATAAGATTATGGCTGATATGACACTCTATGAGGCAGTAGACCCTAAGAGTAAAGATTATGACGATAAAGTAATTAAAAAAATAAATAAAGAATATATAGATTATTTAAATTTAAATAAATAGATATGAGTGAAAATAACCAATTAGAAGTACAAGAAAGACTGGAAAAATTAAGCAGTCTTACAGGTAATAAATACACACCTGATCAAATCACAATTATTAAGAATACCGTTGCAAGAGGCGTAAATGACAACGAGCTTGCAATGTTTCTTAGTTTATGTATAACTCTCAATCTTAATCCATTTAATAAAGAAATTTGGTGTTATAAAGACAAAAGAGATAATCTAATTTCTTTTGCAGGTCGTGATGGGTTTTTAAAAATAGCTCAAAATGATTCAAAATGGAACGGAATGTATTCATGTGAGGTACGAGAAAAAGACGAATATCTACAAACATTTAATAATGGAATATCAAATATTACTCATGTAAAGTCAAATGAAAAAAGTAATATCAAAGGGGCTTTTTGTTACATAAAACCAAAAGGATGTGAAACTGCTACTCTGGAATATGCCGATTTTAGCACATATAATAAAGGTCAATTTACTTGGACTTCGCATCCTGCGGATATGATTAAAAAAGTAGCTGAAATTAAAGCTCTAAAAAAAGCCTTTGGTATTGGCGGTTTATATGATGAAAATGATTTCACTGAAATAGGTGGTAAAGTAACTGCAATTGACACTGAAACAGAAGTCGATTTAAACACCTACCTACACATAGAAACACTATTATCTTCGAGCAGTTACGATGAGGATGATAAATGCAGAATCGAAAAGGAATTAGAAAACGGTATATTTTCAAGCCGTGCATCTGAGCTTATATTAGAATTAAAAGAAAACCAACTAAATGCTATTGATAGAGGTAATGCAAGTGCAACAGAAATAAAAGATATTGTACAGGATAAAGTAAACGATCCAAATTCATGATCTACGATAATAAACGACATAATTTAGGACATCCGCAAGGATTAGCAGAATTTATGGACCGTGTAGAATTTTACACTAAAGAGGAAAAGATCGTCGAACTCGGAATGTATCAACATACACGCTCTAATTTACAGAATAGTTCAATTCATTTATATTGTAAGCTAATTGCGGAGGCTCTAAATGATGCTGGATATACCTACAAACAACGTTCTATATTAAATGATGAAATAATTGAAATACCTTTTACAATGGAAATGATTAAAGAGGGTATTTGGCGTGAAATCCAGAAAACATTATGCGAAATAGAAACCACAACTAAATTAACGTCCAGAATGATTAATCAAATAATTGATGTTATAACAGAGTGGTTAAGTGCAAAAGGAATATTAGTAGAATTTCCAAACAAAAACAGATTATGAAAAAACATACAAAAGTTTATATGGATTTTTTTGATATTGATTATGATGTTGCAACAGGATATTATGATTATATCAAATGCGAAATGTGCGATAATACAGCCGTGGACATTCATCATATTAAGTTCAAGAGTCAAGGCGGTAAAGACAATATTGATAATCTCATTGCCTTATGCCGGGATTGTCATGAAAAGGCTCATTCTGGTGAAATTCCTAAATTCAAATTAGAGATTAACCATGTATTAAAAGTTTGCAAATATTCATATTAAATATAAAACTATGTTTGACGTAAAAAAGATAATATCAAGCCCAAAAAACCAATTCGAAGCGATTGATAGTTTGGTAAAAAAAGAACAGGAACTAATTGAGGCTTTACATATAATGGAATCTTTAACTGAATATCCAAAAGAAATAGACTTTCATGTTAAGAAAGCAAAGGAATTTTTGAATAAGTTTAAGTAAAAATATGTTTTATAACATAAACCAGAATAGCAATTAATCAAAACATTATTTAGATATTTGAATAACTAAAAACAAAGATATGAAAACAATAAAATTTATATGGTCAATTCTGAGTATGTTATTAACTATTATGATTGTGGCTATTATAGTTTGGAATTATATAGTAAACGATAAACAACCATCTAACTTTGAAATTTACATTGCTTTATTATTTTATATCCAAACATTCATAAAACATAAAGATAACATTTAAAACATTAATCATGAAAAACCTAAAAGAAGTCCAATATTCAAAACAAAAACTCAATTCAAAGATTATTGAGCATTTTGAAAACTTTGGTATATTCGAGTATTCAGAATCGAAACTAACAAATGAGATTCAAACTGAATTTACCTTAGAATTTGAGGACAAAGATTTGCCCGAAAGTAAAGACCTTAGTTTTTTGATAATTTACAGCCCAGATGATTCTAATGTTATCGATTTTAAAGAATCACGTATTTATCAACTCAATTCAAAAGGTATAGAAGTTGAAGAGGTTGAATTAAACCTTATAAACAAAAACCACAATCCTAATAAAGAAAGCTTAGGAACTATCCTTTTAGAGATGCAGGATAAGCAGGATAAAAGAGATTCTGAAAATGAGCAGAGCGCAAAAGATATTTTAGAAACTCAGGATTGGTTAAATAAAAATAGATAATTATGAAAACACTTACGACTGAAGAATTAGTACCTTATTTGCCTTACAAATTAGAGATAATGGATTTATACGATGATAAGAAATCTATTTTATGTGGAATTGGTAAAACAAAACGTAATCATAAGGTAGAGGTTTATATTGAGGGGTGTATTGTAGTAACCAGATTTTTATCAGAAATCAAACCTATCCTAAGACTTTTATCTGATTTAACAGATGATATAATAAAAGAAATCTATAACGATAACGAAATTGATATTGTAAGAATGAAATATGCAATTACTATTAATTATCAATTATGTGGCGAATGGTTTAAAGATGTAATAAATCTTAGGCAAATTCTCAATATAGAAAACAGTCATTTAACTTTGCCAACATGGTTATATTTAGAACTAATTAAAAGGCATTTTGATTTGTATTTTTCTATTGAATCAGGATTAGCAATTGACATTAAAACTTTAAAACAATGAACAGACAAGACAAAAAACTTTACTTAAAGATAATCAAAACCTGTCATTCTCAATGGTTAAAAGACCCATCTACTTTTGATGAAGCACATAACCGCTATATCTTAGAATTTAGCGACAGTTATCTATTCTTCTATCCAAGTACCGGGAAGATCAATATAAGCAAAAATAACGTGCTTAAAATGATTTTTAGAGATACTACTACACCGTGGTTAACTGAAGGAATTAATGATAAACTAAAAGAACTGGAATCGTGATATTAAGACGGCTCGGAAATAAAACAAAGATAGCAAAGGATATACAAACATATTTTCCACAGCACGATATTTATATTGAGCCTTTTTTTGGTGCAGGAGGAATGTTTTTTAATAAAGGAACTGCAAAATATAGCATAGTAAACGATAATGATAATGATGTTTATAATTTATTTCAAGTGGTTTTAAATAATAAGCAAGAATTAATCGACTTAATAAAAATAGTGCCTTTACATAATGAACTTTTAACGTTTTGGAAAACAAACAGAGAAAAAACAGATGTAAAAAATGCGCTAAGGTTTTTATTTTTAAGCAATATGACATTGCTTGGTACTGGAACTTCATTGAGATATACCACACAAGAAGATCGCCAACAAATATTAGATAGTATTGATGAAACTTTCAATAAAATAAAAAACACAACTTTTAATAATGTTGATTTTCGTAAATTTCTAAATTCAATTTCATTTAGACATGGCAAACAAGATGTTGATAGAACGTTTATATATGCAGATCCCCCGTATATTGACACCATAAATAATTATAAAAATGGATTTACAAAACAAGATACTATTGATTTGTTTAATAAATTGATAGAAATGGAATGTAAGTTTGCCGTAAGTGAATTTAATAGTAAATTTATTTTAAGTTTAGCAATAAATAACAAACTAAATGTTAATTATATTGGAGAAAGAAGAAACTTAAAGAACAGGCGAACAGAGATATTAGTAACCAATTACGAGAACCATCCAACACTATTTTAATTTATTTAAGAAATATTAATAATAAATAGTTGCATATCCAATAAATTTAGTTAACTTTGTAAATAATAGTTAGTTTTCATAGTTTAGGTTTTAGTTAGACCCCACAGGAAATAGATAAGTGAAAGAGCAGTGGGGTTTTTTAGAAACAAATAAGTAACATTGTAAAAATGGAATTAATAAAATATAGCGAAAAGTTATTAGTATGGTTGCACCGGGAGCGTAAGACTCAAAAGTGGTTAGGAGATCAATTACACCAAACCAGACAAGGCATAAGCCAGAAGATAATCGACAATAGTTTTAATAGCTTTGATAAATCTGGAATCGCAGGATTAGGATTTAGAGGCTAAATTTTTTTAATTATGAATTAACATTGTAAAGGATGACTTATAGGGAGCAGTTGGATGATGTGAGGTGGATTAAGTTAAGTAAAAAAGTAAAAGAGTTATATGATAATAGGTGTTGCGGTTGTGGTAATTCCGAAAACTTAAACGCTCATCATATAAGATATTATAAAAATAGGAAAGCTTGGGAATATGAAGTAAATGACTTAACTGTATTATGTCAAGAATGTCATTCAAAATATCATGAAAATATTAAAAAACTCAATAAGCTTTTAGAAAATAATATACTATATTATCAATATGAATTTAGTCAAATAATAGAGATGTTAGAATTAATAATAGATACACCGTCATTTAAATATTTACACATAATAGCATATTTACAAACAATAGATAAAACTACATTTTAATATGGAAGGTTGGATTAAGCTACATAGGAAAATATTAAAGCATTGGGTTTTTCAAGATTCAGAATATTTAAAATATTGGCTATTTTTATTAATGGAAGCTAACCACGAATCACGTAAAATACTTTGGAATAAAGAATTAATAGAAATAAAAAGAGGAGAGAAAATAACATCACTAAAAAAGTTAGCATTGGAATTTAACTGCAGTAGAGAAAAAGTAAGGCATTTTTTAAAGCTACTTACAGATGACCACATGGTACAACTAAAAAGCAACACGAAATACACACACATAAGTATTTGTAATTATGATAGTTATCAGGTTATGCAACACGCCAAAAAAACGCCAAAAAAACGGACAAAAAACGGACAAAAAACGGAGAGCGACATAAACAAGAATGAAAAGAATGTTAAAGAAAGATTAGAGCGTGAATTAATTTTTAAAAAAGAAGTAGAAAGTTTCCAGAATTATCCTATAAAAATGTTAACAGCTTTTTTTGTTTACTGGTCTGAACCAAATAAGACAAAGACAAAAATGAAATATGAAATGCAGGATACTTGGGATACTAAAAGAAGATTAATAACTTGGCTTAATAGATCAAACTAAATGATAGATACTTTTTTAAAATATAGAGATAGCGGTTTAGCAACATTACCAACAAAGCCAGACAAAGCTCCAAATGTAAAAGGAACTTGGAAAGATGGTATTGTAGAGCCTCAAGAATATAACGGATCTTTTGGTATTGGTATTATTTGCGGATCACTTTCAGGTAATTTGGAGTGTTTAGATTTTGATAATCATTTTGGAGATGCTAAAGAAAACATTTCTAAATTCATTGCAGATATTGATGAACTATATAGAAAATACAAGTTTCCTATTGAAGAAACAATGTCTGGAGGGTTTCATTTGTTTTATAGATGTGAAGAAATAGAGGGTAATCAAAAGTTAGCATCAAAACCATTATTAGATCAAAAGAACAACAAATGGCGACCTGATGCAATAATAGAAACAAGAGGCGAAGGCGGTTATTTTGTTGCAGCACCAACACCCGGATATAAGATAATACGAAATGATATTTTAGATATACCTGAAATAAGCATAGAAGATCGTAAAACAATTATATCAGTTTGTAAATCGTTTAATGAATGGCATGAAGTACGAAAAGAAATATTTGAGCAAACAGATAAACCCGGAGACTTATTTAACCAAGATGTTGTAGCAAAAGATGAAATGATAGGGTGCTTAAAAAAAGCAGGATGGACAGAAATAAGTACAGGAAAATGGCAAAGACCAAATAAAAAAGAGGGTATTAGCGCAACATTAGATAAGGTTGCTAATAATGTTTTTTATGTATTTAGCTCAAATGCTTATCCATTCGAACCAAACTCAGGTTATACACCTTTTCAAGTTGTTTCATTATTGGAATATAACGGAGATTTTTCTACCTTTGCCAAAGAACTTGCTGTAAGATATGATCTTAATAAGCCAGTTAAAAAAGAACATGGTAAACCTGTAAGTGTAGAAGTTAAAAAGGATGACAAAGAACTTGAAAGCATATTAAATAAATCTTATATTGATTTATCAATTCCAGTATTAAGACCACCAGTTGCATTGAAAATTAACGACTTTGAAAATAATTATATTGCAGAAAAAAGGTTATTTACTTTAGGTAATTTTAGCGCAATAACTGGTAAAAGTAAATCAAAAAAATCAATGCTAACCTCAATAATGTTAGCAGCTGCAACAATGAATAATACTGTTTACAATAAAATAACAGGATGTTTACCTGAAAGCAAAAGAGCAGTTTTTCTATTTGATACTGAACAGAGTAATTATGATGCTTATATTTCAGGTAAAAGAGTATCAAAAATAATAGGTAATGATTGTGATAATTTTGGGGCTTTTGATTTAAGAGAATTTACACCAAAAGAACGTTGCGAGATAATTGATTATGCACTTGAAAAATATAAAGATAATGTAGGTTATGTTGTTATTGATGGTATTGCAGATTTAGCATTTGCTATAAATGATGAACAGGAAGCATCAAAGGTTGTTAGTCTATTAATGAAGTGGACAAAAATATATAATTGTCATATAACAACAGTGATACATCAAAATAAGAATGATAATTTTGCAACTGGTCATATAGGTAGCGCAATACTTAAAAAAGCTGAAGCGATAATATCAGTAACAAAAGACGAGAATGATAGTTATAAAAGTACCGTTAAATGTGATATGATTAGAGGTACTTCGG
>Ga0075116_10000688_pt1 | contig 15548 bp, 11 predicted proteins | sample AntAceMetag02UKC_FD_69786 | JGI IMG/M metagenome (GOLD analysis project Ga0075116, IMG submission 69786) | Saline lake microbial communities from Ace Lake, Antarctica- Antarctic Ace Lake Metagenome 02UKC | ecosystem: Environmental > Aquatic > Non-marine Saline and Alkaline > Saline | place...
GTTCTGAACATCAACTATAGTAAGTGCCAACATAGCTGCTTGATCAGCAACAACGGTCAATTTCTCAAATACCTGTTGTGGGAGTCTTGCAACGTCTATAACCCCGGATATAATCTGAGATGCATCTATGTCTGTGGATACTGTTTCACTTAACACTACCTCGGCTAAATAATTTGACGATCCAACTAAATTAATAAGATTTACTGTAGAAAGGTTGTAACCGGGATTATCAACGATAAGTGTATCAATAAAATCTTTAAGATCTTTATCTACACTACCAGTCTTGGATATTGTAGTATATTTAACTAACATGTATACTCTCCACTGTTATTCTTATTCTTTCTCACCTTTTACCTCTTTCTCTTTCTTATCTAATTCAGCTATCCTTCTTACATAAATAACTTTAGCTTCTTTGCGTTCCTCGTCGGTCATCTCATCGTACTTCTTAAATAAAATATTGTTCTCGGTATTATCCATGACCTGATCTAAGGCATCCAGGACACGTCCGTCAACTATGGCATGCTTCTCTTTTTCCTGTATTTCAGAGATCATGATCTCCCAATCCTCAGATGTTATGGATTCATCAATACTGGAATAGTCTCTGGTAGCTCCCACCATGTTCTTAGCGGCATTAATAAGCTGCATGTCTACCTTCTTACCCTGTATCGCCTCATGGACAGCTCTAGCGGCACTTATCTTAATAAGACGCATTGCTGTTTCTCCGGGATTAATATTAGATCCTCTGTTAAATAAAGCATCTAATGCTTCCCAACCTACATTATATACTTTTAAAGCGCTGTTCCTGAGGTTTTTATCTTTTATCTTACTTAATTTTTGAAATAGGAATATTCTTGGTGTATCCCATAGACCGGTGTAGTCCTTTTTGTATTTTGCAACAAACTCCATATCTACCCCAAAAAGTTCTTTATACACCTTCTCAGGAGTATTAGGATCCAGCAGAAGAAGCTCAAACATGATCTTTATCTGATCATCGCATCTTATCTGTTTAGCTGTGTTCCCAAAACTTCCCACACTGTGTTCTCCTGTTATTCAAATGATCCGATACTCAATATAAGATTTCCTATCATCTGATTAACATCTCTCAATTCTCCCAACACCTTATCAACATTATCAACACCAACATCGTTAATGAGATCTGCTTTTGCAAGTTCTATCTTCAATATAAGTTCAGAGACTGTGTTAAGGGTATCATTAAGGGTAGGTAAATAATCCATGAACTTAGTCTTTATAACAGCATTACCGATTATATCAGCAATAAGACCGCCTTCCCTTACTGTATTCATCTGTTCATCGTAAGCACCCATGCCTGGAACAGCTGCAGCTCTATTAGAAGCGTCATAAGCCGGTGTCTGTGCCGGTGGCATCGGTACTGCTTCCATAACCTGTTGTCCGGCAGCCATTACAGCCTGTTCCTGCCCCGGAGCCATCGGTGTACCCCCCATAGCTTGAGCTGATGGTACCGCTGCGGCTTGCATCATTTCAGGAGATGTGTTCTGTAACATCTGCTGTGCATTATTCTGCAGATCCGTGTTAACCTGCTCTATCGGCTTACCAGCCGCTACAGCTTCCTCCGCATAGGATCCGGCTTCCACTATAACCTCTTCCGGAGAAACTTGAAGCACTGGAGAAATCTGAAGAATAATATCAATAGTCTGCTGAGTTATACCCATACCCAAAAGAGCTTGTAACATTTCTTCCATAGAAGGCATCGGAGTCTGACCTTGTACAGGAACTTGTCCTGGAGCAGGAGCTTGCTCAGGCATTAGAGGAGGAGCTTGCTCAGGCATTGGAACCTGACCTTGCTCTAGAATTGGTTCCGTGACTGGTTCCGGCATCGTAGCCGGAGCTTGTGCTTCAACTGGAACAGGAGCTTGTGCTTCAACTGGAGCTGGAGCTGGAGCTGGAGCTTGTACTTGACCTTCCATCTCTGCTATCATTTGAGAAAGTTGTTGAACTATATTTGGGATAGGAACACCTTCTGCAGTACTCTGTTGAACAAATTCTAAAGTTATAGTTAACAGTTCTTCTTCTGTCTTTCCGGTAGTTACAGCTAACCCTACTATACGATCAACTGTAGCTTGATCAACACCAAGCGTCATTAATTCCTGAACTAATGCTCCTACTTCAGGAGCCTGACCCGTCGGATCATCAACTGCCTGCGCTCTACCTTCAGATATGTTTTTAGCAATATCCGGAACTCCGAGATTAATATTCTCAATATTTATTGTAACACCTTCCCCTTCCATAACCTTAGCCTGCTCAGCTAAACCGCCTAACAACTTCTGAATCATAGCCGGATCCTGAGCTATCTTCCTTAAAATAGCTGATTTTGACTTACTTACGTAATGCCTCCAACCAACAGGATGATTATCAAGAAATTCAAAAAGATTATCTGTCTTACCCATTAGACCAAGCATAATTCCAGCTGTCTTTCTCGGTACCGTTCCTAAACTGATCGGTGTAACAACATTGTAACCTGCTACGTTAGTAGCTTCCCCAATACCAAGAGCGAATTTATTAGAACCTGTCTTATTAACCCACATTGTCATTTTAGCTGTATCATTAAGTGATATTGAATCTGAAAGAAATCTGTACCCGATAACAGACATTTCTTTGCTGGCTTTTGTGTTAAAACAATTATCAGGAGTATCTATATAAATCTGTTTCTGCATAGCAAGCTCTTTCATACCACCATCGAAATCTTCCACATCAGATTCTGTGATATCTTTTAGATCCAAGAGATAAAAACGCTCCCCTCTCTTTGTACAGATCATCCCGTCTTCATACTTACTTATATCTGAGAAGAACAACTCATCTGAGCACATAATGCTTAATCTAGCCCCTTTTAGCTTAACTGAATCCTTAAAAACATCTATAGTCACTGCATACCCGTAGTCACCCCTATGAACTATTTTAGGATTCTCAGGTACACATACAAACTTACAGTTTTCAGGATCACCAGCTTCGGCCTTAAGAACTGTTCTGCCTTTCTTAGCTCCTTCAGTCACTATCTTCTCTACCAACTTATTCCCGGAAGACTTTAATCCTTCCATCTTCTCTGCATACAACTGAGGCCAATTAACAGGAGCAACTGTTACAAAAGAATGTTCTGGTTTATTCCAACGCTTAACGATATCGTCCTTAAGAACTTCTCTAGTCATGAAATATGCACGACTGACTTCCGCAGATGCATTGTTACCATCCTTCTTTATAAAGAACATTTCTTCCCCGGTGTTCTTATTAATAGAACACACTACCGGATTATCTTTGGCCAGAATATCAATATAAATATTGGACGCTTCAAAATCATGGTTAGTATTTACTTTTTCTGTTATATCAGTGAACGCACTCTTATCCTGATCCTCACCGAACATAAATACTTCCTGCTTCCCATTCTTATAATATTCATCAAGAGCGGCTTTCTTACTCTTCTTAGACGCTCTGATCTGTTTAAGCTCACTCAGATCCTCTATAGCCAGACAACCCTTCTTCAGATTATATACAGTTCTAGTCTTTCTTACAGACTTCGGTTTAAGCAATCTTCCTGCAGCTATCTTAGTAGCTATTCTTCCTACAGAAAGGTACAGGTGAGCATTCTTATGAGAAGCTTTTATAATAGAAGCTATCTCTTTTAACCTAAGTCTATTTAAAGCAGCATACCTTCGGTTATTAGTAGCTGTCAGAGTGTCAGCTCTATATTCCTTCTCATTACCGTAGTTAGCACGTTCCGGAACAGTGGAAGTATACCCCGCCATAGAACCGTTACTATCAACTGAATTTCTGTATATTTTCTCAAGAAAATCTTCTGACAAAGGTTTCAACATCTTATCAGAATTTACAAAAATGGTCCATGGCTCTATTATCTTACCATTACCAAACAAGATGGGGATTCTACCTACCTCAGTGCCGTCGTCAGCAAAGATGCTGTACCCCATTATCATTTTGTTGTTGTCCAGATCTACTTTCTGAACATCGAGCTTTCCTGGATAATCCAAAACATAAGGAAATTTAGCCTTCAGATATTCCATTGCTATGGCTTGAACTGACTGCGTAAATACCTGCTCTGGTAATTGTCCTTCTCCGGCAGCAGCTCCAGCTGCAGACTTCTTTTTTAAAAAGAGTTCCATCAATATCCTCCTTACGTACAAAAACTACTGCTTTATTATACAATTATAGATTAGTGATAGATGCGTTCCTATAAAAGACTAACTTTGTTTCGACTTAATTAGTTAAGAATATCTTCAAGATACTTAGAGAATATACCGCCTGGAGCTGCTTTCTTTGGAGCCTTATCTACGTTACTTCCATCATCAGAACTGTTTACTTGACGTTCTGAATCTTTACTCTTAACAGGCTCTACCGCAGAAATAGGATTGACCTGGTCTTTTTCATCAGCACCAGCTTCATCAAGGAGTTTCTCAAACTCATTAAGACCTGTCTCTGAGGCAAGCTCATCCATCATCTTACCGGCATCGATCTGAACTTCTTTACTAAGTTCCAGATTAGTGTCAACATCTTTTGTAGCTTCTGCATCCGCTACTTCAGCAGCTGTACCTGTAATAGCCGCTCCCTCTGCAGGAACTGCCGGAGCAACACCGGCTTCAGCTTTCTTATCAACACCGAGTGTATCAAGATAACCGTTAAGTCTATCGAAGAAAGCACTTGCCTGCTTATCAACACTATTAAGCTCGACTGCACTTGCTACAACTGCTCCAGGGTTAGGATTAGAAGGGTCTGGTTTACTCATAGGCGCATTCACAGCAGCCATCATATCCATCTTATCACCGGCACTCTGGATTTCACACTCCAAAATACTCGAAGAAGGAGCAGAGTTATCACCAAGGTTATCGTAAATCTCATCAGCCATCTTTTCTTCTACAAGAACTGAAGCAGCCGGTTGTTCAATGTTACCATCCTGATTCTTAGCACCCTGAACAGGTTTATTCTCTACAACATCGATGTTAGAATTGGAAGCCTGTTTCTTCTTTTCTTGAGCTGCCTTGGTAGCCTTAATATTAAAAAGAGCTTCCCCTTTCTTCTTAAGACCTGACATAAAGATCTTTGTCAAAATGCCATTGGCATATTCAAAAACCTTATCAGCTTCACCTTTCTTACTCATAAACTCTATGGGTATATACTGAAGGGCTGTCTTAACTATGTTCTTTCTAACTTCGTTCTTTAGAATAACACCCGTTTCCTTCTCAGCAGCATCAAGCATTATAGCAAGCATAGCTACTTTAACCTTACTGAATTTATTCACCATAGCTATCCATTCCGGACCTTTTGCTTCAGCATTCTTTCTAAGGATCGCATCCTTGATCATTCCAATTTTTTTCATCTCAAATCTCCTTTAATATCAATTCGATTTTACCATCTATCTTATCAGCACTAGCAATGTCATTAACTGAAATTGCCGCAGCTGTTTTACTTAAAGTATCTGCATATCCTTTCTTATCCCATAGGGGGGTTTTATGTAGTTGCTCATGATCACTCTGAAGGTTATGCATTACACGTTCTATCATTGCTATCTTAACAAAGGTGGCATCCTGCATATCCTGAGAACTGATAACACCTGTATCAACTAAGTACTTATCGAGTTGTTCACCTGTCTTACGCATACTTTACTCCACAAAATCATTCTCTCTTTCTATTATACATTCTTCTTCGAACGTTGTTTACCTAGTGCTTTTTTAACTGCTTTAGCAGGTTTTCTAATATTCTTCTTATCCGGCTTAGCTGTTGCATTTTCCTTCTCTAATTCCAGGAACAAATCATTTATCTTTTCCATAAACATATCTTTCTGCTTCAATATTAAAGCTACAGGGTATTTCTTAAATATGATAGTAAGTCCTGACTTCAACTTACCTACAAGCTTATCATCCCCATCCAGAACATTCATTATGTTCCTGACCATATTATCTGTAAGTAGAACTGCAGCAAAATCAGTTACGTCATACCCTGCGGATAAAGAGTTTAATATTATAGCTAGATCAAACATCTCCTTATCAAGTTCCCTGTATGTTACTCTAATAGGATCCACTACATCAGGACTGTTAGCTGGAACCGACAAATTCTTCCGTTCCCCTATGACTACAGTCTTATCAGCCTGCATCTTATTCCATTCCTTTAACTGTCCCTCATTACATAAATTTGAAAAGACTTTAGTCCTAGATGAGCCCATAGCTGCAATTACAGCGTTGCTTACCACCATCTCTGTTGTCATTAAAAAATCATCTTGACCTAAACCTGTATCTTCTGTTGCAAACATGGCCAGAACGCCTGGGTCTCTATTAATACCGTGCATACCCTTACATCTCCTTTTTATACTTTACTGTATTTCCCCTGCTCCACCTGCTCCTACTGCTCCTGCAGCAACAGCCTCTTTCGCCTCTCTCTCCCTTGCATTATTAAGTTCCTGTAACTTAACTTTCACAACGGCATACAACAGCTGATTAGATGTCTGGAGCTGATGCATTACTGACTGTTTATATCCGTCCTCAGCACCCTCTAACTCTTGAACTATCTCCTCAGCTCTCTCTGACAACTGACTCTCAACCAGTGAAATTGTATCTGCACTCACCTGCCCCTTAGCTGCATTTACCTGCTCATCACTTCTGGCATCTTCCTGAATCTCACCCTGTACTTTTCGCATAATACGTTCTTTATCTCTATTCTCTTCCCCTACCAGTTCTAATGACTTAACCAATGACGGTATATTATACTTACTAAGAAGAGGTCCTGACGGAACTAATCCTGCCTTTGCTAAATCCTTATACTCAGTATCAACCAGTGTCCCGGGAGCCTTATCAACACGTACCACAGAAAGCCTCTTCAGTGTAGTTGGTAACTGTATCTTATTACTCATTAGATTCTTTATCTGTTTAACAATCATTTCACTGAAATCCTCAAACTGATCCGTACCACCGCTTAACAACTCGTTCATAACATATAGAACAAACGGATCATTAGGTATCCCTGTACCCCCGGCAAATATAGAAGCATCCAACCCTGTTGTTATCATAGTTGACATCTCTTCTTCTTTAATTTCCCTTTCCAGTATAGTTCTTCTAGGATCAGTAAATAACTTATCTGCCTTTACCGGTGTTGGAAAATACATAATACCGGTCGTATCCCCGATCTGTATTTCTTTCACCATCTGCATAATAAGACCTGTTACCCCACCTGCATCAAGCTTAGTACTTATCTCTGAGTTTTCACCCACAGCCGGTGTAAGCATAATATGAGGTGAAGATTTTATAATAGCATCAGCTTCCTGGCCCCTACGTAAAGATCCTGTATGTAGTAATGATACTAATGCAAGAAGTACCGGAGATAATGCGTCTTCTAATCCGGCTATTTCAGGTTTATTCCTAAACACGTATGTATATGAAGTATTCGGTACATAAGCCATCCCTGTCATGATAGCCTGTAACAAGTTATAATCCATATGATCCAAAGTTGCATAAGTATACTTACCACCGTTACTGTATAGTTCCGGGTAACACATCTGAAACCTGTTCATATCAACATACACGGAAGATATTCCCTGAAACGCTCCGCGTTCAACACTAGTATAATATGGATTCCAGATCTTTATGAAAAAATTAGGATTATCCACTGCTCCTTTCTTCTCTGAATACTTAACCTTAACTTCCCTGATCTTAGCATTACAATAAGGGCAACTTGTCTCAGAAACTACAAAAGCCGGTTTCTTATTTACACGTCTACTAGATCTCGTAGGATAAGGTAACTTCAAAGTATACTCAAAATGCTTACCAACAGGTTCAGATAACAGTATCTTCTTTTCACATCCAGGACATACTATGCTATACTCAAATAAAGGCATTACCGTAGCTACCACCTCTGGATAAAAATACAAATTAAAAAATATAGTGTTCTGTATCTCTGAATATTTAAGATTCTTGGAATTGACTATATCATCCAATTTAGAAGATATCTTGTTTGTAAAACCTACATCTCCATATTTCTGTTTAAGATTATCGTAGTTTATCTGACCGCTTAATAAAGCTGCGTATCTCTTTCCAAGCCCTATAAGATACGGTGCATTCAATATTATTGAATTTATGAACTTAACACGTTCATGCCTGTCTGTAGGGACTATCTTCTGATAATAACTAAGTATAGGAGTAGCTATCTTAGTAATATCATATCTACTTATTAAGGTACTCGGGTCACTCATTATTATCCCCTATTAACTTTTCCCATTTTTCGTAAACATCAACCATATCCAAACAATACTTATCTGAAGTAATAAGTCTTAAAACATGATATCTGTAGAACTTCTTATCAGCCATATTTTCAGTTAAATCATTTAAGATCTTTAGAGCGTCTTCCTGACCTTTACCCTGACATTCTTTATAGATCTTAGCAACCTCTACTGCCTCAGTGTATTTATCAAGAAAAGCCTGCTCAACACACTGCAGCTCCGAAGGTGGATACACATACCCAAAACTTATCAGACAAGCTATTATAACATTATGAGCGTGTGGACCTATTAATATATCAGGCCTGTCCTTAACCAATTCCCATACAGCGTAGTTTAAATAATTTGGGTCTACTGCAGCTAAATAATCTGCTGATGCCGGTATTCCGTTCATTATCAAACATGTATTTAAAAAACCATGCCCGTCCCATAATGATGTTCTATTATTATGAATAGCTACCGATGCTACAGCCTTCTCCTCTAGTATGGAATTGGCACCATCAGGTAAATACTTAAGCGCAGCTATAGAATCTTCCAGCTTATCTTCAGCTTGATCTGATAACCACTTATAAAGCAGTGTAACAGGTATTTGTCTTGAAAGTTCCTCTGCATTCAAAGCCATATCAATCCGCCCACTTCAATGTATGTGCAACACGATCAGCAAGTTTACTCATCAAAGAATCCTCATCAGCATATTCTTCCAAATCCTTCAATTTACTTTGAACTATATTTCCGGATGTCTTATCACAAATAAGTTCCGCGACCTGTTTACCTAAAGCTTTTACCGCACTGTCAAAACTATCAAAAGGTTTTTTAGTAAACTTACGCTTATCAGTTACTTGTCCATTGAACATGTCTTTGAACTGGGAATCTGCATCTGACTTTGACTTCTCAACAACCTTATCAGTTGTTTCTCCGGAAAGCTCAGCTATCTTCTTAACACATTTATTAAGAAGAGCGTTGTCAGCACATTCTTTTGCTGAAAAGACTATCCTTCCGGACTCAGCTGTCTTTTTAGCAAGCTTATTCATATCCTCTTTAAAAGAACTATCTGCTATGTGTAGATACCCGGCTACTTTAAAGAGTTTGTCAACATCCAAACCAAAAGAATCGTTTCTATCCTTAATACTTGCGCTCTTACGCTTACTAGTTAATCGTTTAAGAGCAGCTATAGGATCTGACATAGCTTTCTTTTCTGTAGGAGATGTCACCTCTACGTTTATCTCAGTACCATCTTCCAATATCCTATTATAAACTTTTTTACTACCCTGAAGGACCATACTCTTCATCTCATCATCAAAATCACCATCGACATCCATTACATTCTCAGCTTCATCTTTAACTGTAGCAAGAGCTTCCTCAGGTACATTCGGTTTCTGTGCTGTAGCATACAGGTGATTAAGTACAGCGTGTATCGGTTTCTGAACAGGGAAACCTATCCCCGGACAAAGATCTGAGTCACCCTCTTGCTCCTCAAATGGATACACATCCCCCATAATATGTTTTATAGCCTCTGCCAACTTATCAGGAAACGCACCGTCAGCAAGCATCCTTTGCATACCCATACCTTGTCTGTCACCTCTTATGTCCAGAACGATAATCTTACCCATTTATATCTCCATCAATCAAAAAATGAATCAAACATTTTATTGCCTGCGTACAAGCCGCCTCCAGTTAAAGCAATTGCCTTTAATGGATCTTTATCATAAAAATCTGTATATCTCTTAGTCCAATTTTTTACCTTGTTCTTTCCAAATGCATCGGCCTCTCCCCCGTCCAACTTAGTTTTCTCTAATGCAACCTTTTCTGAAAGGGTCTTCTCTGCTTTCCTATTTTTTTCTAAAAACCCTTTATTCTCTATATCAGCAGCATACTCCTTAACTGGTTGTTTATTCAAACCAACCTCTACTTTACCACCTTCAAATAACTTTTTTTCAGGAATCTCAGTAGATGTAATAGCTTTAGTCTCAACTGGTGTAGGGACTGATTTAACTCCTTTAGGAACAATTTCCCCTGCAGCCTTATCTAATTCTTTAAAAATATTATCAGTAGGAACTACGCCTCTTTTTAAACCTTTAACTTTAGAAGCTACGTCCTTTAAAGCGTAATCTTTACCCCCATAATTAATAAGAGCTCCTGGTTGCTTCGTTAAAACTTCATCAAACTGACTCATTGTATTAGCATTAAAAAAACGTTCTGTGTCTTTAGCACCGAGCGCAAACTTACCTGCAGGACTGGCTTTAGTACCTTTTGTTATTGTCTTAAGTAACTGCTTAAAAAAACCTTTTCCGGCTTCCTTATGTTTAAAAGAAAGAGTCAGTGCCTGTGCTAATGATATCATTTTACATCCCCTAACTTATAGTCAAACCTCTGCGCTTATCACCACCACCTAAAATGCTACTAAGAATGTCCGGTGCTTTCAAAGCTGTACCAGTTAACCCAAGCCCAACCAGAGCCTTGCCTGGGGTATCCGGAATCCAACTCTTCATCATATGCATTGGATCTTTAGCTACTTCACGAAGATTTGAAGCTTCTCTTTCCCAACCTTGCAGAGCATCTGAAGTAAGGTATTTCCCCTCTACTTTTCTTCCCTCTTTTATAACATCTTCCAGAGCTGCCAACTGCTGTTTAGGATTCTTAAAAGCTTTACCGGCAAGATCAGCTTGATATTTCTGCATAGGTTTGAATAATTTTATATTTTTACTCAGCCTTTGCCAAGGATGAAATCCTCCTAAGAACTTTAACCCCTTACCTCTGGCACGATACACTAAACCACCAGCTAAAGCAGCTGCCAGTAAACTACCTACACCAAGATCTCCGCCTCCACCTAATTCTGAACTGCTAGCAGCATCAGCTAAACTATCAACTTCCTCTGTGCTACCAAATATATTCCCTGAACCAGTAGCAACAGCTATCTTCCTTCCTAACAATTCATGCGTTATATCTAATAATCTGCTCATGCCGACCTCCGCTGTCTTATTGCCTGTCAACTTATTATAAAAATCCCTGATATCCCTGTTATCTGCTAAATTATGCGCCATCAGTCCACTGGTCCCACCTACAGCCAAAGCTGTAGCTAAAGGTTTTTCTCTAGCAAGCTCCTTAACAGAATCAATCAATTTCTCCATTGCCGGCCTATCCAATCTACCCTTTTCCCTTACTAAATTCTGTAAGGTAAATAATTCTGTTTCACCTTTATTGAAAGATTCAGCGGCTTCTTCTATTACAGCTTGTAGTTGTTTAGATCTTTTTACATCGGGTATTTTCTTACCGGATAAAAGAATATCATCTGCGTACTCTCTAAGACCTGGTACGTTGCTTGCTCTCTGAGTTATCCTTTTCGGGATATTCTTTACAGCATTCCAAATATCTTTGAGACCTGCATTCTTTTTCTTATCTTCTATAACATTATAAGTGTGATACATGGTATCTGCTAAAATACCGTAGGATGATTTTCTCTTCCACTCAATGTCTCTATGCATATATACACCCCCTGTTATACCTCTTACTCTTATTATTATACTATATACAATAAACATTAATCACAAAAGATCAAATGCATCCTCATCTGCCTGCATATCCTTATCGGAATCACTGCTCTTATCTTTATCACCTACTTTATCGAACTTATTAACCCTGTGCCCATCTATATCATCTATCTGTGCTACCTTACTTTCACCCAGCATACAAGATCTCCAGTCTTTTAATCTCTGTAAAATTGAAGATGAAGGATCAGAAGGGTATTTAACACTGTGTAAATCCATTGTATCCACTGTATCCCTTAACCTGAAGATAGTGTCTATACCCACGTTCATTCCCTCTTCATTCATATTACTCATTACAGGAGTAGCAAACTTAGCGTTTACTATGTATTCTAACTGGCCATTATTATATACGGTTACCATCTGCTCGTCCATACCTCTTTTATCAAAAAGCTCAAACCAATGATCTCCGTATATTTCAGCGTCACTCTCTACTACTGATGCTATTCTAGTAGCAAAACTCTTTAAACTGGATTGTCTTACCTTAGTGTCAGAAGCATACTCACCATAAAATGCAAACATCTTTCTAATATTAATAACAGACCCCAACTCAGGACGAATATTCATAGCTAACTCACCTGTAGAGAACTGGTTCAGGAGATGTCTCTTCATAGGTATTATTACTTTTTTAGCCCAATCTGCCTCTTCAGGAAACGCGAATCCATGATTCTCTCTAAAATATTCTATAGAAGTTATTATATGTTTCCATACCCCTATCCGTTCATCTTTCAGTATCTTAGCATCCAAATTAAGGATCACCTTATGTATCTTAACTTTACTCTCTATTACTAAAAACCTCCTCAAAAACGCTGAAACATCCTCAGCTATCTTAGGAAACTCATTAGCCATAAATATAAGAGTTGCTGTATTCTCAAAACTAATTGGATTCTTATATAAATACTTTGCGGTAATACCAGCTTCACCGGTAATTATATTCTTCAATATCTTATGCAGATTACGTTCCTCTGAATCTCCTACGAGAACTAAATGCTTACCAAGTAACCCCATTCTACTCGCCGAATCCTCTGAAGAATTTCCTGTTAACGTACTGATAGATGTATTAAGAACAATACCCTCAGGCATGATACCTGTGAGAACTCTATTAAGAGTTGATTTGCCATTTCTTCCATTACCCCGTATAATTAACGCTCTGGAATCTCCGTGTGCTGGAAGCCACATCTGAGATAATATATAACGAAATACCATCTGCTCCGGTGAATCCTCCGGGCCGATCATACTTATTAACAACTTCTTAAACAAAGGAGCCTCTGTTAAAGAAGGTTTAGCTAGATCTTCGTATCTTACTCCTCTGATATTATAGGCATACCCATTATAATCATCTGTTACATCCCCTGTACGGACATGGTAAAATACATTATCCTCAAACTTAAGAACTGGGTAATCCATATCAATTACCGGAAATATAAATTTATGAAGAGCTACAAGATCCCAATAAGCATGCATACCATCAGAAGTAAATGCCACAGACATAGGATCAGTTATATAATCAATTACCTGTTTAGCAGTAGCGGCAACTGGACCACTGGGATTTCCTAAACCTCCGTCATTGAGAATTACCCTGCCTATAGTGGCTTTATCCTTACCACCGAACGCAGTACACTCCCACGGAAATAACTTAAAAGGTGCTACGGTCCCCTTGTCCCTAAAAAGGAACTGTCTCTGTACTTTATTAAATATTATCTCATATTTACTCATAAGCACTGCTACCATCCCCGTTAACATACTATCGAGATCTGCAAGAACATTGCCCTTATCATCTCGTAGGAATCCTTTCACTTCACTTGTTATTTCATCCTCAGTCTTCTTACCTATTATCTTAAGAGCCACCTGTTTAGCTCTATCAGTATGTATAGATGTCGGCCATGTCCCTTTTTCTTTATAATAGTTAATACCATAGGCCAATCCAAGGACATCCCCCTGGCTAATATCCTGTGTTCCCGGTATAAGTCCAAAATCATGAAATATCAATGAACTCTCATCTACTCTAAAACTAGGTATCTTCTCTTCACTACTGGGCACCCACTCCTCGAATATTTTAGTCCTGAAAGGAGATCTTGTAGTTATAAACCCTTTCTCACCAGGTATAAGCTCCGACCCTCCTGTCAGTACTGTCTTTGTAATTCCAAAATGATCAAAGACTTTCTTAAAAGTTAATTCCTTGGTAATATGCTTGTGCATCAACAGATTACTGTCCTTTAATTTAGGAAGTACCCTATACATCCCCAGATCTTTTGAAGCATTCTCCCCGACCCGTCTATTTATCTCTGGAGAACTTGTTAGATCCACTATTCTTCTTGTAAAATCGTAACTGGCATCTTTGTTCATATAAATTAGTGACGCGAAAGAGTCTTCTAGCCCTAATTTCAAATTATAGGTAAAAGGAACTCTATCTATCCTATTTATTGACTTACAAGCTGGATCAAAGCTATAGCCGGTCATACTTTTAAGCTCACGAGCTTTCCTTGTATAAGCATCCGCATAAGCTTCTTTACTTTTTCTAAAATCCTTGGATGAATAGATGAATGTGTCCATCTTATAAGCTATATGGATCCCATTGCCTGTAAATAGTATGTAAGCAGGATCAGTTTCACTAACTATCCTCTCTATCTTTTTAAATTCAGGTGACTCTAAAAACCATTTCTCTTTATCTAAGGAACTCATCTGATCAAAAGTTGACTTAGATATATTGTCTTTCATATCCATGTCAAAATACACTAAACGCTTAGCATTTCCTTTAAAATCTTGTTCAGATATCCATGTACCTGGTTTATTTAGATTCTTTGTCTTATCGGTGTATTCAGCAAAATACCAGTTAGCACGTACACTTATACTTGGATCTTCCCCATACGTATCATACGGGTCTGTCATTGTAATTAAGCAATGCTTAAGTTTATCCCCGATACTTTCCTGAGACTCGTCCTTTAACGGTATTATTACTTTCTGAGATATTATCCTTCTAGGGAGTAATACTTTATCTTTATCTCCGATACGGCCAAACATAAGACCTTCAGCTCCCTCCTTCTTGAAGATCTCAGCTATATCGGATAAAAACTTCAGCAGTGTGCCGGGCGCCATATCCTTACGCTTGGACCCGACACTGCTGTTTATATTAATTAACCTGTTCTCTGCGGTGGTAGACATTGCGGGTTACTCTGCATACTGTAGTGTCGATAAAAACAAAAACTCACAAAAACTCTGCTAACTTGTCAACCATTGTCGGATATGAATCTGAACCCCTACCGACTGTCTTAACACTAATAAACTCACCTGCTTCAGGTTTCTTTCCACTAAACATTACTTTCTTAAACTCATCATGTATCTCTTTAGTATATGTCTTAGGATAAGATGTTTGTTCTGTAGCAACTATGAATGTATCAAATACTACCCCATATTTCTCTTCAAAAGCTGCTTTCTCATGATAAGGAAGATTATACAGAACCAAGCTCGTTCCAGCCGCTAAAGTTTTAGCAAAATCTTTCTCATTTATAAAACCCGACTGCCAGTTATATGTAAATACATTCATTTTCTTACTAAACTCATCTCCGTGAACAGCTTCTGCTGCATCCATAATAAACTTAGTAGTAGGCGAGCCCTTAAACTCTGCTCCTATGATATAAGGTATATGCCTCTTAGCAGTATACTCTTCACTCGTTAACTTAACCTCTTTTTGTTCTGGTTCTGGCTCAGGCTCAGGCTCAGGCTCAGGCTCAGGCTCAGGCTCAGGCTCAGGCTCAGGCTCA
>Ga0075116_10000690_pt1 | contig 15527 bp, 10 predicted proteins | sample AntAceMetag02UKC_FD_69786 | JGI IMG/M metagenome (GOLD analysis project Ga0075116, IMG submission 69786) | Saline lake microbial communities from Ace Lake, Antarctica- Antarctic Ace Lake Metagenome 02UKC | ecosystem: Environmental > Aquatic > Non-marine Saline and Alkaline > Saline | place...
ATCGTCAAGTAACCGGTCTGCTATCTCTGCGGCTGGTGCTATAGTGATTAATAAAATGGTGCATATTGTTGGAACGGCAAAGGCTGGTGGGGCAGTTCGTCTTTATTTGGATGGAGTGCTTCAGCCTACAACAGATACGATGTTAAATTTTCTGATTTCTGTCGCAGGAGCGCCAACAGTGATTGGTGATAACTTTGGTTTGGGTAATGGTTCCGATGCCGCCTTCTATAAGCCCCGTATCTACAATTACGAATTGAGCCAGGAAGAGGTGTCGGCTAAATACTTGGAAGGTGCATCTGCTATTCAATTCAAATCGGATTGGGGATTTCAGGTATCTCCTGCTGCCGAGGGAGGTACTTTGCATGGTCAGATCGGAACCAGAAGCTCAGTGCTGCGAGCCGGTGACGCAGCGGGCCGTTGGAAAATCGAGACTGATACAGTCAACGGTCATCTGTGCAAGGTGCTTACGTGCACCACAGCGGGCCTGATATACGTGCCTGCAAGTTATTTCTTTGATTCCACATCTGTTGAAAACGCGTTCGGCACTTGGGACCTGTGGGCACTAAAGGCTGATGCAAGCACGTTCGATATGAACCTGATTTCCACGTTAAGCACAGGGATAACTACGGGTTACGGATTTACATGGCTAGCCGATGAATCAGTTGTCGTTTACGAATATGGTGTTGGCAATGTCATCGCAGGGGGAACAGCCTCGCATTCAACCTGGCATCGTTTTAGATTGACACGGTCAAGTGCTGGGATATTTATTGGTTATATTGACGACACAACTTTTGGGACATCAGCCGCAGAACTTACAACGACTACCAGCGATTACATGGTTTTCGATATGGATGTGAATGATAAGCTGGCGCTCGGTTCTGTGAATGGGGACGAATGTATTCTGAAGATGTTGGGCGTGGTTGCGCCATAGAGAGGAACCGGACATGGATGACAAAATTCTAGAACTGCTACGCGAGGATTTCCAGGGCGTCACGAAGTGCTAACAAGTTAACCAAGAAAGAGGTACAAAATGCTAAGTTGTAAACGAAATGGTGATGGCCGAGGACCCCGTGGAGAAGGACCGAAGACAGGCAGAGGCAAGGGGACTTGCAAGTAGCAAGGTTGGCGAAAGCACCCTAGAGAGAAACCGGACATGGATGACAAAATTCTAGAACTGTTATAGTACAACAATCCCTTGATAAACCCTCCCAGCTTTGATACGATAATCGCAACCAAAGGAAAATCATGAAAAAGAAAACCAAAACCACGATGTTGCTGTCTGACTTGTTAGATTTACGTAGAATTTTTAGACGTTATGAGATGGTTAAAAAAGTTAAGGTCGCGTATTTTATTGCCAGAAATCTGACTATTACCGAGGATTTTGAAAAAGATTATTTGAAGGTTACTAAGGCTACGCCAGCGATGCTGGAATTTGAAAAAGAAAAAGAAAAACTAGTAAAAGAATATGCGGTTAGAGACGATAAGAATAGTCCGGTACGTGTACCTGTAGTAGGCGCCCCGGGTTCCTGGCAATATACCCTGGCGGACGAAGCTGCGTATGAGAAAGCATTCCTAAAATTTAAGGAAGACGAAGACCAGAAGCAGGCCCTGGATGATCAGGAAGGCATCAATGAGAAAAGGAAAGAGCTGTTGGATATAGAGCATGAGCTGGCGTTCTACTCCATGCCTTTCTCAGAGCTTCCGGAAGACAAGAATGGTGAAATCGAAATCATGGCCGCGGACCTGGCGGTACTCATGAAGTACGCTATAATTGTAGATGACGTATAACATGGGAGTATTCGATGACCAGACTTCGCGGTGGACGGGGTATTGTAGCTTACGGGCACTCCGAATTCGGAGAGTCTAAAGCTACTATAGAGGCTCGCTTCAACTGGTCGAAACCCCCCGACAATTCTATCAATGTGCCAGCTAACGTATGGCTGGCCTTTACTACCTATTGCTACACCAGTTGGATTGATTTTGAGGATATAACAGTAGAAATCAGTGAAGATGACGGGGTGACCTATAACCTAGCGTACGCTAGTCTTGCTTTTGTAGCTCCCTATGACGGTGTTAATTCCAAGATCCGGCGTCCTGATGGACACTCAATTAAATTTTGGATACAAAAAACTACACTATGGGCTCTCAATGAGACCCTCAAAATTCGGTTTACGGGTACCGATGAATTCGGACAATTGGCTACCAAAGTAGACCCGGAATATTGGCCATGAGTTACGTTTGGAAATTTAAAACATCCGGAAAACCGGCAGTTCCGGTAGGGCGCCAGTGTCATCGTGGTCCCATGATTGATATCGAAGTGGTGATGGCCGTGCCCTTTACAGTAATGACGGGAGTAGAAACCTTACGAAAGTTACTTCTCGAGCAGCTCGTAGATATCAATCTGGTAGCTGTTCAAACGCGAGAATGTATTCTTCGAACTCTAAACAGCAATGTGGGCCCACTTTTTACAACAGTGAACCCGCGGTTCGAGGAACTCAAGGTTCTCATCTGCGAGAAGAAAAACAGCATAGTTATAGACCAGGCATTATCCCCCTATGATTTTCAGTTTAAGCGCGGAGTAGAAAGCCTCGAAGATTACGGCGTAACTTCAATGAATGTTAAGGTACTGTTAGATGCCCTGGAGTCTTCGAGTGCAATTCTGAGAGTGGCTGCTCGTTGTGCCTTTATCCTGTCTGCAACACTAGTAGAAATGAGCTAGTATATGACCGAACAGCAAGACTACACACTGAATACTTTCAAGAATGCTCATTGGCTTGTATATCTTAACGGTCTAGAAGTTCCGGTTATAGGGGTTAACACTTCTTTTAAGGTCTGGGAGTTCCCAACAGCTTCTATAGAGATGGTTCCTCATCCTTGTCTTCAACGTTTGGGTAACGAAGATCGTATTCAAGTTGCTGTCTTCTTCTTGGATGTATTCAAGGATCCTAGCGATCCTACCTTCCGACTTTTAGGAGAGTTTGAAGTTACCGGCTGGTCTTATTCCAATTCGCCGTATGGACGTTCTATTAATCTGAATTGTGTTTCGCATCTCCAGATTTTTGCCCAACTTTTCTTCTTCTACATGTCCAGTGTTGATGATGTTATTGTGGGTAGTGGTGCTGCGTTTGCTACAGCTGCCCATGCGGGTTCCGGCGCCAAGGTATACTATCCTTCGTCGTTATTTATCAGTGGGCTTGTACCCAAGGGAGCTGCGGGAGAAGCTACAGAAGATGGCGCTACTGAAGGGACCGGGGATGCTGCTAAAACTACGGCTAAAAAAGAAGGACCTTCCTCTGAATATGGGACCGCGGTGGAGCGTAGTGAGCCTGTTCCTGGACAAGAAATTGTAGATGAAAACGAGTTTATTCGTACCCCCTTAGAGTTTATTACCAACATTTTTAAAGCACTCACAGCTTATACTTCTATGGGTACAAATCCCGATGTTACTGAGAATCCTAATCGTATTCCATCTTCGGCTATATCCTATATGGGCCGTAATTTTTTTGGACGTTGGATATTAACAACCAAGTTTCATCGACGCTGGGTAGCACTACCAATTTTTGAGGATGATGCAGCCCGGGAAGATCTAGGGTGTTTTCCGCTAGTAAAAGCTATCGGGGATTATCATCTTCTGCGTATTATGCAAAAAAATGTAATGAATGGTGTTGGGCAGGCGTCAGCAGTCTGGAATCTTCTGCAAATGGTGTACGGTAATATGTACATGGATATTATTCCTATCCCGGCACCCGCGGCAGTTCGAGAAAATAAAAAGACATGGAATATTGAACGAGAATTCAGGGATCAAGATCTAACTATTCCAAAACCTAAACTCAAAGGAGATGTTTCGGGAGTAGCGTATAAAACAAATCAAACATTTGAGCCTGCGTTAACGTCTTATCTAGTGAAACCTCAGTCAGTTTTTGGAGTGCCTCCTAAATGTAATATTATTTTTCCCTCCATGGTTAAGAATCTGATGTTTCAGGAAGATTACATGAGTCAACCTACTCGTTTGTATATGGGAGAAACGCTAATTACTGATTTACTAACAACACCTGAAGGAAAAAATACAGGATTTGCTAGTGTAATGGCGGACCAATTAGCTACAGGATACCCCAATATAGTAAAGTCTAAAATGAAAGACTATATTCAGAATCCAGGTGAAAATACTAAGAATTTTATTTTATATGCTGAGGAGTTTTTTAAGGGACCTAACACGGCGCGTATTAATGCTCCTCCGTGGTTATTCTTGCTTGCACAAGCTTCTAAAAAAGAAAGAGAAGGAGGAGGTGGTGGTGGTTTACCTCATTTCGGGAAACAAGACCAAAATAGTATTAAATTCACAAGTATAAAAGAAATTTTTGAAGCCTTATCTGCCGCAGGAACTGTTACCACAGATACAAAAGGACGAAAAATTCCCAATATTCCTGCTGGTGCTTTGTGGGGGTTATCTTGGTATGAATCAAGGTTTAAGTGGGATGCACATAGACTGGGCGGAATGTTTGGGTATATGCAGATTTGTTCTAAGGGAGGTAATACTGCGGGGGTATTTAGAGTTGCTAATGCGAGTAAAACCCATACTCCACAGTTTGATTGGAATGTTGAATTCCATAATCTTATAAAAACATTAAAAAATTCTAATCTTATTTTACCTAAAACAGGAGATTCTACTAAGAAGTTATCTGCAGCACAGGAGATGTTTAAATATTATGATTTGAATTTAGCAAAATATGACGGTAACGGTAATATGTTTAAACATTCGATTATAAAAAAGATTGTCGAGAGTGAAGAAAGTAGAGGATTAAACATTGTATTAGGTTATTTATATTTGCAGTCGATTATTCTAATAACATTTTCGCATTATAAATATAATAAAATAAATTGGAATGATACTTATGTTGGGTATTCTGCCTATGGTGTAGGAAAATTACGAAGAGAAAAAGCTAAGATGCCAGGGTCTTTGGCTACTAAAGCTGGGTGGATTCCTCCTGACAAAAATGCTAGAGCATATGCAAAAGGTGCTAAAGCGGCCTGGGCTCATTTTTCAGGTGCTAAATACGGGGATGCAGGCTTTCCTACCTACGAATCTGATATGGATCTTACGGATGCAAGTACTCCTGAAATAGCAGAACAAACCATAACCTTTGGTATGCTGGGAAGTGCTTTCGATCTTTTTGCTAAATACGAGTATTACCGGCAACGTTATTCGCAGCGGTCTGCAACTGTAAATCTAGTATTTAATCCTTATATTGTTCCAGGATTTCCTTGTGTTATTATCGACGAGCCTCAAGCTGCCATCAGTTTTTTAGGATATGTAACAGGAGTTACTCATGTTATGCGTGCTTCTGCGGACGGTCCCCAGATGACTACCAGTGTAAATGTTTCTTTTATGCGTACACTTGGGGAATATTTTGTTGCGGGGGTAGAGGACCAAAAAGAAACTGAAAAAAAAGCAACAGAAATGGTGGAAGGAACAGGGATTAGTGTACCTACTGAGACGGGAGTATCTTCAGAAGATCTTATGTCTTATGCTGGCGAGGACAGCTCAGAATTTCCTACAGGTCAATCAGCAGAAGATATTATTGCACAAGGAAGTCCTACTTTAACTAGAGCACAACTTAGGCGTTATAACGATTTAATGAGCGCTGCAGGTAAGTATATAGGACATCCTCGTGAACCGATTGAAGGAGTGCGCGACATATTCCAACAAATTGATCAGGCAGAAGAACTGTATACCCGCCTTTTTTATCCAGGAGATAAACAATACCGTAAAGGAAAAGCAAAAACTCGTCACTTATTTCATCTACCTGATTTTTTTAGGGTTGTTAATAAGGATGATGAAACTAGTTATATAGCTAGGGACCTTCTGATGGACCTCCCCATGTTTGAATTACAGAAAAGATTTGCGCCTGAAGCTTTTAGTTATGATGCCGCTATGGCCTATGTAGCACGTCCTTCCTGTTCTCTTCATAATTATGTTAGAATGTGGCATCGAAATGACTTCAAAGAAGAGGGTAAGACTGGGGTTGTCCCCAAGAAATTACGGAAGAAAGGGATACGACTAATAAAGTCGTATCCTGAAGTTCAAGCAATCAGCGGAAAAAATACTTATTATTATCCTCGAATCTATAGGTTTAGATCAGGTCCTGTTCCTGAAGGTCTTAGATCTGTAAAAAGTGATAAGATAAAAGCTACGGAGACCTTTAAGAAGTATGTACAACAAATTACAAATGTAGATTTGGATGGAGGGACAGGGGCGAATAAAAAATATGGTCGGTTTTTAGGACAAGCTAATAGAGACTCAAAATGTTTACATCCTGAGACACGTTTTGATTGGGATACACTCTTAGAACAATATCTGAAGTTTTTAAAAAGTAGATTATCAATAGGTAAAAAATGAATCTTCGGCAACAACAGGACCTGGATCTATGGAAAGAATGGCGTAAAACCCGGAGTCCGGTAGTACTTAAACAACTACTAGATGGATTGAAACCTCTACTAAACCGGGAGATTTCCAAATGGGATACAACGGTACCTCGCGCAGCCTTAGAGTCTAAGGCCAAACTTTTAACCGTAGATGCTCTCGAGAAGTATGACCCGAATAGAGGCGCGGCGGTGGGTACTCATGTAGCTAGTAGGATACGTAAACTCTCACGTTCAGTTTATCCTTATCAGAATGTGGCACGACTACCGGAAAATCAGCAGCTTTTATACAATACGTTTCAAGTAGCTCAAAATAGCCTTGTAGATACTCTGGGACGAGATCCTACTCATGAAGAATTAGCTGATGAATTGAGTTGGACTCCGAAGAAAGTTACTAGTTTTCAGCAGGCTTTTGGTCGCCGAGAACTTGTGGAGTCAGAAGGTGCTCTGATGTCGGGGGACGATGAGCATGATAGTGTCGTTGATTTCTATTATCACGGACTCTCTCCTGATGATAAACTTTTATTTCAAGATATTACCGGATATGGAACGGGTCTTGCGTTTTCCAACGCAATATTATGTCGTAAATATAAGTTGTCGCAAGGACAACTGAGTTATAGAAAACGTAAATTTATTGATCAATTGAAGGATATCCAAAGTGGGAAAATCTGATGAGCCTAAAGAAACAACAGGCTTGGTTAGATTACAAAACTTCACATGATCTAGGTTTTGGAAAATACGGGAAAACTAGTATAAAGTTACGTCGGGTACTTTCTGCTAGTAAATTCCCAGATAATATCGAGGTTATATACAAATATCCAAATAGAATGTCCTTTGAACCCCGACAATACGGGGAATATCGTGAAGTTGTCCACATAGTTCTTAGTTCATTCGGGAGTTATTATGATTCTCAAGCCTTGAATAAAGGGCATAAAATAATCAGTGGTTCTCAAGTTCGTATTACAGATGCCCAGGAAGACCAAAATTATCATAGTCCTAATCGAGTATGGTCGGGTATTCGTTCCGTATTAGTGAACACCGGTAGAAAACTTTCTGGTGCCCATTTTTATGTCGACCGACTGGGAAATCTTATCATAATGGGCGATGTTGATATGGCCATGATAGGTTCAGTCCCCTGTAGTTCTACTGCGGTTTTTATTGCCCTTGAAGAATCAATATCTGTTCCGATAGCGGAGTGGTATAAAACACGACGTGCTATTATAAGTGGCGAAAATCGAAATGTGATTTCTGACGGGTATACCGACGCACAGTATGACACTCTTGCAGTACTGTTACGAAAATTAGAAATGGCATTTCCGGATATTGTAGGTGGTGGAGGCGGTGGGGATTTTACAACAGTAATGGGTCGTGCTGTTACTTTACCGCTCGCAGAACAAAATGGGATTGCAGTTAAGAAGATAGCAGCAGGAGATACTCCCGGGTATATCACGGATGCCTGGCCTAATTTTACAACTGAAGAGGAATGGCAGGATCTTTTTGAGAACTATGTAGACCCCCAGGAACAGATAGGTGATGATGATATCTGGAAAAGTTCTACTCCTCTTGCTATGCCCTGGCTGGAAGATATTACGTCGAAAACTTCAGATGAAATTCCGTCTGATGCAAGTAGAGCGTTGGGACGTGTTCCTCTTATACTGTCAAATTTAGGAGACTCTGGGGAGTCTGCGTCGGAACGTCAAAAAGAAATTAAAGTAATACAGGGGCAAATAAGCCGCGCAGCATTTCAAGAGTCTCTTAAAGAAACTACTAGTTTAGCCTATAATATTACAGAGGAAGACGCAGAAGTTGATCCTACTACTTGTGATGCGTGGGAGTAAACAATGACCTGGGACATACATTTTCAACCGATACCTGAAGATCAAGTAAGAGGCTTTAAAACTTTTACTTTTGGCTTCCGAGCTGCGTTAGTGGTCACAGGGTATCAGATGTTGATCAATAGGTGGTTTAAGACTTTTTTTACACCCAAAGGTTCGGAGTTGCTGCATAGTGGGGATGGGACTACTCTTGCAGGGTTAATCGGAGGGAATATAGGGTCACAAGAATCCGCCAGGGACCTGGCTATTCGGGCTGTCGAGGAAACAAATGAACAAATCAAGGCGCAGGATGTTGCGGGGGGATTCGAAGAACAAGAATCTCTGGAGTCGGCGGTGATTACACGGATGGCACCACAGTCCGAAGGTGGATTAGCTATTTGGGTGACCATTAAAAATGTTGCGGGAAAGCAGCTCGAGATACACCTAATTGATTTAGCGACAAGGTAATAAAATGCCGGTTGATCCAAGCCAAATAATTGTAACTTCTCAGGACTTCTATGACGCAGAAGATTTTCTTGTTGAGTATCTGAGTGAAAATATTACAGAAGCTTCCTTTGAGCGTGGGAGTGCCATGCGCGATTTTGCGGTCAGTGCTTTCGTGCTCATCTATGCGTATCTTCGAGGAGAAGCCAACGGCATCAGGGTACGGCAGTCAGTTCAGTCGCTCACGGAAGAGATTGGCAAGGGTACCCTGGACTTGGACCAATCACTAGATCAAGTACTCTCTAACTGGTTTGTTACGCGACGGGAAGGTAACAAATCACGAATGACTGCCCAGGCTCATTTTTCAAAAAAGGAAAATATTACTATAAATACTTCTACAGTCTTCTGGCGGGATGTGTCCCACGCGTTTTATATAGATGTATCGACGAATCCATATGTTATTTCTTCTACAAGTTTATTCCCTAACTTTGATTCACGTGGAAATCTTATTGATTATGTTGCCGACATTTCTTTGGTTGCCGGAGGAGTAGGGAGTGGTTATAGTTTTTCTCCTGGACGTTTTACTCGGGTGGTTACTACAACCGGAAATATTCCAAATCTTACATACGCAGAACACTCAGTAGCATCTACGGCAGCGACAAATGACGAAGATTCGGCTACGCTTCTTGCTCGGTCGCAAACTGCTATTGCAGTACGAAATCTTATTAATAACCGATCTGTGGATACTACCTTGAAGGAGTCTTTTTCGGATGTGGAGTCTACTCTTACTATTGGTATGGGTGAGCAAGAAATGCAGCGTGATTTGCGAACAGAATTAGGCTCGCATATTAAGCTTCATATCGGGGGAAAATATGACACCTTTGTAGAAATGGCAGACCAGACGGTGGAAGAGTTTGGACTTGTAGGCGGATATTTTCCACGTGCCGATAAAATTGTGAATGTGTTTAGGGACCCAGAAATAACCCGGGATCTTGTTAGCCCTTATCTTTTTACGGATGTTGCTCGACATCTCGAAGTAGGACATATTATTAATATCCGAACGGGCATTTTAGAATCCCCTCGAGCATATCAAATTATACGGATTGAAGATCATGAGCTATATGTAAGCGAAGCGATGCCGTTTACAGAAGCTTCTGATGAGGAGGATGTTTCTGTTAGTTATTCAATAGGATGGTTTTCTCCTGATTTTGATCAGTCTGAATTGGAGCCTATAGCTGGAACGTATGTTAGAACAGCTGCGCGTAGTGCTGTAGCAGGCTTAGAGCATATTCCGGCAGGAACTTCTCGGCATATTCAATCACCGGGAACTATATTACTAGAAGGACGTCCGGTACAAGATATTACTCGGGTAGAACTTATAGACCCCTCTGGAGCAGATTCAAATTTTATAGATCCTACAACAGGTACTATTCTATTTCCGCAAAGGGTTAACGGGCTTCCAGGGGTTGCTCCTCCTGTGCCTGTGGATTTAAGCACTCTTTCATATCAACTGGAAGTTCTTAACCCGCGAGAAAGTCAGTCAGAGCTTAGTGTATCGCGTATGATGGTGGGGTTCGAAGCCGAAGAAGCGCGGTTTGATGACCGTACCCTCCGTGTTACGTATATTACTGCGGCAGGGTTTAGTAACCCATCTGACTACACACGGTCGTATGACGACCGAGTAGTTGCTGCTGACCACTTACTGCGTATGCGACATCCTATCTGGATTGAAGCTGTGATTCCATATCGGTTAAAGCGTACTGCGGATACAAGTCTTGCTGAGGTAGATGTCTCTACACAGATGTCAAATTACATTAACTCATTTGATCCAAATGACGACTTGGATGTTTCAGACTTATCTACTGCGTTCCGTAACTTTGCGTCAGAGGTAGGGGCTGTCTTCACGTTTGAAATTTATTATAATCTGTATGCTCCGGATGGCCAAGTAGCTAAGTTCAAAACCACGGATATTATATCAATATATTTGACTACAGGTAATGGTGTAGAACTTTTGAATGGGTCTGAAATTCAAGTACCTCCAACAATGATTGCCAAGGGTATTACTGAAATTTCTACGGATAGTACATTAACAGAGTGGTATAACCTCATGGGTATTTCAGATAAGACAGTAAAATACCGTACTCGTAGTGACCTTATAAACTCGGTATTACAGGGATAATTAATGCCTCACCCATTAGACATAGGAGACTATAATTCTACGTTATTTGATGCCTTAAATGGTTTCTGGCAGCAGTTTTTTCGGGATACGGAAGACCTTCAAGCATACTACCAGGCATCTGAAATTTATCTGGGACAAGTGTACCTGGACTTTCTCAGTCTTGTGCTGGGAACAAGTGTGACAAATACTCCAATTTTTAATAGGGAGTACTGGAAACTTTTCGCTATTAAAGAAAATGAGCTACAGTTTACACAAGGGGCTTCTACAGCGGAAGACCGGTTTATTTTGGATATGCCCGGAGATGTTGTAGACACTGATTTTCTGCAGAATACTATTTTTAACCCTACAGTACTGTACGAAAAAGATGTCGACTTTGAAGTTAACGCGAGCGACGGGTATGCACGGTTTCAAGAGAATATTTTCAGAACACACGTCACGGAAGATGGTGAGTATACCCCTACGCCGGGAATTGCCTGGCGTTATGTAACTATTGAAGTAGGGAACAACTTTACGGATCCTTTGATACTGGAAGATTGGTATCTAAACACCGCGGTACAACCGGGAGATACTCTTCGGTTGTTAGCCTACAGGGGTGAACTCCAAGATTCCGGGGATTTAGCGCGTATTGACTATGTAGGATTCCAACTGTATTTTCAGGCGAGTCTTTTGAGTCCTGTTGTATTTCCTGATCCTAGTGTAATCGGGGATACAATTACCGTTGCGCAAGCTCCTGCAGGGTCGGAAGCCTATAATGGAGTATACGTAATTGCTGAGTGGATAAACACCCGTCGTGTCCGGTTGGAGTTAACCTTTGAGCATCCGACCGCTACCAGTCTTAATGTTATCCCCTGGGATTGGCATCATGCCATGTACTTCAATTCATTTACTCGGGATCAGGAGGTAGACTACCTCGATAAAGAAAAAATAATAGGTCATTTTGAGGACCCCTTTCCTACAGATCTTAACTCTCCCTTTGTTTATGCTGTTGTTCGGGATCTATCTGACCCAAATATAGTAGGACATCCTATTGTAACGTGGGGTCCTCCTTGGACTACTATTTTTGGAATCAAGCATGTTGTTCCTGGAAGTTTAACTGTTTTTGCTCGGAGGTTACCTGCTTTTGGTGCTGTCGCGGTAGTAGAAGGTGAAGATTATATTGTTGATTACCTCAGAGGTATTCTGACGATTACAGCCTTAGGACAGGTTCAATGGGATATCCCAGGCTCTGTTAATCGTTGTGATTATCAGTACCGCGAAGAAATCTTGTTTTCCGGAAGTGGAGACGTTACAGAACAAACCGAAAATAAAGTAAAGCAACTTTCTCTTTGGGTTCCTGAAGTAAGTGTGGATCGTTTTACCTTGTATTACAATTACGGTTCGATGCTTAACCGTTTTGAAGCTTCGTCAGAAACTTACCGAGCGTTTATTCGTGGGATTATGTATCTCTACATGAGCGGACCAATTTTACAGAGAATGGAGGCAGCTTTAAACGTAGCTGCAGGATACCCTCTAGTTCGTGATAACGAAGAAGTCTTACAAGAATATTTTGATGGAGAGGATGACTCGGGAGTCGGGGACGGTTCGGTTCTTGCGGGAGATCAATTTACTACTCCCTCGCATACTTTCGGAGAAATAGATGTCGGGGGGAAAATAATTATTACAAATACGATTAATGACGCAAACAAAGATGCGCTCTTGATCGAGAGTGTTGTTGATGCAAATACGGTAGAACTCCAGAGTTCTTTCGGGCTAGTACCCGAGGTAGGTTTAGATTGGGTATTAAGTCGTAAATATCTACGGGTGGTTACAACTGATAAACAAATATATAACTATCCGTATAATGTGCCGATGCGTGAGGATTTATCGGATGAACTTAATTGGGGAGTCCTTACTTTCAGCGCGTTTGAAACACTCACGTTGGCTTTCTTAGTCACGGACTATATCGAAGACCCAAATTGGTGGCACAATAAAGTTATTCCCAAAATTCTTTGGGACACTCCTTTAGCCCGGCGTCGAGCTACAGATAGACTTGTAGCTAACATAATCGACCCCGCAGATCTTGCGCAAATTGATGACCCTGGGCTCTACATAGATGGAGATGACGACGGGGTTATTGCTTCTAGTTTAGAAGATACTTCAGTGCCACCGATACCCACGCCTCCTCTCCGACATTCCGTAGGTTTTATTATTTTTGATCGATACATGAAATTTCATATGTTCTATGTAGAATTCGGACTAGATTTGGAACTGGATGCACAATTTAGAGAAGACCTGGAAGATATTGTATTGGTGGCAAAGCCGTCATACACCTATCCGTACGTAGAGGCGAACGATGCTTTCATGGACGGTATTGAGCTACTGGATTTTTTGATACTTTCCTTTGAGATTTCGATTCCCTTGGGAGCCGCGGAAGCTATTGAATTGGCGCACAATGTACTACTTATAGGGGGATCTCCTACCTATATGAGTATCGACGATTATTACCGGTGGTTGGATCTCAATGCTCCTTCTGGAATAGTTCCGAATGGTATAGCAATTCCTCCTCCGGTAGTCCTGGTGATTCCAGGAGGGCCCATACCGCCTGAGCAGCGGGTTGTGAAGATAACACTGGATGCCACGATAGGAGGCGTTCCTGTGCGCGAGGGAGTGGACTACACGTTCGTGTATGAGCCCCCTGTGGTGTCGGCTACTTCCTGGACGATTACTCCGCTTACACTCTGGGATGCTCAACCTGCGGGAACAGACTATACAGCATTAGCTATCGAAATTGCCAATCTCCTCGATTATCCTATACCCGATACCACGATAGGATTTACTCCAATTATGATAGATGGGCTTGATCCGGGATATGTTCGCAGGTATATGGATGTCCCCCCGAACGTGGCTACGGTTTCTGAGATAATCGACAGGGCTCTTAGCTTGACGATTGATACCAATTTTCCGGGGGGAGTACCTTATGTATATCCTTGATAATTATGGGTAAAGAAGCGTATGATTAGTGAGAAATAAGCGAGGTTAGAGTCACATACCCCACGGTTAAAGCCGGGGGCTTGAAAAGCCCAATGTGACCAGACCGCAGACAGGAGATTAGAATTGTTTGCAGACGATAGAAACGAAATAGGTACCTTGGAATGCCGTCTCAGTTCCAAGCTCTACGGTAGGCAGTTAAACAGACTTGAATGGGTAGGGTCAGTGCTGTATACGTTAAACCGTTTTATATCAGGTCGAGAGGACGTCGGACTCCAGGGACTGCTCCAAAGCCCTGGATACGCACAACTCGGAGGAGGTAGGCTGACATGGTAGTCTACGTACTCAATATGCATGGGCAGCCTTTAATGCCGTGTAGTCCACGAAAAGCGAGAAGGCTTTTGGAGGATAGCAAGGCGAAGGTAGTACAACGAGTTCCGTTCACGATCAAGCTTCTGTATGGATCCAGCGGGTACAGACAGGAGGTTGTTGGAGGAATGGACACGGGTTCAAATAAAGTTGGATGTGCAGCTGTTGCGAACGGAGAAGTTATTTATCAATCCGAAATACAGCTTAGACAAAATGTTTCAAAAAAAATGCAGCAGCGGAGGATGTACCGAAGAAGTCGGAGGAGTAAAAAGTGTAGGTATAGACCCGCGAGGTGGTTAAACAGGGCGTCTATGAGGAAAGAAGGAAGACTGGCTCCATCAATTTTATCGAAGGTAAATTCTCACTTGAGAGAGAAGAAATTTGTAGAATCGGTTCTTCCTGTTTCAAGATGGAAAGTAAAAACGGCATCATTTGATGTTCATAAAATAACAAGCCCAGAAGTAAGCGGGGAAGGTTATCAAAAAGGTCCCCAAAAAAATTATTATAACACGAAGGCGTACGTGTTGCACAGAGATGATTACAAATGCCAGAGTAAGCAGAAGGGAAAGCATTGTAAGAAACTACACATACATCATATTATTTTCAGGAGCAGTGGCGGAACTGATACTCCGAGTAATCTATTGACACTGTGCAGAGACTGTCATGACTCATTACACGCTGGAGAGTTTATGCTACCTGGAAAACGGTCGAAAACAAAATACGCGACTGAAATGGGAATAATCAAGGCGCAGTTGAAGAAGTTATGGGATTTTGAGGAGACGTTTGGGTATGAGACGAAGTTCAAGAGAGAGCAGATGTTTGAGCTTGAGAAGTCGCACGTGAATGATGCTGTAGCGGTTTGTTGCGAAGATGGAAAGAGTGTTTTGTTTTTGTCCACAATGTTGCAGAAGAAGCATGTATCGTCGGGAGATTATCAACAGACAAAGGGGAAGAGGTCGGAGGTGAAGATTCCAACCGGAAAGCTATTTGGATTGAGGAAGTTTGACTTGGTTCAGACTTCCAAGGGAACAGGATTTGTGAAGGGAAAACGTAGCACTGGCAAATTTGCGATAGCCGGTTTAGACGGTACTGTTGTCGGTTCGTCTGTGAACGTAAAGAAAAATTGTAAACGAATAAGTGCAAGGTCAACGACGCTAATAACTCACACCTACTTTAAAAAGAAAGGGACGGCAATTCCTCTCCACGACTAACGTCGGGAGTTTCCTTGCCGAAGATTTATGATCCTAAAAGAAAAGCTCCAGCTCTTCGGGGAACTAACTATTACTCTTTACGACGTAAAAACCGGGCGTCGAATTAAGCGTATGCAAAAGCGT
>Ga0075116_10000695_pt1 | contig 15497 bp, 18 predicted proteins | sample AntAceMetag02UKC_FD_69786 | JGI IMG/M metagenome (GOLD analysis project Ga0075116, IMG submission 69786) | Saline lake microbial communities from Ace Lake, Antarctica- Antarctic Ace Lake Metagenome 02UKC | ecosystem: Environmental > Aquatic > Non-marine Saline and Alkaline > Saline | place...
AATACCTCTTTAGGGTGAGAAATTCCAGACAAACTCTACGTGATATGAGTGAAGCCAGTATGCGCGAAATTGTGGGTGATCGAACACTGAACGAAGTTCTTACGGTTGGCCGCCAAGAGATATCACAGACGGTTGAAATAAAATTACAACAACTGTGCGAACAATACGAAACCGGTATTCGCATCAAACAGGTCGTTCTGCAGAACGTGAACCCGCCAGATGCAGTTAAAGCATCTTTCAACGAGGTCAATCAGGCTCAACAGGACAAAGAAAAACTTATCAACCAGGCACGGTCCGAATACAACAAGGTTATTCCCAAAGCCAAGGGTGAAGCATTACAAACCATCCAGAAGGCCGAAGGATATGCATCCGAACGTGTCAATGGTTCCAAGGGTGATGTCGCAAGATTTATCGCGGTGTTAGAAGAATACGAAAAAGCACCCGAGATCACACGGCAACGAATTTATCTTGAGACCATGAGCAAGGTTCTACCTGTCATGGCGAAAAAATTCATCATTGACGAAACCGGCAGCGGCGTTTTACCGCTCCTCAACCTGGATAATTAAGGAGGCCATCATGAAAAGAACAAGTATTATTGTCATTGCTGTTGTGGCCGTCGTTATGCTCATCATTGTAGCTTCAGGCTTATTCATCGCAGATGAGACCCAACAGGTTGTTGTTACTCGCTTAGGTAAACCGGTACGTACAATTTTGAATCCCGGTTTGCATTTCAAGATCCCTTTTCTGGAAACCACTCATGTTTTTGATAAACGATTTCTGGAATGGCGTGGAAAATCGAATCAGGTCACCACAAAGGATAAACGTTATATCTGGACCGATACTTACGCCCGTTGGCACATCGTAGATCCATTATTGTACTACAAACGTCTTCGCGACGAACGCGGCGCCATGTCACGTATCGATGATATCATCGACGGTGAAACCCGGACCGCTTTCGCTAAGCACGATCTGATCGAACTGGTTCGTACATCCAATCGCGAACCGCTTGCTGATCCGGTCATGGACATGGATTCCGGTACACTTCAAGATATCACTTACGGTCGTAGTATGATCGCGAATGAGATCCTTAAAGCATCTGCCGGTCGCGTTCAGGATCTTGGTCTTGAGATCTTGGATTTCAAGATCAAACGCATTAATTATGTTAAAGAAGTACAAACTACTGTCTTTGAACGAATGATCACAGAACGGAAACGTATTGCCGATAAATATCGTTCAGAGGGACAAGGAGAAGCGTCAAGAATCTCGGGTGAAAAAGACCGCGAATTGAAACGCATCCAGTCCGAAGCAAAACGTACCGCTCAAGAGATCATGGGGAAGGCCGATGCCCAAGCCGCAAAGATCTATAACGATGCATACAATAAAAATGCAGTTTCACGGGATTTCTATACTTTCATGAAGACCATGGAAACCTATGAACAAGCATTGGATTCAGGTACCAGTTTAATTCTTTCAACTGAAAGTGATTTTTACAAATACTTGAAGAGTGTGAATCCGGAATAATCTCAACGAAAGATATTCCGAGTAAATAGATAGTCCTCTGCAGGCAGTGATGTGTGCAGGGGATTTTTGTTTTCGTAAATAGAAAATGATAAACAGGGAACGGTCATGAATAACTAATCAGTGATTGGTAATCGCAATAATGTTAACCAGTCATGAATTATAATTGGTCGAGTGCAGTATTTGTTACATGTAAAAACGCGAATTTATTCAACCCCTCTGGGGTTGTTTTTTGTGAGGGATGCGCCTATACTGTTATTAAACCCTTTCAGGGTTCTTCTCTGATTTTATAAAATATTGGTGAAAAATAAAAGAATCCCGTAGGGATTCAATAATAGTATAGGCGCTTTTCCTTCTTTTTTTACAACCCCGACGGGGTTGAATATTATTTTAAATTTCATTCCAAGGATTGAATATTTCCACCCCGCAAAACCTAAAATCATCCTTGTTCCGAGTAACAAAACAAAGTTTATTACATAGAGCACTTGCGCCCAGCAGTGAATCTATTGCAGGGATATTAATATCCTGTTTACTTAATTCACCTGAATTCTGCCCCCACTGCAACATGGTTTGAATATCCAATTCAATTATTCTCCCATAAAAACGATCGCTCAAATCTTCCAGCCAAAGTTGAATGCTATGTTTTCTTACGGCATCATCCAATTTTGAAATGCCCTTTTGAATTTCGCCAAAAGTGATGACTGAAAGATAAAGATCACTCTCGTTTTGAGAATTGATCCAGCTTACAACAAGTGGGTCAGGTTTCTTTTTAACAAGCTCTGATATTACACAGGTATCCAGTAAATATTTCATAATTCAATGTCCCGATCTGAATCTTTATTTCGATCCAACTCAAGTCCATATAAAGGGGAGTCCTGAAAAAATGCAGATAAAGAATTTGAACGTTTCGTTATTTCCTGATATTCCCTAATTGACAACACCACAGCGGAATCTTTACCATGTTTGGTAATGTACTGAGGTCCATGTTCGCCAGCCTCATTGATCATAGCTGAAAATTTGACTTTAGCTTCTTGTAATTGCCATCTGTTTTTCATTTATTCCCCCATTCTGGTCGTTTCGACTATTTTTAATATAATAATCATCATAAACTTATCCAAGAAATAAAAAAACGCAGCACAAAGACTGCGTTTGTATTCAATATAAATGGAAGTTTATTTTAACAGTACGATCTTCTTTGATTCAAATTGTTCGCCGGCGATCATTCTAATGATATATACTCCTGACGACAAATTACTACCATTTAAAAGTACTTTATGGCTCCCCGCTTCTTGAATACCTTTGAACAATGTTTCAATCCACCTACCATTTATATCGAAGACAGCAAGCTCAACATTGTTGACAGCTAATAGTCGATAATTAATAGTCGTAGTGGGATTAAATGGATTAGGATAAACATTTAACAACTCATGATCATTTGGAATACCTTGTGCTATCTTAGTTTCAACTGCGTTGTATGAGTAACAATAAATTTTGTATTTATTGCTTTCTCCTATAATTAACATCAATTTATCATATCCATCTCCACAAATATCACCTAGAAATATAAGCTTAGTATAATCAAAATATACCGGTGTTTGATCTTGTGGAAGAACAAAATCAGTAATATTATCCAATGTTGTATTCCCATAATAACCCTGAAATTCATCATTAATAATAATCCAGTCTTCAAAATCATCGCCGTTGATATCACCTGGAGCAAGGTTTATTCCTTGAATAGACGAATAACTAATCATTGTATCAAGGATGTTATCAGCTGTGGCAATACCATTGCCTATCACCTGTCCGATATTATCTCTATAATCACAAAGGAAGGCTTTGTTGTTATTATTTGATACATCTCCTAGGTCTTGTAGAATACGACCATAGAAGAATGTATCAACACTGCTGACAACGCTGTCAATGCAAGAATGACCAAAAAATATGTAAGTTAAATATTTTTGTTCTTCTGGTGGAGCCCCAAAATTACTATCATTACAATATGTAATCGAAAAATCATCATATCCATCAGTATTGACATCTCCTAAACTATTATAATCACCCCAGTAAAATCCAAATTCCAAACTGTGATCAGGGTAATCGAATGGAGGTGTAAATACTGTATCCGGCAACCATGAAAGTGTATCACCACCCAAATATACAAACATTTTCCCCACTGTCGACCCGGAAGGCAGCATTGAGGGCTTTGAAATATAACTTCCTAAATCCCAAGTAGGGCCACAACAAATATCGTCATAACCATCACCATTGATATCACCCATTTTCTTTATATCACTATAGTAAGCATAATAGGCAGTACCTCTTACAAAAGTACAGCTGTCATCCGGTATAAAGTCAAAAGACGGACCACCATGTAAAAGAAATAGTTTGGGCTCTTTTACATGATATCGATTATTTATATATAACCTAAGGTAGGCTATATCATCATAATCATCACCGTTCACATCCCCGACCGGCCCAATACGATGGGCTTGTATGGAATAATCATGCGTAAAATCGATCGAATCGGAGCCAAAATATATTTGAACACTGTCTTCTGGATAAAACACATTATTATCATAAAAAGTAAATGCCCAGTCATCAAAACCATCGGCATTAATATCACCCAATGCAATTGGATCCATCATGGAGCCTTCTTTCATTGGCGGTGTCAGTTCGTAGTTTGCGATGCAATTTAAAGTATCAACAGCCAATAGGGGCGTTAAGAAAAATATAATAATAAATAAACGTCGCATGAGTTAATTCCTATTACTTATTTTTGAATGTATAATATAATACCAGAAAACATTTAGAATATCAAGTTGAATATCTGCTTCCGATTTCTTATTGGGTTCCTATATCTCTCATATCTTATCGTTTATATCTTTTCAAAGCATTTGCATATTTTCATACAATAATTATTAAAATTCTTATTTCTGTATTAACTTTATGCAAAATCACCGTGTCTTTAGCATGGAAGTAAAAAAAAAGATAAAGGAAAAAGAAATGAAAAAACTACTTATCGGACTTATGGTCGTAACAATGCTGATCCTGAGTTCCTGTGATTTCGGTGCATTGACCGGTGGTTGGAATAACAATGATGATGATGATGATGACAATGTCACACTTGTCGAACTCATCGAAGCTGAGATCCTTGCTGAAGCCGATGTGGATGCGGTTATTGAAGAAGATATCGATATAGATATTCCCACCTCATTTTCAAAAGCGTTGCCGGGTCCGAATGGCAATGGCAATCGGAATATGCGTCGTATACGCCTGAAAGTTACACAAGGCATCGATAGTGTTGATGTTCAACGCAGCATTGAATACACCTCTGATGATACCGCCTTGGTTACCTTGACCAAAACACTCTTTGGTACTATGGCCATCAACCAAACGGATACCGCTATTGTTGACACACCTGAGGTTTGGGAAAAATCCTATGAATATACCACGACCTCTTACATGCAGTTCGTTCAAGTTAAATGTGCCGATTCATGCACAAACGATTCCACAGGCGCTGATTCAACAGCCCTTAGATGGAAACTCACAGCCAAAAGTATTGAAAGCGGTGAAACATCAGGTATAATGAACACGATCGAAAGTGTCACGCTTAATGCCGATGATGACTCAACCATGCTGGTCTTTGATGATACCGAAGCACTCTTTGAAGTGGTTCGCGGAAACCAGGGATGGGGTTCATATCGCGGACGCCCCGGCGTTCAGGAAACTGAAGCCTATGTTGCTATCGATGGTTCTGATGATGTGAATGTTCTTGGTTCGAGCGGTCGTTATTTTGCCCTATTGGATGATGGTCAAGGTCTTGATCTGACTGCCGATGACAATATTTTTAGTGGCTCGCTTAGAAAGGGTAACGGTCACAGCAGACTCCGTGTCCGCATGATCACAACCGCTACCTTCATTGATAAGGATGCCCCGGTAGAACTGGCAACCTGGTTTCTCCCCGTACGCTAATCCTTCTTCCCCCTTTCCGGGTTTATATAGAAAAGGCGTCTGTCAGTTGACAGACGCCTTTTCCTTATCCCTGAAAAAGTATCTGTCATCCTGAGCGTAGTTCCGATAAGTATCGGAACGCAGTCGAAGGATCTATTCATGATATAAATATTTTTTCTTTGACATGAATGGATGCCTCATTTCGTTCAGCATGACAGAAATCTTGACAGAAATATTAACCTTATGCTATTTCCCGTGTCTAAATAACGAACAGAAGATATTTGACATAGATGAGCTTGAATTCAATAAAAGATCCTTCTTCACCCTTTCGGGTTTTAAAGGCGGTCAAAATGGCCGCCTTTATATTTTTTTCGGGAACTATTGAAAAGTTTCACTGTCTAATAAAAGAAAACAAATTATCCTATTACCCTCCCCGGGTATATATAGAAAAAGACGCTCTCCCCGAACGTCTTTTCCGCTTTATTGCCATAATTTAGAGATTTTTCAATGATGGTTGAACTATGCAAAAAATACTGTTTTAATAAAATACCAAAACATCACGCCCGATGCCATCAACTTGATCACAACACCGCCCAGAAACCCAATAAATGTGCTGAGCCCCGATTTTAAAGCTTCCGAAGAACCTTTACCTGTACTGAGTTCGCCGATCACAGCACCCAAAAACGGTCCGATGAGTAATCCCCAGGGAGGAAAAATGAGCATCCCGGCACCCAGTCCAAGCATGGCCCCCCATACAGCTCGCTTGGAACCACCTGAGCGTTTAGCACTCCATGCCGGCATAAAATTATCCAAAACGGTCACGGCAAGTGCAATGATCGCCATGATGATCAAGAATTTTGACGAGAACTGATACTTTGGAGCAGCATGTAGAAGGAGCAATCCAATATAACTCAAGGGCGGTCCCGGAATAATTGGCAACAAACAACCTAAGATACCGAAGATCGAGAAGATAAGACCGATGATGATTAAGGCAATATCCATTTCTAATTCCTTTATAATTGGAATAATAGGAAAAAGTATTTCAATATACAAGAAGAGGGTTTGGGGTAGAGACGCGATTCTTGACCAGCGTAGCCTTGGCGAAGTTGGTAATCGCGTCTTTATATCATTTTCGAAAAAACCCAATCCTGTTTATCCTGTTATTCAGTCTAAAAACTATCATGCTTATCCTGCCTGTCCCCCGAAGTCGCGAATTTTCGGGACGAAGGGGGATTATCCAGTCTAAAAACTATCCTGCTTATTCTGTTATCCTGTCTAAGATCTTTCCTGTTTATCCTGTTATCCGGTTAATATAGCCATCTCGTCAAATAGTCCATTTTCCAATTGAAAAAGGCTACATTATATGCTATTTTAAACAGCTTATTTGCTAATAAACTTTATTTATTAATAAGCAATGTTTTCACAATAATAATTGTCTTAACGAAAGGTGCATACAATGCTAAAACCCGGTGTTATCCCTAACGAGGAACCCCAGATCAGAGTCGGTATTGTTCTGCCGAGCGATCAACAAAAAAAAATAACTACTTTTCTATCCGATATGTGTGATTATGAAATGGCAGTTGATACTCTAACTTTTTCAACTTGTGATGTAGCCAGTATTCTTTTTAAGATAGAAGACAATGCCATTTCTTTTAAGATAGATGGAAAAGAATACGACAAAGTGAATAAGGTCGTTTTTCACCCTGTCGCTGAAAACGCATATATTACTCTCGACCCGGTAATTTCAGGACGAGAATTTCACTGGCGTAAATACATTTCAGTAAAAGTACCCGGCAACATCGAGATATCAATTATTGACGGTAAGTTACTTGTTGTCAATGAACTGCCTTTAGAACAATATCTCATGTGTGTTGCTACTTCCGAAATGAGTGCGGCTTGCCCTCCGGCATTGATTGAAGCTCAAACCGTTGTTGCCCGTGCTTGGATGTTAGCAAATGTAGAACAGAAACATACTGATATCGGTTTGGATGTTTGTAATGATGATTGCTGTCAGCGTTATCAGGGATTGAACAACGTCACTAAAAACAGTAAAGCCGGTACGGCAGCCACACGCGGTATGGTCATTATTTATGATAATAAAATATGCGATGCCCGCTATTCAAAATCTTGTGGTGGTAAAATGGAAGTCTTTGAAAATCTCTGGGAAAACACACCCTTGCCCTATATGCAGCCCATTCCCGATATGCCCGAAGGCAACGAAGTCCCGGATCTCAAGATAGAAGAAAATGCTCAAAAGTGGATCCTTTCAAATCCCAAAGAAGCATTTTGCTCTTCGACCACCGTACCTGAAAATGAATTGAAACAATATATCGGTGCCTGCGATGACGAAGGCGAGTATTTCCGCTGGACCGTAGAGATCAGCAATGATGAACTCTCAGCCAACTTGCGAGATAAATTAAAAATTGATGTAAAAGAGGTTATCGATCTGCAAACCCGGAAACGAGCAGAATCTGCCCGTTTATTGAAACTGGGCATCATCTATCGTGATTTTGACGATAAAGAACATGAAATAGAAATTGATAAGGATTACAATGCACGTCTGGTCCTGCATCCTAAATTTCTTTTTTCTTCAGCGGTCGTTATTGATAAGATCGGAACCGGCGATGTTCCCAAACGCTTTATCTACAGAGGTGCCGGCTGGGGCCATGGTTCCGGACTATGCCAGATCGGAGCACTGGGCATGTCTCTGAAAGGTTATTCTACAAAAGAAATTCTTGCCCATTATTATCCGGGCAGTAAATATAAAAAAATCTATAGTTAGTTGTTAGTTGAAAAATGTGCAGCAAAAAGTAAAGAATATCAATTCTTTGCGAGTCACAATTTACGACGCGTTACCCACGAGTTACAAGTTACGCGTTACGAGTCACGATCTCTAATAATGACTTATTAGAAAATACTGTTCATCATAAGTAAGGAAAGGATATCATGAATAACAAAAAGAAAAGAAATCCCTGGAGTTGGGTACCGTCCTTGTACTTCATCGAGGGAATTCCCTATACCGTCGTGATGGTTGTTTCGGTCGTCATGTACAAAATGCTGGGGATATCCAACACGGATATCGCACTCTATACCAGTTTACTATACCTCCCCTGGGTTCTTAAACCACTGTGGAGTCCCATTGTTGATAATTTAAAGACCAAACGCGGATGGGTGCTTATTATGCAGTTTGTTCTGGGTATTTTATTTGCATGTATTGCATTGACGATCCCAACGACAAATTTCTTTAAACTGAGTATTGCTTTCCTTTGGTTAATGGCTTTTACATCGGCGACACATGATATTGCTGCTGATGGTTTCTATATGATCGGTCTTGATGAAGGGGACCAAGCTTTATTCAATGGTATTCGTTCTGCCTTTTATCGTGTAGCGATGCTTATGGGACAGGGTGTTTTCGTCATCCTTGTTTCTATTTTGATCAATGCCTCGGGTATGGATAAGGTCAGTATTGAGGTCAATGCCGTCCCAACTGACGCACAAGTAAAAACAGTACTTCTCAAGGATTTTGATTACACTGAGAAACCGGGCGACATGTATTTGGTTTATACTCCTAAAAATCTTGATATTCCTCTTGAAAAAGTTTCAACGGTTTACGCGGACTCAGTGATCGCGGCCGCGAGAGCTTGGAATATTGCTCAGGGACAACCGGATCCCGATGCACCCAAGATCGCAAAAACGAAAAATAAAAAAGAAAAAGTTCAAAAAGATAACCCAAAGAAATTTGAGAACTGGCTGCGAAATAATTTTGGCGTGGAAGAAGCTGAAATAACTGAATATGCCGGTAATATTGGTGTTATTTATTTCCATCTTTCAAAAGCACCGGAAACCGACAAGACGGTCATCGTCACATTTGGTCAAGATAAAGGTGATAAAAGTATCAAGTTGGTTGAAGGAGTCCGCTTTGAATTCACCACAGACAACTGGAATAAACCTGTCATGTCTGTGATCCAATTGGATAAAAAATTATTTGCTTCGACCAATGCATTCTTTGATGCCGAATCCGGAAAAATCAAAATGGCCTGGACCGTCCTGTTCTTCTGCCTGTCAGCCATGTTCTTTATTTTCTGGTTGGCACACCGTTTTACACTGCCTAAGGTCGAAAAAGAACGCAAAGAACAATCCGTTGGTAAAGCGATTAAAGATTTCTTTACAACTTTCGGCGCTTTCTTTACAAAAGACGGTATCGGCTTGGCAATTGTTTTCTTACTGCTTTTCCGTTTGGGTGAATCACAATTGGTTAAACTCTCCGCTCCTTTCATGCTGGATACGCGTGAAGCAGGCGGTTTGGGACTGACAGCCGGTCAATATGGTTTAACATACGGAACGATCGGGCTGCTCTTCCTGACCCTGGGAGGCATTTTAGGTGGTTTGGCCGTTTCCAAAAGCGGTCTTAAAAAATGGATATGGTGGTTTGCCATTATGATCAACATTCCGGATGCAGTTTACATTTTCCTTTCATATGCTCAGCCTTCAAGCCTCTGGATCATCGCCCCCTGTGTAGCCTTTGAAACCTTTGGTTACGGTTTTGGCTTTACGGCTTATATGATGTTCATGATCTATATTGCGCGAGGTGAATATAAAACGTCACACTATGCCATTGCTACCGCGTTTATGGCACTTGGTATGATGATACCGGGCATGATATCAGGCTGGCTGCAAGAAGTTATTGGTTATCAACACTTCTTTATTTGGGTGGTTATTGCGACCATACCGGGTTTCATTCTGCTTAAATTCCTTAAGATCGACCCGGGATTTGGGAAGAAAGTGAAAACAGAAAATAAATAACGTATAGCGAATAGTTAAAAACGAACTTGAATAGGGCTGAACAATTTGTTTGGCCTTTTTTAATTTTTGACGATGAATAATGGGTGATGAATGTTGGATGTAAAAAAGACTAGCGACAAATTCCAAGAAACAAGCTGAATTTGTGTCTTCAATCACTTTGTGTCAATTATATAATACTTTTTTGTGTTTCTTTGTGATCTTCGTGGCTTTGTGTGAGGTATTTATTATTTATGGCTTTATGTCATTTTTAGCCTTTGTGTGAGGTTCTTCGTATCTCCTTGACATAGCGCAAATTATACACTATCTTCCCAAGATGAAAACTGCACGCACAATATTGTTTGTATTACTCTTAGCTTTAACGGGCTGCTCACGTTTTGAACACGTGAAAGGTGTGTATGTGCTATTGCAAAACCCCGAAATTCGCCAGCGCTACGGGGGCGAAATGGGAGCTCTTGCCGATGAGCTGAAAGAAGCGGGTGTAACCCACGTTATTGTGCCGGTTATGAAAGACGGCATAGCTTATTATCCATCGGATATTCTACCGCAACGCTGGGATTATGGAACGGAACTTCTTGCCTTCCGCCACGCGCTCCGTAGACGAAGTATCAATTTTGTCGCACAGATCCCTATCTTTCAAGATAGTTATACTTATCGTTCGCAACCCTCGCTACGCGCCGTTGATGAATTTGGTTCGCGCACGGGTTCTGAAGTCCTTTCCGCACTTTGTCCTTCAGATCCGGGATATCAGGAATATAAATTGCAGGCCATTGAAGAGGTCATATTGATCCTTCAACCCGATGGCATTTATTTAGACAAATTATCCTTCCCGATTGAACAAAAAGATGTCTGTACTGATATGCTTGTTGCTCACAGCCGCAATTATTGCTTCTGCCCCACTTGTTTGACTTCATTTTCTGAACATACACTTATCGAACTCCCCAAGACCGCTTCCACGGTTGAGGTAAATGAATCGATCCTGGACAATCATGAAAATGCATGGATCCAGTGGAAAACAGGTGTGATCACGACCTTTATGGAAAAAGTAAATAAACGAATAAAACAGATCAATCCCGAGTGTTCGATCATGCTTAACGTCTTGCCTTGGAAAGAAGATGAACATAATCACGGACGACAGAGACTGGCCGGACAGGATGTTAAGACTCTGGCACCTTATACGGATAATTTTGTTCTTAAAACATCCTGCCACATCCCCGATGAAATTTATGATGCCATTCGTTTGTCACTTCTCGAAGAACTTAATAATTCGGAGACCAATGTCATTCCGACCATTCAACTGGAGATTGACCCGCCGAATTCAGCTGAAAAGGATTTTCAGCACAGTCTGCAGTATTTCAAGCATCGGGTAATTGTTTCGGACTGGGGTTACATGCTAAAAAATCGTCGTTATCTGAATATTTTTATCACGGAGCCTATTATATGACCATGATACATCAACTGCTTGAAAATGCAAAAACCAAGGTTGATCAAGCTATTCTGAACACCAAAGATGTAAAATATCTTGCAAAATATCTAACTTCAGCAAAGCTCCCTTCTTTGATCATCAATAATCGTCTTCCCATTGATAATATGGTAGACATGAAAAACATCCTGACCCTGAAATCAAAGGGTGTGGAATATTATCCTTCGGGCCGTACCGGTATGGCGGCATTGGTTGCGGCGGAAGACGGACTGGCGCTTCCCGGCAGTCTTTTGGCAACAACAGATAAAAATCTTCTCGAATTGGCCGTTTTGGGAATCGGCGTTGCCGTGCTTAATCAAGAAGAAATGCTTGGAGTAATGAATAGCGGAAGTCTGGAATTAATGGCTCCCAAAGTGCGAAATATCGTTCTTCAAGGGTCACCCGGTGAATGGATCGGCGGTCTTGATATTGCTCTCTATCTCATTAAATATTATTTGAAACCGGAAGATAAACAACTCATGCTGGAAATACATGGTGAAGGACTGAATGCCCTCCCCCTACATGAACGTTTCAATCTGGCACGCATTTTGGCTGATCTGGGGTATGAACATTTGCTCTTTCAGGTAGATGAAAACGTTATTGCATTTTTACAGGACCGTGCAGAGGGCGAAGGTCATTATTATTTCCCTGACCTCAAAGATGACGATGAGGTCATTACCATCGATATTCAAAAGATCCATCCCATGCTGGCATGGAAAGAAAAAAATGAAATTAAGATAGAGCCCTTAATAGAAAAAGATGGTCAAGAAACAGTGTATATATTTATTGGCGGTGATACTTCCTGTCGCTATGCCGATATTGAAGCCGGACTAAAACTCATTCGTTATACACCTCTGGCAGATTCTGTGATAGCATGTATCATGCCGGGTTCGCAATTGGTGAATGGAGATCTGCTTGACATGGGTGTTGCAGGTATTTTAACAGAGATCGGTTTTGATCTTCTGCCTTCATCTTTTCTTGAATTGCTTGTCAGTCGCCCCGATACCAAAGGTTTACGTTTGGGAACATCCGCGCAGATATTGCATTCAGGAGGTATGGTGGCCAATGCATTGAGTTGCTTCTCGGCGGCCATGACCGGCAAGATCACGCATCCCCTGGAACTGGAATCAATACTGAAAAAAGAAGAAGAGCACGAAAACAAACATGAACACGAATAATTCCAAACGTATTAAATTACTGAAGGTTTATCTTTGGATCATTATGATCCTGATGATCCCGTTTACGAACGGGTGTTCCATTTTCCAATATCAATTAAGACCTCCCGTTTTTCGATCCTATCAAACCGAAAAGCTGCAAGTCACGGCTTATTGTGCCTGTGGAAAATGCTGCGGTTGGGAACGAAACTGGTTGGGTCAAAAGGTTTACTCTTATGGTCCACACAAAGGTGAACATAAAATTGTTGGATTGACTGCTGATGGCAGCTGGGCAGAAAAGGGTACTATTGCTGCGGATACTAAAATTTTCCCAATGGGCACGATCATGTATATCGAGGGTTACGGCTACGGTGTAGTTAAAGACCGCGGTTCAGCCATTCAGGGGAAACACATCGATATATTCTTTAAAAGTCATAACAAAGCCCTTGATTGGGGAAACCGGAATATGGAAGTCAAGATCTGGCTACCAAAAAAATAAATTATGAATAAATCTCCTCGCATTTCTTTTTACACACTTGGCTGTAAGCTTAACCAGGCCGAAACAGCCGCTCTTCATCATGCAGCTATTGAGCAAGGTTATACGCCCGTCGATTTTGAAGAACCCGCGGATGTCCAGATCGTAAATTCCTGTACACTGACAAATCGGGCCGATCGTAAAACCCGACAAGCACTGTACCAGGCAAAACGCTTATCTCCGGATGGCATTCTTGTTCTTGCCGGATGTTTTCCACAGGTTAATCCCGATACATCTCCTGAGATCAAGGGAGTTGACATTGTGCTGGGTACTCGTGATAAATTTGATCTTTTTTCGGCAATTGAAGATTTCAAGAACAGTAAAGAGCAACTGGTCCGTATTTCACCGGTCGATAATCATGAGCGGTTAAGCTCTGCTTTTATTGCTGCGCCCGATCGCACTCGCGCTTTTCTGAAGATACAGGAAGGATGTAATAATTTTTGCACTTATTGTATTATACCCTATGCCCGCGGTAACTCCGTAAGTCGTGATTTTGATAACACAATAGAAGAAGCACGAAATCTTGCCAATAAGGGTTTTAAAGAAATCGTCCTGACCGGGATCGATATAGGTGCCTATGAGGATCAGGATCGTCACCTGATCGATGTTGTAAAGGCACTTGAGGCCATCAAAGGACTGAAACGCATCCGCGTTTCATCAATTGAGATGAACACGCTTAGCGATGCGCTTATCGAACATATCGGCACCTCTAAAAAGGTCATGCCACATTTTCATCTGTCTCTGCAATCCGGTTCCGATACAATTCTTAAAGCGATGAACCGAAAATACCTGACGGCTGATTTTACAAAAAAAGTCGAAACCATTCGTAAGCATATGCCTTTGGCGTCCATCGGAACCGATGTGATCGTCGGCTTCCCCGGTGAAAATGATGCGCTCTTTTGCGAAACACTCGATTATATCAAGAACATTGCTTTTTCCTATTTACATGTGTTCCGTTATTCGCAACGAAAGGGAACACCTGCCGCCACCATGAAAGGTCAGGTCCCGGAAATGGGCAAAAAAGCCCGTGCAAATATTCTGGATGATACAGATCGGAATCTGCGCAGCAACTATGCCAAGAAATTAATCGGCACAACTCAATCCGTTCTTTGGGAACGCCACGAAGAGGAATTCCTCTACGGTCTGACCCCCCATTACATTGAGGTAAAAATCGAAAGCAAAAAAGATCGGCATAATACAATTTCTGAAATTGTGTTAACGAAAGATAATATCATTTGAATACTGCAATGTCACGCCATGGCGTGACGCGACATATTTAATGTATTACCGTAGAGACATGCTATAGCGTGTCTCTACAAATAAAATCCCATGAAACCATATCGGCAACATAACAACACAGGTAAGACCCGGATCTCAAGCAACCCCGTCCTCCGTATTGTCCTTATCGTATTGGGGCTAATTTTCCTAATTATCGGAATCATCGGGATCATTCTTCCCGTTCTCCCAACTACACCTTTTATCATTCTTGCTGCTGCTTGTTTTGCACGTAGCTCACAAAAATTCCATGACCGGCTCTACGGCAACCGATTTTTTGGCAAGATCCTGCGTAACTACAGTGATAAAAAAGGCCTGGCATTAAAATACAAGATCTATATTCTAACTATGCTTTGGCTAACACTCACTTCTACGGCCATCTTTTTTACACATTCCATCATAGTACGCATTTTATTGTTCTCCATTGCTGTTGGTGTGACCATTCATATTTCAAGGTTCAAAACCTTACAATCAATTGACAATTGATAAAGGACAATTGAATATTTTCTGAGTGCTAAATAAGAATTCAATGAAAATATTTCTCTTATCTCTTATCATTCATCGTTTATCGTTTCTTCTTCATCCTAAAACTCTATTACATTAAATTACGCATATATAAAAAGGGCTCAAAATATTGAGCCCCTACATTACCGAAAATATTTTCCGATTACCGATTACTGATTACTGGTTATTAGCAAAATGAAAGTGCAACACTAAAGAGGGTGTTGCATGAAGCAAAAAAGATGTTTAAATTATCAAAACAACAATCATCAAAATGAAGAAAAACGTCATGATCAAAAAA
>Ga0075116_10000696_pt1 | contig 15471 bp, 17 predicted proteins | sample AntAceMetag02UKC_FD_69786 | JGI IMG/M metagenome (GOLD analysis project Ga0075116, IMG submission 69786) | Saline lake microbial communities from Ace Lake, Antarctica- Antarctic Ace Lake Metagenome 02UKC | ecosystem: Environmental > Aquatic > Non-marine Saline and Alkaline > Saline | place...
CACGAACGGCACGATCACTACGCAGATCGAGGGCGTAGATGTGCCTGTGCGTTACGGCTGGTATCCTGGCCTCGTAGACCCAGCCAACTTCCAGTGGCGCGCAGAGGTGCCTCTGCTGGATGGTGACGGCAAGGTCGAGAAGCTGGAACTGATCCGCCGCACGGTGCCAGTCCGCAAGGGCGACAGGTATGAATATCTCAAGGCTCTGGATGCAAAGGGCATTGAAGCATTCCTGCTGGACGAGATCGGTGCCCGGCGTGTGAAGGTGCAGGCATACCACGATAAGGCGCCCGACCGCGAGCTTGCCGAGATAGATGAGGAACTGGACAAGCGGTCTGAGCGAGAAGCACGCAAGGCTGAGCTTGCCAGTCTCATCGCTGCGAAGGAGGCAAGGTAATGGCTAATACCCAGTTCGTTGGCACTGTTACGTCTCTCTGGTCAAGCGTCTTGAACTGGACAGATAGCACCAAGCCGGGTGCGTCTGGTGACAGCGTTATGATTGACGCAAGCTGCACGATTGACGAAGATATTTCTGGCCTGGCCTTAGATGGCCTGATAGTTGGTAATGATGCAACCCTAACGTGGTCGGCAACTATCGACAACACAATGGTGATTACCGATGCGCATGACCTGACCATTGATAGCTCCTGTGCGATGGTGATGGCACCCAATTCGTCGCATGTTCACCTTTTACAGTTCCAGCCGCTTAGCAACGGGAACTGCGAGTTGTATGTAGCTGGCACGCTGACGATGACTGGCTCCGCTGGCTATCGCACCGGCACGGGCACGCTGTGGAAGTCAAAGCTGGCCTCCCAGGCTGAGACGACTGAGGCCACGCTTGAGTTGGATGATGATCTCGACCTGAACAACGGCGGTCACGGTGACATCACCAAGCTGGAAGTGTTCGTCGAGGCGACTTCTGGCACTTACACACACTACGACCAGGATTTCATAGCTGCCGGCGGCTATGACGCTGGCACGAAGATAATCACGCTCGGCGCCAATCACACATATCTCCATGACGCCGATGATGATCCCAACGCTGGCGATCACGCGGCGAACGTCTACGTGGTGACGCGGAACGTGCAGATCAAGAGCAACTCAGAGTTCGGCTGGAAGCTGACAGGCACTGGCACGATCACGGCTACGGAAACACAGTTCGAGGACATATACCTTTCCGATCCCACAAACAACACATGCAGTTGGTCGCGTTGCACCTTCACAAACTCAGGCATTGGCAATACGGTCGCTTTCGTTAATGCCAAGCTGCCACTCTTCGAGGACTGCCTGTTCTATCGTTGCTATACCTGCTTCAGTGCGCAAGTTGATAAAATAACAGGCCAGGACAGCCACTTCCAAGCATTCAGCAGGCTATCACAATCATCGGTCTATCCAGTAATCCTTTCGGGCGGGGTTATCAGCGGTTCGACCCCAATGTATTCTGCTTCCAATAACAGGTATGAGAATGCTGATGTTCGTTGTTCAAGCACGCTTGGCAGGTCTACCGGTCTGGAATTAGTAAACTGCAACCTATACGACTATGGAGCATTAGGGTATCCCGGAGGTTCAATCTCGCAGATCAACTGTGCGGACGATCTGGGGTTGGGTGTTCTTGTGAGAGCCTTCGGCCCTGTTATCAACGAGAACCAGGTTGAGGGTGTGCATAAGCTCCATTACTGGGGTTCCCTGATGCAGAAGGTGGCCGCCTCTGCTATCGCCCGTCCAGACCGCGACTACTGCCTTGAGGTCGATCCCTACAGCAACATGTCCAGCAAGTTCCCTCTCTGGGTGCCGATCAGCAAGAAGAAGGTCGAGGGCGGTGAGACTTACACACTGACCGTCTACGCAGCCGCCGACAGCACCTATGGTGTGAACGCTGATCCGAAGGTGCTGATCTGCCCCGGCGGTGCGAATGCGACTGAGCAGGAACTGACGATCAATATCGAGACCGCTGACGCAGATAAGGACGGCGGTGGTGATGATACCTGGGCAAGCGAAACATCTGCTAACATCGTCGTAAGCGGTTCGGCTGGCGAGTTCTATCCGATATGGGTCTATGTGCTTGTGCCGGGCGGTGCCGGGCTGCTGTTCCTCGACTGGGAGTGGAGCGACAACGACGACCCCGAGCTTGAGAACTGGCCGCTGAACGTGATCGGTGCGGCAGCGGCGGGTGGGGGTGGTGTCACGAGGCGATTGGCAAAGCAGCTTGGAGCAAGCTAATGGCGATATATAAGAACAAGGCCAGCCAGAAGGTGAGTGTCTTTGCTTACGACTCCAGCGATGGCACGGCCAAGACCGGCGATGCGGATAATATCAGTGCGCAGATCAGCAAGAGCGGAGCTGCTTCGGCTGCTACAAACGACGTCCATCCTACCGAACTGGATGCTGAAGATCATAAGGGCGTATACATCTTCGACTTGCTACAGGCTGAGTCGAATGCCGACCTGGTGATAATCACAGCGGTGTCGGCAACGGAGAACATCCTGCTTGAGCCGCTGATGATCTACACGCAGCCGGAGGTGCGCTCGGCGAACCTGACGCAGATACTGGGCGCGGCCCTGACAGAGACCACTGGCTGGCTTGCCGCTGGCTTCAAGAAGTTCTTCAATGTAGCGACACCGACCGGCACGATCAACAGCTTGCCTGCGGCCGCTGCCGACGATCCCGGCGGGCTGCTGGCGGCGGTGTCGCTGGTGAACACTACGATTGCGACACTTGCATCGCAGACCTCGTTCACGCTGACGGCTGGCTCTACGGATGATGATGCGTATAATGATTGTGCAGTTATTGTGACTGATGCGAGCACAGGAGTTCAGAAGTGTGAAGGTCTTATCGAGGACTATACAGGCGAGTCAAAGACGGTTACATTGTATGCCGATCCGGGCGTGTTCGATATGGGGGCGGATGACAAGATCACAATCAAGCCGTCGGTGGGTACGATGCTGCTGGCTATGGAGATCGATGGTGAGACCGTTGAGACCATTCTCAAAATTGGCCGTGCGTTTGCTGCTGGTGATGTGGTACGTAGCGGCAACAGATATACATACAAAGATGCTGAGGGCGAGTCTCTCTTCGCCTTTACGATAGACAGTTCGGGGAGGACATCAGCGTGAGTATTGTAGTTGGGGATTATGCTTCTATGCTGACTGCTGGTCTTTCAATAGATCAGGAAGAGGCTGCTGGTGGCTGTGTTGGTACTGGCCCGTCACGGCCGCAATTCGTGAGGTCGGTGCTCAATGCCCTGGCGGAGCGGCAGCCGGTATGGCTGGATGATCCGGCAGGCAAGCGCTCAATGGAGTATCCCCGCTGCGCTTACGGGGGCAGGATTTATGGCGCCTACAATATGGCCAACTCGGAGATGGCCTACGCCGGGTTGAACTATTTTGACGGGAAGAAGCATCACCAAGGGCCTCTCTGCACGGTGGCTCCGACTGGTGACATACAGAAGCTCTTTGGCACCGGCAGCGGGCTATACGGTGTATCGAAAGGGGAGGTGGTCAGGTCTTCTGACGGGGTGGTAGAATTTGTGAAGGAAACATACCCTGATGGCACGGCCCGAATGCAGCGCGTTCGGGATCGCTCGATTGCGGACTGCGGCGTGCATTCGGTCACTATCGCCGCTTGGACACCCGTCGATTGGGGCGGCGGCGCCCTTACAATAAACTCAGGGGATCCGTTTGACACGCGGATTTTGCTTCTAGCGGAGTATGGGAATGGCGGTAGTAGTGCGGCAAGCGCTTGCCGCCTGATGGTGAACATGCCCGACATGGCGGGCTATGAGCGGCAGTGGTTCTGCCTGATCAAACCACTAGCAACTTCAGCGAATCCGGATGACCGTGCCATTAAGCACTGGCACGGTGTGTATTGGCTGCCAAGACGGGAGTGGGTTGTTGCTATCACTGGGGATCATGATAGCGAAAGCACAATATTGTTCTGTGATGATGTCGTGGACCTTGTGGAGAGTTTTGGCGATTGGGATACGAATTGGGGGATGCAACTGACGAACACCGCAGGAGCAAGGCAGGCTTGGTTCGCGACAGGCGACGGCGCTGACTGGACTTTTGATTTCTCTGGAACTGGCTATCCACCGTGCGGCTATGCGGCCAAGCTAACCGATTTCGCGGTAGATGGCCATGAGGATTATGGAGTCTGGCAGCCGGATGATATTACTGGTGAGATACCCATCTTTGCTGTTGATCTTGATACAAAGGTTGTCGAGACAATTTCTCCTGTTTTGTCTGGTCCAGGCGGACACAGCTGCTATGACCCTTACAGCCGGTGTTGGGTTGTGCCTACGTTCTCCGAAGTTTCAGGAGGCGAACTTGTCCCTGGTTCTGCTCGGGATATTCACGTCAGGCTGGTTTGGAGAGAGGGCGATGCCTGGCGTTGGAAAGAGGTCAAGACGCTGTTCAGGTCCGCCAGTGATTTGTCTCAAGACCGTATTGAGATAGGCCATCTTTTCATGTGGAATGGAAATGTTTGGATGAACACTGGCTACGATTCTGATGGTGTAATGACGCAGGCGTATAGCTATTCCGGACGAATCGCGATGACTCCTAAGAGAGGGGGCCAACGCAACTATATTGAGCATGGCAGGTTCGCGGTTGGGGATGATGCAGAATGGAGCAAGTCTGGTTGTGCATTGTCCAGGGATACTGAATTCAAGCCGTCAGGATATACCGCGAGCATGAAGGTGGTGACAGAGGATGATACTTCTGGCGTTATCGCGTACAAATATGATGGAGCAACCAGGACAGCCGCGCGAGATGAGATGAAAGGCCATATTATCACGACGTCCGTGTTGATCTGGCTTCCTAGCAGCATCCCGGTGGCCGACCTTAGCCTACGCATCTACAGCGATAGGGGCGGTGCGGATCATGTTATCGGGTATTTTCATCCCAGACTGCGTGAGGAGTGGGAGGAGATGCATATTTCAGGATGGATCATATCGGATGCTGTTGAATTATTTATTCCCCGAATTGCGTGGGCCGCGCAAGACCCCGGAATCACTTTCTGGATTGCGGATGTCCGAAGCGTGCTCGGTGGTATGGCTCCGCCGTTGAAGTTGAATGCCGACGGTACTATTGGATAGAGAGAATCACAATGGCGAATGAGATTCAACATCGGGCAGCTAATACGGGTGACACCCTGTATGCCACTATCAGGGATGCAGCAAACGAATACTGGAAAACGAGTGAGTGGGAAGAGCTGACTACGTGGGCGAACTATGCGATTGATCTGACTGAATATCCGGCTGGTAGCTACGTCTACGCTGGAACGTTTCCTGCTGCCATTGATGCGGGGCTGTATCGTGTAGACATTTACCGAATGGACGGTGTCAGTGCGGCGGTTGACGATACTTTGTTGTCTGCGGGGGAGATGAATTGGGATGGTGAAGAGGAGGTGAACTGGGCTACTGAGGCGAAGCAGGATGTCATCGACACGGTGGTTGATGAGATTAAAGTGATTGCGGATAAGCTGCCGAATGGCGGGGCGCTGACAAGCCTCTCGACACACACGGCGGAACAGGCGAAGGCGGATGTGTCGGCTCTTGCTACATCGGAGGTGCTCGCAACAGCCGCAGCTACACTTGTAAAGCTGCTGACAACGCTCGAGGCTGATGGCGGCAACTTCAAGTTCACCGTGGATGCGCTACAGGGTGCGCCGTCCGGCACCGGCTCCACGCCCGCACAATTCGTCACGGCACTCAAGGAAGCGGTACTCGATGGGGAGCTGACGTTCGAGGATGCGTTCAAGGCGTTCATCGCATTCGCCCGTGGCGACGTCACGCGCGACGGCAACACCTGGTCATTCCAGGACCAGGCCGGCGGCGAACTGTTCTCATTCACTGTCACCAGCACCGGGAGGACAGCATCGTGAGCACAACGGTCCGCGTCGCGAACTACTACCCCGGCCTCCTCGGGGGCTTCTGGGACATCGGGGCGGACACGCCGACCGACGAGCTCGGGCTCTCGACCGATGCGCTGCTGTTTCTCACACAGTTCGGCCAGGAGATCACGTACTATCCCCGGAGCGGCGGCTCGCGGGTCATTCTCGGGATCATAGACTGGTCGCCGCCCGCGCCTGTTGATGGCGCCCCAGCCGGGATGGGCAAGATCATCACTGTATCCGTGGCGAACTCCGGCACGAGTGTTGATGATGACGACGTGGGGGGCATCCTGGCGAGTGCGATTGACACCGGCGGCGACAAGCTCGAACTCCCACTGCGCGAAGGGGCGACTGCCACGCAGCGGCGTATCACGAAGATGCCGGTGCAGGATGCAGGCATGCTCAAGTTCACTATCACGTAGGAGAAAGCAATGCGGAACCTCGAACTATCTGGCGTCATCGCCGAATGCCCTAACCCCGACTGCCCCGGCCGCACCGGCGGTGATCCCTATTACGAGATCGCCGTCGCGCATGGTGTTGCGCGCGTTCCGCGTGGCGACTGCCCGCGCTGCCTGTGGGCGTTAGTGCAAACTCGCATCCGCGTGACAGTCCAAAACGCACAGCCCGCCGAAGCCCCTGAGATGCCCGTAGAGCCGCCCCCGTACGACTCGCAAGCAACATCCGCCGGCGACGGCGAAGTACAGGACAGCCGCGAGACCAACGACCCTGCATAGCCGAAAGCAGACCCGATGCCCCAAGCGCTGAAAGTCCAGTTCGACAAACGCCAGTTGCGAGCCGTGGAAGCGATGCTCAAGGGCATCCGTCACGGATGGGAGACCGCGGCATCCCGCGCGATCAACAAGACCGGTGTGACGGTCAAGACGCGCCTCATCAAGGCTATGTCGAAGGCGTCCGGCATCAAGCAAAAGGGCGTGCGCGAGGCCGTCACGTGGCGCAAGGCGCGCCGCAACCGCCTGCACGGCGAGATACACATCACCGGCAAGCGGGCGCGCATCAGAGATATGGCCGCCAGGCAGACCAAGAAGGGCGTAACGTATCGGGGCCAGGCGAAGAAGCGATCACTGATCCCGAGCGCCTTCATTCAGACGCTCCCGAAGACCGGCCACCGCGCGGTCTACAAGCGCACCGGCCCCGAACGCCATCCTATCATCGAGCTGTTCGGCCCCAGCCCGTGGTATGTGTTCGTCGAGAACGGCGAGCTCCGCCGCAAGGCTGAAGCCGACGCAGGGACACTGCTGCACAAGAACTTCGACAAGCAAGTGAAACTTCTCCTCGACCGAAAGGCAGCCCGTGGCTGAACCCATTGTAGAGCACATCGCCGCGAACATCGCCACGGCCGTGAACGGCATCACCGTCGCCGCCGGCTATCACTATGGCCTGACGGCCGTCCGCCCTACACGCCTGGGGTTCGAGGATGACGAACAGCCCGAGGACCTCACCGTGCTGATCGTCCAGGAGGATCCCGAAGAAGACCCCGAGAACGCATCGGATGGCAACAGTGCAATGAAAGCGTGGGTGCAGCCCTTCGCGCTCGGGGCATTCGTCATCGAGAGTGACAGCTCCACCGACCCGATTGACACCCGGATCAACCGCGTGCGTGCCGACATCGAGAAGGCACTGATGGTGGACTATTCGCGCGGCGGCTATGCCATCGACACACGCATCCGCGGCTCCGCCAGGTTCGGAGAGACCTCCGCGCAGAGCGGCATTGCGATCTATGTGGACGTACTGTACCGCACACGTATAAACGATCCCTACACAGGAGCCTGACCGATGGCCAAAAGATACCTCGTGTGGACCGGCACTACCGACGGCGACGTGAACACGGCCACCAACTATACGAACAACGGCGCCGCGTCCGGCGGAGTGCCCATAGCGGGCGACGAACTGACCTTCGATCACCGCGCCGAGAACAACGTGTCCGCAGCACTCAGCACGCTCGCCGCCGTGAAGCTCGACAAGATCATCATCGCGCAGAGCTTCCTCAAGGAGATAGGCGACGCCGACGAGTACATGGAAGTGCAGGCGCTGGTGATCGAGATAGGTGTTGACACAGCAAAGACCTCTCCCGCCGGCAGCCCGCGCATCAAGCTCGACATCGACCAGGCCGACACCGACGCCTGCGACATCAGCATCCACAACTCTTGCAGCAGCAGCAGCGACACGGACGTTCCGCCTATCCAACTGCTCACTACGCACAGCGGCACAGACAGTACGACCGTTGTGCTCAACGTCCACAAGGGCCAGGTGGGCATCGCCGTGTCCGATCCTGCCGAGAGCGCCACGCTGCTATCGCTCAACGTAGGCTACAAGCGTCTGAAGGATAGCGATGCGCACGTACGCCTCGGCCCGCAGGTGACTATCGCGAACATAACAAAGACCGGCGGCGAGGTCATCCAGGAGTGCGCCGCGACGACGGTCAAGAACTATGCCGGCAGCCTCGAGACGCGCGGCTCGGGAACTATCACTACGCTCACAGTCGCCGGGGGCACCGTAACGCCGAACAGCACCGGCACTATCACTACACTCAATGCCGACGGCGGCAGCACAGACTTCACGCGCAGCACCGAGCCGCGCACTGTGACAACAACCTACCGGCGCGCAGCGGGCCGGATCAAGTATGACGAGGCGGTGATGACCTTCACTAACGACATCGATACCAGCGGGCCGGTTGAGATCAGCCCCGCGTGACACAGGAGTGATGCTATGAGTATGCTCACCAGGCGGCGGGTGCTCGCCGCGAAGCTCGAGACGGAAGTCGGCACGGCCATTGCACTGGATGCCGCGGCCGCGACCTACAACGTGTTCGATGCCGTGCTCAACCCGGACCTGGAGTTCATCGAGCGTCCGGGGCAGAGCAGTCTGTCGCCTCTCCCCGGCGTCATGGGCGGCCGGGGCGGCAGTGTGACGTTCCGCACCGAGTGGCACGGCACCGGATCGGCCGAAGACACAGGCGGAGAGAGCGTGCCGGACTGGGCGGAGGTGTTCTTCCCCTGCTGCGGCCTGTGCTGCACGGCGCTAGCCAAGAACGTCTACAACCCCGTTACCGGCGGGCCTGGCGTTGCCGATTACTCGCCCCGCACCTGCACCATCGGCGTCTATGTCGATGGTACGCTCCGCCAGTTGGCCGGCTGTATGGGCAATCCGGTGTTCCACCTCGAAGCCGGTAAGATCGTCTACATCGAGTGGACGTTTACGGGCGTCTGGCAGGTCCCGACGACCACCGCACTGATAGCGCCGACCTATCCGACCGTCTTGCCAGTGCGTGCAGTCGGCCTGGGCCTCACGCTCACAGAGTACGCCACGCCGAAGTTCAACGAACTGGTCATTGACCTGGGCAACGAGATCATCCTACGCGAGGACGCCGCCGTGGGCGACGCCGGGTATATCTCGGCCTGCCTGGTCAACCGGCGGATCACCGGGACCCTCGACGTCGAGGCCGTTGCCGCAGGGCAAACCTCGTCGCACGCGAGCTGGCTCATCAGCACCGAGCAGGCGGTATCGCTTGCAGCAGGCCCCGGCACCGATGCCGGGGCCGATGTTGCCATAGCCATCCCCAAGCTGCAGTTCACTAACATGCAGGAGGCCGACCGCAACGGCCTTGTCACTAATGCTCTGGAGTTCCAGTGCAACCGCAGTGCCTCCGCAGGCGACGACGAACTGTCCATCACGTTCACGTAGGCAGACAACGGAGATACCCTATGCCCGTGCCCCTCGACCCGAACGCCACGTTCAGTGTGTCGCTCGAAAGCGATATGCACATCCCGGAAAGCGAGCGCCCGGCGTTCGTCTTCCGGTTCTTGCCCGTGCGCGAGTGGAAGAAGCTCGCCGCAATCTCAGACAACATGGAGGCATTGCGAGAGGGCAGTGCCGCCGGCCTGATGCAGACGCTGGAAACGGCCATCACCGCCGGGCTTGTTGGCTGGCGCAACATGACGGACGCCGCCGGTACGCCTGTACCGTACGACCCCACCGAGTTCGACACACTCCTGACCATCGGCGAGTATGGCGAGCTGTTCAACACCGTGCTCGGACGGTCTGCGATGGGAGTGTCCGACCGAAAAAAGCCCGTGTCGCCGTCGCACACCAATGGGGGCAAATCTGTCGCGTCTGCAAGCCGCCCGGCACCTGCCGGTCAGGGCCAAGCAAGCTCGAACCCGCCCTCTTCGACTGCCCCTGCTGCGGCGGCGACGGTTGCACCGAGTGCAAAGACACTGGCCGCTTCGAGCTGACGTGTTGCCCGCTCGAATATGTGACCGCCGACATCTGGGACGCCATCATGGCGGCGGAACTTACAAGACAGGGGCTGCCGCCGGTGGTTGGAGGCAGCCTGGACCAGACGAAGGCGTTCATGGATGCATGCGTCTTCATCTGGGGCGAACAGCGATACTGGAAAGCGAAACTCAACCCATTCGCCGGGATCACCTGACATGGCCAAACGCAGTGTAGACATCGTGTTCCGGGCCTTCGACAAGGCGACCGGTGTGATGCGCAACCTGGGCAGCAGCGTAGACCGCCTGGGCAAGCGCTTCAACGTGCTCGCAATGGCAGGCACCGCGCTGACGGGCTATCTGGGCTATCGCCTCGTGGGCGCGCTCAAGAACGCTGTCATCGCCAGCACCGGGTACGAGAAACAGCTTGCCATGGTCTCGACGATGCTCGACGACCAGGGTATGAAGCTGCTGCCGCAGTACCGCCGCGAGATCGAGAGGATGGCCGTCGCGTTCGGCGAGGGCACAGAGACGATCACGAAGGGGCTTTACGACATCCTGAGTGCAGGCGTCGATCCCGCGCATGCACTGGACGTGCTCGATGTCTCGATGCGGGCAGCCACGGGTGGCATCACCGACACCGGCACCGCAGCGGACGCGCTCACGACCGTGCTCAACTCATATCATCTCGCGGCGAAGGACGCCACGGCTGTATCGGATGTGATGTTCCAGACGATCAAGCGCGGCAAGATCAACTATCAGCAGCTCTCGGACAATATCGGCAAGGCCACTTCGATGGCCTATACGGCAGGGATCAGCCTGACAGACATGACCGCGGGCATAGCCACGATGACGCGCGGGGGCCGCAAGGCCGATATTGTGATGACGGATATGGTCGCCTTCCTGGCGGCCATAGTGAAGCCGAGCCATGAGGCACAGGGCGTCCTGAATGAATTGGGCGCCAGCTTCGACACTGCTTCTCTGCGCGGTATAGGTCTGGCGGGCACGCTGGAGCAACTGAACAGCGCCAGTGAAAAACAACTCGCCACAATCTTCCCCCGCAAGTCTCTCGCCGGCGTGTCGGTGATGCTCAACGACATCCAGGGCCTGAAGAAGGACATGGACCTGATGCGCCACTCGACCGGCGCAGCAGGTGAAGCATACAATAAGATGGCCAACATCGCGGACAAGCGGCTGGAGCGCACAACCGAGTCCATCAAGACTGTCACGCGGGCACTCGGTGAGGGAATGACACCCGGTGTGCTCGATGCGGCGGACGCATTCGCTAAGGCAGCCCCGGAGGCTAAGACGTTCGGGCGTGATCTCGGCAGTGTCGTCAGCGTGGGGGCGGATGTCATCCTCTGGCTCGAAGAGATGAGACAGAAGATTGCTCGTGGTCTCAAGGAGGCATTCATCCGGCTTTCTGCATGGATAACACAAGCGCCGGAACAGCTTGGGCTTATGTTCAATACAACCGTCCACGGGGTCAAACTCTTCTGGGGGGACATCAAGCACTGGTTCGTGTATGGCAAAGACCTGCTCCTTTGGTTCCTCAAGAACTGGAAGGACGTGTTCGCGGCAGCATGGGATGGCTTGAAGACCTTCATCTCGAATGTCGGCGTGAACATGATCGAGTTCGGCAAGGCCGTCAAGGGTGCGCTGATGCTCGAAGGCTGGGACTTCGAGTGGACAGGGCTGTTGGAGGGGTTCGAGGCGAATCTTGAGGGCGTGCCGAAGGCCGTAGCGCGCGTTATGACTGTTGCCGAAAAGCAGACCACCGAGAGCCTCCGCCAGATGAAGGCGGAACTTGCTCGGAACTATGATGCGACACTGAAGGAAATGCTCACCGGCATGGACAAAGAGAATGCTTATGAAGATGCGATGAAGAAACAGGGCAAGAAGATGGGCGAAGGGATCAAGAAAGGCGTCAAAGCAGGCATGTCAGGACTGAATATGCCCGGCTCTGGTGCACGTGGCGCCGGAGGTGAGGGCAAGCCGAAGGAAACGGCAGGGCTGGTGATGGCTGCTGTAATGGGGCGGCTCGAGACCGTCTCCAGCCGCTTCATGACATCCGCCACGCACATCAGTCAGCGCAATCCCGCGACGCAGACAGCCCGCAACACTGCCGAAAACGTGACATTGGTCAAGACACTGGTCAGCCTGACCGGCGAACAGACCGATCTCATTCGCAGAAGCCTGGGCTTCGGCCTGGCAGTGCAGGGTATCACATAGGAGGCCCGCCGTGAACGTCGTAAACGTCAAGCCGGAATGGAGCAGTGGTGGGGCGGGCGTGGACTCCGGCGCCCGGACGGCTACGCTGTCGTGGACGGTGCTGCTGTCGGACCCTCACTATATCTATGCCCCAATGGCTGCCCGGCTCGCATCCGGCATCCCGCGATACAATGAACCGCATCCGTTCGACAGCAGCTTGCGTGTCGAGAGCGTCTCGGCGAAGCCCGCCGGTGGGCCGTGCTTCTATCGCGTCACCGCCCGGTATCGCAGCCTGCAGGCGCAGGGCAGCCCACTCGATATGCCGTGGGAGATCGCCTGGATGTATGAGGAAACGCAGGTCGAGGTCGAGCACGATGTGGACGGCACACCGATCCTCAACACTGCCGGTGAAGCATTCGACCCGCCGTCCGTGCGTGACCAGGCCGATCCCATCCTGACCATTATGCGCAACGAAGCCGGCGACGATCCCGGCCTGCGCAGCTACTATGCGAATGTCGTCAACGCCGACACGTTCCTCGGACTGCCGCCCGGCACCTGTCGTATGCGCCCGATCACCGCGACACGCACGATCCAGACGGGCTGGGAGTTCTGGCGCAAGACCTACACTATCGTCGTCCGCCACAAGGAGATCGTCGCGCCAGAGCAGGCCTGGTGGGAACGGAAGCTCAACAGAGGCTTCCACGAACGCCTGGAAGTAGGCGGCGATGCCGTCGTCGCGAAAGATGAGAAGGGCACAGCCTATCAAGAACCCATCCTGCTCGATCAGAATGGCCTGCGCACTGACAATGCTTACTGGCTCCTGATCCAGCACTATCCTGCGGAACCGTTCAGCATCTTCAACCTGGAGTTCTGATAGTGGCCGAGACTGGCATCGCGCTTACTACCGACGGCTTCCGGCGAATGAGCCGGGCGGTGAGGATCGTCGAGAAGCAGAAGGGCCTGGGCCGCCGCAGCAGGCGGGGCCACGGCGGCGGTAGTGTGCCTCTCGGCACGCCGGTCGGCACGCCGGTGATGGCCAAGATCACGGCGGTCACCGAGGACACCACCCCCGAGTGCCTGCACACATACAAGGCGAAGGGCCTGGACGGCCGGGAGATCACGGAGTTCACCACACCTATCAACGAGCGCGACGCCGACGTGCTCTACAACGCAGCGGCCGTGGATGATTGGTGCATGATGTGGTGGGACGCCGACGGCACCGGCTATATCTGGGCCATCACCGAGATCGAAGATACCGTGCTGGATAGCTGACATGGCCACCGGACAACTACTGCGCGATGCAACCGGCAAGCTGCTGCGCGATGCAAACGGCAAGATCAAGCGGTGGGTAGTCACTGATGATGTCGTGGATGCCGGTGAACTCGCAGACTATTCGTGGAGCGTATCGGAGAGCCACCATGAAACCGGCCTCAATGAGACTGCATGGGACGCCGCCGCAGCAGGCGTGCTTATCAAGTCGGCCTTGTCTCGATACTATTGGGTGGCTCAACGCAGGATAGAAGCATACTGGTCACATCACAATGCCTGGTCACCAACCACTGGTGAGACAGCCGTCAGAAGTTATCAGGCACTACGCTTCGATGTCTCTGCATACGATGAGGACCGGCTGAAGCTCTGGCTCAAAGTAAACACAACGACGAATTACTGGCTTGCGTTTGATACGAACGGCGATCTGAAATCCAGTGTGAATCTTCGGTTTGTTTACGAGCTCTCGAATACTGCACAATTATCCTATGCGATTGATACAGATGGTTTGGAGGCATTGACTACTCTTGCGACGTATTCAATGGCGGACATCGACGCTTTCGGCGGCGACTATTTCGGAATGAGTCTTCCTGACACGGAGGGTTATGACTTCCTGTTGGTTGGTGTCGTTTTGGAATGGATGCTAAATGGAACAATCCCAAAAGCCTACGACGCGTTGAATTACACTAACCCAAGGATCAGCGCCAAGTTTTGGTGTGCTGGCCTCCTCATCCTGTAATGCGAAAGGGCCGCACAATGGCACGGACCGGGACGAAGAACGGGACAGTGGTGATGGGATGGCTGAAGCTGGGCGTCACGGTGATCGTCCTCGTGGTCGCCGTTGCCGTGGCCTATGCGACCGTCGCCGCACAAGTCCGGCAGAACTCCAAAGACATCGAGGACTGCGAGCAGTTGCAAAAGGACTCGTTCACGCTACTGCTCGGCATCGACAAGCGAACCTGTGTGATCGAGCAGATGATTACCGACCTGAAGGCACGGGATGCGCGGACCGCCGCCGCGACAAAGGAGATGAACCAATGAAACGGATATTGATGCTGCTACTCATCGCACTGCTGGTGTGCGGATGCAAGACCGCGGACAAGTTGCCCGGCCTCGAGACGGCCGCTACTGCTGCACACGCCGGGCTGAAAGAGAAGTTCCAGCAACTCGCGGATATGAACCTGCGCGCCGTTGTGCAGATCGACCTCGAAGGCGCCGCCCCGCACTCCGAGATCACTACGCAATCGCGCGGCATTGCACAGGCCATCGCGGACTATGCCGGCTACCCCGCCGAACCGCTTGCCGCGTGGGAGGATGCCGATGAGTTGATCGGTGAGCTTGCCGTTGCGAATGCTTCATTCGAGAAGGCGCAAGCGGAGTACCAACAGGAGCTTCGCCGGCGGGCCGCTGCACTTGCCGAATGGCAGACGCGGGCACTCGATGCAGAGAAGGAAAACGCAGCCATCTTGAAGGTGGCCGGCCCGGTACTGCCAGTGATGCACACATTGTTCTGGGTGCTGTTCGCGGCCATCATCATCGTAGCCGTCGCGGGCGTCGGCTTCAGCTATCTGGGCAAGAACATCGCGATGGCGGTGGTCTATGCAGGCGGCGGGCTGCCGCTCGCTGTAGCCTGGTGGCACCACGGCGAAGCGTGGGTAGGCTGGGGAATGGTGATCTCAGTCGTTGTGTCTGTGGCGTGGGGGCTCTACTATGGATATCTCGTGGCCGTGCTGAAGCGGCTCATCGCCAGCATCGAGGATGCGGCTGCGAAGTGCCCCGCAGCGTGGGATCAGTTCAAGTTGTTCTTCTCAAGCGCCGCCGGCCAGCCGAACTGGGTCGAGCGCGCCATCGCCCGCATCAAGCTCGGCCTCAA
>Ga0075116_10000697_pt1 | contig 15456 bp, 19 predicted proteins | sample AntAceMetag02UKC_FD_69786 | JGI IMG/M metagenome (GOLD analysis project Ga0075116, IMG submission 69786) | Saline lake microbial communities from Ace Lake, Antarctica- Antarctic Ace Lake Metagenome 02UKC | ecosystem: Environmental > Aquatic > Non-marine Saline and Alkaline > Saline | place...
GGATTGACATTATTTACTGGAAGTTTCTTACCTTTCTTATGCATGCATTTTGCAAATAATTTCTTCTTTGATTTAGGTAGATTCTTAAGCAGCGAAGTTTTATTAATATATGCAGGTGCAGCTTTAATATTGTTAGGAGTATTGTACTTTGTAATATATCATGATAGATTATTTGGAAGGGCGGGAGGTATTTAGTATGAAGAAAAAATTTTTAATTTGGAGTGTATTGATATTTTTATGTGTTATGACAACTGCGTCTGTTTTAATGTCTTTTTCTAATTCTTTACCATACGAAGAACTTGGATTTAACGGCAATAGTAATATTATTAGAAATTTAACACTTCCTAAGAATGCTGTTGTAACATCTGCTTTTTTAAATTTAAGCGGTTATAATTTTTCTTCTTGGCAAAATAATTCCAATATTGTTTCTGGAATACCACAATTTGATTACCCCGACAGTAATGCCGACCCAGCAATATTTGAAATGGATGGAACTTGGTATATGATTGTTAGTACTTATCGTGGAAATTTATGGGCTGGCTATAATTGGACAGGAACTTATTGGCAACCAGATAGCAACATAAATAATAGCCTATATAAAACGTGTACTTATCAAAATTGTCAATATAGTATTGAACCTTTTGAAAGAGCAGGAGAGAATTATTTAATTTCTACATCATCACAAATGTCCGGTCAACTTGGATTGAGGTGGAATGGTACTGGATGGGAAAATACTTCTTCTATTATTGCTGGTCTTCCACATTTTAATGAGGGACAAGTGTCTATTTTTGAAAAAGACGGTACTTGGTATTTACTTGCTTCTTACCATGGAGATGCGTATCTTCATGGATATAATTGGACAGGTTCCACATGGCAGCCAGATTCTGGGATAGAAAGTGGAATTGGATGGGTATATTCTGAAACTAAACATACTGTTTTTTTAGATGACAGTATATGGAAGCTTTTAGTTTATCAGTCGACTGGCGCTGGAATTTATAGTTTTAATTGGTCTGGTACTGCTTGGCAAGTTGATGATTCTGTTAAAGAAGGTCTTCTTTTTGGAATCGGCACACGCCGTCCTCAGGTTTTTGAGCGGGACGGAGAAATATATTTAGCAACACTGGGCGGAGACCCGCAGCAGGGATATAATTGGTCTACCAGCTCTCCAACTTTTCCAGTTATTATAGTTAATGGACAAACCATTTGGAATTGGGATGGCGTGTTTAATGAAACTTATTCACCAAATGCAACTATGGATTTTTCGGTAGTTTTAAACACTGCATTAAATGGTGGAGCGTGTGATTGTGAAGGTTGTGTACTGGAAGAAAATAATTGTTCTATTCCGTTTATTTTTCATTCTAACACAGTGGGAAGTTTAAATTATTCAGATTTAAATGTGATATATGACCATCATCCTTTTGTTTCTATGATATCGCCAGATAATAATTCATATATTGTAAACAGTGAGATTTTTAATTGTTCTGTTGTAGATGAAGAAGGAGTTGAGAATGTTACCTTTAATTTTTGGGATTCATCTGGTGTTTTGAATCTTTCAGAAACAATTTCTTTAACTGGAATTGAAAATTCAACAACTTATAATATGACTTTTAATTCTTCTGGAGTTTGGACTTGGGGCTGTAGCGTTTTTAATAATAATTCAAGGGAATGGCAGTCTGATAATAATTTTACAATAACCAGTGATTCAATATTTCCATTAATATTTGAAAATGCTTCTTCAGTTGATTATTTTGAGCAGACAATTATAATAGGTGTGTCGGCGTCAGATTTTAATTTTAAAAATATAACATATAATATGTATTCTCAAGGAGAAAGTTATAACTTTTCATCTTATGATTCTTTAGTGTTACAACATGTTTTTCCATTTAATAAATATTTTGATAATTATTATAACGTGACTATTTGTGATTTATCTGGAAATTGTAATTCGACTAGTACAACAACTATTGCTGCTGCTTCTACTGTTATAGACAAATTTAATAATTCTTTAATTACCGAACAATTGAATTTTTCCATAGCTGAAAATATTACTAGATATTTAAAAATTTATAGGGATGCCAATATTATTTCTGGAAGTATAAAAATCAGCAATAATCCTTTGTGGATTTCGTTAGGAGACGAAACACTTGGTATGGTAGCAGATGGTGGCTTAACTGCTTGGCACGGAGCAGATGTTTTTAGTTTTGATGGAGATACAAAGCACATGTTAATGGGATTGACTCTTGGAACTTGGCAAGGATATACTTGGAACGGAAGTGGTTGGGATATAAATGCATCTGTTTATTCAGGACTTGGAGACATAGGGAATTCAGCTTCGCCCGATGTTTTTGAGAGAGATGGTCTTTGGCATTTTATAACAGGAAATTGGAATTCGTATATCGCATATACTTGGTCGGGCTCGGCTTGGGTGGCGAATAATAGTCTTGCTGCTGGCCTCGAATACGAATCAGAGTCTATGATGGATATTGCTGTATTCGAAGAGGGAGATAGTTGGTACGCAATAACGTCTGAGACGCATATTGCCCCATATACTCCAAAAGCATATAAATGGAATGGAACTATTTGGATAGAAAATTCTTCTATTTTTCCCAATGCAGTTTCTGGTTCAAGGGAGTTCGTAGCAGTGTGGAAGTTTCCAGGAGAGACGTCAACAAATTTGCTACTTTCTGGAACTTCAGTTGCTAAAAGATATACTTATACTTTTGAAGATGGTGTTTTTGTTTCAAGTGTAATTAACGAGACTTTAAATAAAACACCTGGTTATAATGGATATACTTTTTTCCAAGTTGGTAACTATTTGAAAACAACACAGAATCAAGATTATTTTGGTGGTGACGTAATACAGGGACAAACATATACAAACTCTTATTCAAGTAGCCTTTCTTTAGAAGTTGGAACGTATGATGCAGTACAAGAATGGAATACGACAACAATTAACTCTTTAAATCTGTCGGGAACAGGAGAAGAAATAAACTTGACTTCTGTTTTAAACAATGCATTAAATGGTGGAGCGTGTGATTGTGAAGGTTGTGTACTGGAAGACCTTTATTGCAACATTCCGTTTGTATTTACTTCAGACGGAGAAGCAAATTTAACTTATTCAAATATAACAATAAATTCTATTTTAACTCCAATAATCACTATTATTTCTCCTGAAAACGGGTCTTACGGAAGTGGAGATATAAATTTTGAAATAAATGTTACAGATGATACACCTTTAAATAACACCCAACTTATTATTTGGAAAGATTCTTTTCCTATTTATTATTGGAATGCAACGGTCCAATCTTTTTTAAATATTTTGAATTATACTTCTTCTTTAACTGTTACAATAATAAATTCTATTGAATTTGATGTGGACGGAGTTTATTATTGGTTTTTTGGTGCAGAAGGTGAATATGATGGGACAGAATACATAAATTATTTAGCATATGACCGGGTTATTACCGGTGATGAGAATTTTTCTATAACTCCAGAAAATGCAGACAATAAGTCAGCAGCAGATGGTGATTTTAGTACTGCTGCTTCTTTCGGCATTCTTACAAATTTTATACATTATGAAAATTTTACAAAATCTTCGGTTTTTGATAATTATTCTCTAAATTTAAGAGCTGGGCCTATAAGTAGTAGTTGTCATTATCTATATGCTTCATGTTTTAATTCATCTGGTGAATGGGATAATTTTATATTGATTACAAACGGAGTATCACAAACTAGTGTTCCTAATTCAACCAAAGAACTTCCGGTGTCTTGTATTGATACTGAAATTCAAATTAAAATTGCAGGCGGAAGACCCTGTACTGGAACTTGGGATTCAAAAGCAACCTGTTTACTTGAAGCAGAAGGAGTTTGTTTAGAGTATGATTCTATATGTAGGTCTAGAACTTGTGGTAGTGGGGGCGGTGCAGCTAATTATATGTGGGAAGCCGAAATACTTCCGTATGTAAGACAGCAAGAAAAAATATTTAATCTTAGTAATTTAAATACGCTTATAATTGATTCAGTATTTCCTCTTATTGAAAATACAATAAATTCTGAAAATGGAATTTTTTATAATAAAGATTCAATATTTATTAATGTTTCGGCTTCAGATGCAAATTTTAAAAATATTACTTATTATTTATACAATTCGACTGGTTTTGAAACCATATCTTCTTTTGATACATTAATTTCTGAAAAAACTTTTACTTCGTTGTTTTTGGGTACTTATGACTATAAAGTTGAAATTTGTGATTTAGCTGGAAACTGTAATATTACAAATTTAACAAATGTTGAATTATCTGGACCAGTATTAAATTTAATAAATCCGCCTAGTGGCGGAGTGTATAATATTCCGAGTTTTCCACTCAATTATACAGTTTCAAACGTTAGCAACTGTTATTATAATTTAACTAGCGGTGCTTTGTCTTCTATTAATAATGAAGTGGTTAATTGTACCAATAAAATAATATCAATTGCATCTGAAGCTGTTTATACTATAGATTTTTGGGTGATTGACTATTTGGGTAATATTGTTATGGACAGCCATGTATTTACTGTTGAGTTAGAATCTGGGACCGGCGGCGGTGGCGGCGGGAGTGGTGAAACAGTTACTATCATAGCTGGAGACAACGAAACTCAATGGTCACTTACTACTGAAACTGGCGGTGAAAAGTATGTGTTTATTATGATTCCTGGAGATTCTAGAACTAAGCCTTTGATTTTTAAGAATTTAGGAGAATCAGTTAGAACTATATCGTTAGCTTGCGAATCAGAGTTTGAAGGCTTCTGTGATTATTTAACTTTTTCAGATAATGACATAGAATTGCCGGTTTTAAAAGAAACTGATACTTCAGTTGATTTTATAATTGCGTTACCCAAAGAGTTGGAAAATGGTAATTATGTTTTTAATCTTTTAGCTATTGATGATTTAAACAACACAATATCCTTAACAATTAATACTAATGTTGGTACAAGTGGAGTTATTGTAGATGTAGGTTCTAAGTTCTTTACGTCAACTACAATATTTGGTTTAGAGATTCCATACGTGTTATTATTCTTTATGGTTTGGCCTCTTATTGGAGTAGTAGGATATTTTTCGATTTTCAAAAGGACAAAATTAAAAGGCGGAAAGGTTTGGTCATTATTCTTAGGCCTAACTCTTGCGTTTTTAACAGTTGTCATATTGTAAGATATTAATGACATAGTCCTTAAACATCCTATGAGTCCGAGAACTTACCTACCATTGCGAAAACTGTCCGAAATAAGATTTACTGAATATAGAAAGAAATATAAACTTAATCAATTATATAATCTCAGAGGTGAAAAGGATATCGTTAAGGATTTTGTTACGTCAGCTTTTAGGACTTTTAATCTTAATTTGAATACTCTAACTAATCGTATTGCTTTTCAAAAAAGTATTTACTTGATGCAGGAGTTAGGATCGGTAACAAAATTTAATTTTGTTTGGCATAATTTTGGGCCTTATTCACAAGAATTGGCACAACTAGGGCAAAGTATTACTATCGAAGAGATAAATGAGGCTATATTATTAGAGGATCTATGTGCAATAAAATTTAGAGAATTAAAACAAGGACAAGAATATAATTCAAAATTTATCGAAATGGTAGCAGATATAATATTTTTGATGAAGAAAAAAGGTATCGAAAATAAAGAAGCATTGTTTAATGAGCTTGTGAGACACCATTCCTATTTAGGAGATAGGAAGTTATTTGATTTATCCATTAGTAGGATTAAAAGTTTTAATCTCATCTAATAACCTTCTTAATTTTGGGTTTTGTTTATCCGTTATTTGGATAATTTTTGTTGGAGTCTTTCCATTCGTAGAAAAAGCATAGTTGTTATTTGAGGTCAAGAAAACAAGTCTCTAGAGATGTTGAAATGCTGTTGAAATGTTTGGTTTATAACCTCTCAATTATTGGAAAGAACCTCGGACAGTTTTAGGACTGTGTCGATATTAATAATATTTAAAAACAATCAATGATATATATAACTATGAACATACTAAAAAAATACTGGTGGATTATTGCGTTGTTATTAATAGCAGCAGTTGTAGCTTATTTTGTCTTTCAGCCAGGCGTACAGCAAACTGCTTTATCTGGAGCTAAAGGTGCAATGTCTGGCGGTACAATTTTAAAATGAAAGTTATATATTATCTAATAATTATATGTTTATGTATAACTAGTTTTGTTTCTGCTGAAGATTGTTTTGGTATGGATGCTGATTGTCCAAGTGGCTTTTATGTAAACTGTTGGGAAGATGATGATAGTTTTAATTGGGATTGTAAATCAGATGGTGGACAAGCTGCACCAAATGTTTTACCTGATGGAAGTAGGTGGTGTGATTCTGGTTATGTTATAGATTATAATACTAAAGATTGTTGTCCTGAAGGTTTTCCGTACCAACAAGGAAATACTTGTAATTATGGTCCACAACAAGCTCCGGCAGCTGATAATTATTACACTAGACAATCAATATGTACTCAGGGAGATACGAAATGTGCAAATAAGGTTTTATTTAATTGTTTAGATGAGAAGACAGGTCATTATGTTTATGATTGGGTTGCTAGAGGAAAAGTTATTGGAATGTGTGGATTTGAAGAATGTTATGCCGGCGATGTTAAATGCGTTGGTGTTAATTATTATACTTGTGCAGATAGCAAATGGGTTAATAACGAATTAGTTATGGACAAATGTAAGGTGGAGTGTTTAGCTGATACTGATTGTGCTGAAGATGTAAAAGTCAATGATTTTTGTAGAGATGGTAAAGTCAATGTTAATTATAAAGTAGAAACTTGTGAAATTGGGCAATGTGTTCCAGATAGTAGGACTGACATAACTGTTGAAGTTGGTAATTGTGGAATTGAATGTGTTGAAACTTTTCAATGTGCAGAAAATAGAACTACTGGAAAATATTGGAAAGATAAAAAATTGTACACGGACTTTATTTATCAAAATTGTTCAGATAATTTGTGTGTGGACATAGTTAATCCAGTATTTCAAGACTCTGTTTTTGATACTTTTGACGTAGATATTGATGAAAAGCAAACTAGTGGATTTTCATCTTTTGTACAATCAATTATAAATTGGTTCAAGGAGTTATTTTAAATATTAATAATATTTATAAACACTAAATGATATAATATATTAAGATGTTGACTAAAAATAAACGAGGATTCATCCTTACAACTGGAATTGCAGCAATGTTACTAGTTGCAATATTAATCATTGTTGGTAGTTTATTGGTTTTTGTCTCTTTTAATAAGTTTGCTCTTATTGGTGGTGGCTTAGTATTTGTAACTTTAATTTTTGGTTTGAAAGGCGAATTTAGTAAGCAAAAGGCCATCTTCATGGTTTTAATTATTTCTTTAGGATTGTTTTTTGTATTGGGTGGTAATATGTTACAAACTCAATTTGGTCCAGCACCAGCTCATGTTTTTATGGATGGTGAATTAGGTATGGTTTCTACATATGTAGAAAGTGCTTTATCTGAACAAGCATACTTTAAAAATACGGGTGGGTCTGGAATATCAGTTTCAAATATTGGTCAAAAAGTTAAAATTTGTGACAGTTTTTTAAATAATGATGTTTATACTTACACACACTATAATTGGTTAACAAAATTGAATAACCAGCCAATTTCAGACATCGGTATTACAGGATGGGCAAATAGAAATACTCAATATTGCAGAGAGTGGACCCCAAATTCTGCTGGAACATATGAAGTTGTTTCTTATTATACATTATGTAAAACTACAGAAGGTTGGGCTTGTGATACTGTTGATGATTATCATGACCGGGCTACTAAAGAAGGAAATTCATACTGGTGTCCCAATTACGGTACAGCCGGAAAAATTGTAGATGGTGTTAAGATTTGTGCTAACAATAAATGTGCAGTATCAGATGTTTGTTCTGACCATAGTTCTGATTCTACAAAATCTTATTATTTAGAAGTAAAGTCTAAAGAAGATGCTTGTAATAAGAAGCCGTACACTAGCGATTGGTATGTAGCTCAAAATATTGCAAATGGTAAAGTATTAAAATCTAAAGTTTTCAAAGTTACAAATGATTGTAGTTATGCTGTTAATTATGAATTAGTACAAACTCAATGTAATGATGGATATGTAATTGAAGGAACAAACTTAAGGTCTACTACAAATGAAGGATGGGATTGTGTATCTACTGCAACTGACGACCCTGATGATGATGGTAATAATGATGGTGTAGATGATGATTATACGGGTAGAGATGATGAATGTAATGTTGATTTAGAAATTGAATGTGGAGATGGTACAAAAATAGTAGATAAGCTATGTTTTGATGGATTGTATTTTGATGCTGGTTCTACATGTTCAGTAATTGGAGATGATGGCAACGACGATGATAACCGAGACGATGATAATGATGGAATAACAAATGATAAAGATGACGACGATGATAACGACGGAATTAAAGATGATGTTGACGATGACGACGACAATAACGGAATTCCAGATGATGAAGAAACTGAAGTTGCAGAATCATTTATGCAAACATATGGTTATTATATTATTGGTGGAATATTTGTTATAATAGTATTAGCATTATTTTTGTTTAGGAGAAAAAGAAAATGAAGAAGTCAACTGGTGTAGTTGTCAGTTTATTATTATTGGTAGTTTTAGCTTCTAGTCTTTATTTTATTTATGGTGTTGAACAAACGCAAATTACATCAAAGACCTTTGTAAATCCAGATTGGGCAAGATTAGAATGTGCTCCAACTGATGCTTTGGAAGGTAAAAGTGTTATTTCTTCACCATCTGATAACCAAGTTATTACATGTGGAGTTACTGAAAATACTGAAGATTGTAGATTAAGAATTAGAAATACTGGTGGTAGTATATTAACATTGGGAACTGTAAATTTCTATTTAAATAATTTAAAGTATACAATGCAAAAAAATGACCCAGTTATTACTTTATTTATGGATGCTGGCGATGCTTGGAAGTATGAATATGCCTTTGCTGGTTCGTCTGATGATGTTGAAATAATTAAAGAATGGAAACCTTGGAAATTATATAGATTTGTTGGTGGTTCTAAATTTGTTGTAAATTCAAATAATTGTGATGTTTCTTCTAGTTTAAAAGGTAGTATAAGAGATGAAGATTATCCAGGTTCTAAACTGTATAGAACTGGCGGAGAAGGAACGAAATGGATTAACTATGTAAATGCTTGGAATTATGGACCTGCTACTAACGTATTTAAGCATTCACAATACGGTGAAGTATATTGTAATGCTGCTCAAATCTTTGATATTATTGAACTGAAAATGGAAGACGGAAGTTTGGTAAAGATTGACCCTGAATATAAAGAAAAATTACCAGATGGGAATGTTTTGAATGGCCAGGGTTCAAAATTGGCAAATGTTGAATGTTGCCCAAATGAACCAAATTGTGGAAGTAATTTTAAATACGAACAAACTGCTAAAAGTTGTTTTACTGATTCGCAATGCGCAAATGCAGGTGGGCCAATACCCGTTTCAAATACTGAATATGTACAATCAAAATGTAAAAATAGTTTATGTACAAATATTGGTCCTTTTACTGTAGAATGTACAACACCAGCTGCTTGTTCAGATGGCCAAATTTGTGATTTATCTACTACTAATTATGGAAAATGCATTACTCAAAATGGCCAAGATTATTGTGGTGATGGTATTTGTGGATTAAATGAAAATAGTAATATTTGTTCAGTTGATTGTAAAGAAGAATTTAATTGTAAGTGGTATGAAGAATCATATGAAAAAGATGTTAAGGTTTGGAAATGGTATAATATTGCTACTGCTGGTTTAATTGGTCCAGAAGTTCAACCTACACGTGGTTGTAAAACAAGTGGATGGGTTTATATGGGTGGATTAGGATTGTTTATGCTGTTAGTTATTATAGCTATAATGTATATGCCAAATAAAGGAGTAATGGCTAAGAAAAAATAAAATGGAAATGAAAAAAATATTTTCAATCGGAATGCTAGCATTAATGCTATGCTCTTCTCTAGTTTTTGCTCAGCAAAATAAAGTTAATTATGGTCTTGCTAATCAGAATGAAATTCAAAAAATGGAACAAAATAAAAATATGTTTCAGAACAAATATAATTTTACATGTGAAGGAGAATGTGATTACAGACAGCTACAGAATAGCACTAACCATAGATTAGAAGTTAGAAATCAAAAAAGGTTTTTATTTTGGAATGTTGAATCTTTAGAAGTATATGATATTGCTGAAGATGGCGAATTAGTACAGGCTAGATATAATTTTTGGTCTAGATTATTAAATAGAAATAAGGTTAAAGCTTAACATGGGAACATCAAAAATTACAAACGCATTATTATATTCATTAGCTGTAATTAGTATTTTAGGATTTGTTGGAATTATGGCTGAATCATGGTTAGGATTTGATTTAATTATAAATAACGCTACTGCTTATATGCTTATTGTTTTGGGTATTGGTTTAGCAATTGAAGGTCAAGTTAAAAAATGGAAGAATTTCCGAAGTGGTGGTTTATCTACTACTGAAGTAGCACACGTTGTAACTGGGCTAGTGGGTCTATTTGCAGTTGGTGTTGGTTTCTTATCCTTAATTGGTTTAGATGGCCCAATATTAATGGCTACAAAGGGTATTATAGCAGCACTTGCAGTTATAATAATAATTCTACAAACTTGGGTAATTGATTAAAATGGCAAAAAAAGATTGGAGAAAAATTGACGATAACGGAGCAAGCATTACTTATGTAAGTGGCTTTATGACATTTGCTTCTGCTTTTGAAAAACCTGGAAAAGGTTGGGTTGCAAGAACTCCAAAAGCAACATTTGAAAATCAAACAAAGAAAAGAGCTAATGATTTAATTAAATTGTATATGACTAAACACTCAAGTTAAAATGGTAAAGAAAAACGGATATAATAAATTTGCTAACACTGCTTTAATTAGTGGTGCTTTTTTAATGATATTGTCTGTGTTAGCTTTTCTATATGTTAACGGCGATACAACTATAGCTAGAATGATTGTTGAGTTTAGGTCAGAAGTTTTTGGTGTTGCAGTTGGTATCTTTTTTGTAGGTTTAGTTGCTAAATTAATTGGAGTTAAATTAGGATGAAACGTTCAACTAAAGTACAAATGAGTTTAGCTATTTCGCTTTTTATAGGTGTAACTTTTGCATATTTTATGTGGTTAACTTGGGAAAAATTAACGCAGTGGATTGGAAATAGTACTTATGTTTGGTTGACTTGTGGAGCAATATTAGTATTTGCTGCAATTTTTGGTAAATTCGGAATAGGCAAAGTGGCTAAAAAATTCTTATAAAATGGTAGATTTAAATATTACGGCTGATATGACTAAGGAGATGGTTATAGCAGCAGCTCACAAAGCAACTGCAGTTCCAGCAATGCTTACACTTTATGCTTTATTTGGTGTTATAATGTTTTTATCTGGTTTAGCTTTCAAAGATAAGGATTCTTCTTGGGGTCGATTCTTTTGGATTTGGGCAGGTACAATGTTTGGTGTTGGAGTATTTTTATTATTTTTCATCTATTCGCCAACTTCTATCCAATGGATTGTATCTAAATTCAATTGGGCAATGAGTTAAATATTAATAATATTTATAAACTAAACTGTATTAATATAATTAAGATAACATGGTAAAAGAAATAAGTCTGGCACGAAAATTACGAAGGAAAAGATTAGGTTTGCCAGTTAAAAACAAAGCAAAATCTCAATCAGAATTAATCAAAGTTCACAACAAAAAAGTAAGAAAAACAAAAAAGAAAATTAAAAAAGTAATGAAAAATAAAAACTAAAAATGGTAGACCCAAAAATATCAATAAAACGGAGAGAGTATGTTAATTCTGAATATTCGAAAGCTGTTTCTGGAACAAGTATAACGAATAAAAAGAAGTCCAAACTCCTAAAGAAATTATGGCGAGATGCTAAGAAGAATATCAATTAGATGTTCATATTAGGGAGCGTTATAACATGAAAGGGGGTACATAATATGGTAAAAAGTAAATTAGACATTATCGGAATGATTTCGGCTGTTATCGGCTTTTTAGTCGCAATTGCAGTTGGAGGATTGTTTGTTAATGGTACTTTCTTAGGTGTTGTAATCCTTGAATGGCTTCCACTATTGGCTCACCAAATCGTTGGTTGGACTATTATTGGTTTGACTGTTGCTGGAGCAGCTATGGCCCTATTTAAGAAACTCTCTTAAAATGGCAGCTAAGAAGAAAACCAAAAAGCAAATCAAGGATGAACGTCTTAAGAACCTTCGAAAAGCTCGTAGAGTAAGGAAGGCGAACCTTAAGAAAAAAAAGTAGTCCTTTGAATTATTAATTATTTTTTTTATTATACTTTCTTTATGAAAGTGATGTGGGTTGACGTCACTTTCATTTTTTTATTTCTAATGTAACACAATGTACCAGTACTCAGTTTTAGAAAGTTTTATAAACTGAGAAGTGTTATTATATTTATGTTAAGTAATAACAAATCTACGCAAACAGAACAGACAGGCGGAGATAGTTATCACTGTACAACCGCCTAAATCTCGTTCGACTAATTAAGTCTTTTTCTATTTGATGTTGGTATCAATTCCATCACGAGGCATTCTAAAAAATAATACGTATGTTAAGCTTCTGTGGGGTTAATGGTAACCTAACTGCCTTGTAAGCAGAAGATGCCGGTTCGATTCCGACCAGATGCTTCACCCCCGTAGTGTAGTTTGACCAATCATAGATGGCTTTGAACCATCTGACCCCGGTTTGAATCCGGGCGGGGGAACCAACTGCTTATAGTATAATGTTATTACGCTCGGCTGTAAACCGATAGACGGATGTTAGATTCCTCCTGAGCAGACCATGCGAGATTGTTCTAGTGGTATGAAGCGGGTTTTCCAAACCTGAAGCGGGGGTTCGATTCCCTCATCTCGCATTTGACAGGATTACGTCCAGTTGCTGCTACAACTGTGCCTTGCCAATTCAAGCGTGGGTGTCTCCTATTGGTAACATTGGAGATGTCGAGACTGGCGAACGTGGTTGGGTCTCGGGTTACAAACCCCACGCTGGCCATGCCCGCTTAGTATAATAGTAAAATATCCGACTGTCTATCGGAAGTCGCGAGTTCAATTCTCGCAGTGGGCGTATGTCGTTTGTAGTGTAATGGTTAGCACGTAAGGTTGTGGTCCTTGTAGAACGGGTTCGAATCCCGTCATTCGACCCTGAGCCGTTGGTCAAGTGGTAAGGCGTTCGACTGCAACTCGAAATTCGCCGGTTCGATTCCGGCATGGCTCTTACGCTCCTATAGTGTAGTCCGTCCAAGCATGCTGGATTTTCAATTCAGAGACCCGGGTTAGAATCCCGGTGGGAGCATTTTCGCAATAGATACATTTATATACTTAAATATATTAAATATATTATATATACCCAGTATATTATACAAAAAAATGGAAAGACACAAATACCTAAAAGAAAATGGAGTAGAGTTTGAAATGTCAACAGCTGATATTATTTCGGCAGATACAAATGATATTATAGCTGCTGACAGAATTAGAATTGGAAATGTTCAAAGAGGGTTTCGATGATTAAAACATTTTATCACGGAACATCAGCATCTAATGCTAAAAAGATTTTTATAGAAGGATTTAAAATAAATCAAAAAACTAATTGGGATGTTAAGAGTAAAGAAGGCTTCGTTTATTTCAGCACTGCATACGCACCATTCTTTGCAATGGCAAATCAGGAAGATGAAAGATTAGCACTAATAGAAGTCGAAATAGACGAAAAGGATTTATATCCTGAAGATGACTATTTAATGGGCGCATTAGGCATGGCAGTGTACACTCAGGAGCAGCTGGCTAAAGTTAATTTCGAAAGGTATAAAGATATATGGCCTAAATCTCTAAAATATATGGGTAATGTAGCAGCTAAACCAGATAAGATAAAAATTAAAGGAATTACATTCTTTGACAGAAAAAAGCTTGTTATGAAATGCGACCCAGTTATTTCGCCAATAAATTTTATGATTATGGGAAGTTATTATGAAGAATTAAGTGATTGGATTTTTGAAGGAAAACCAATAATGGAATTTAAAAATTTTATGGGGCCATCATGATGGCAGATAAAAAATGGTCAAGCAAATGCAAAAAATTTTCAGATGAAGAACTTATACATTTTTATAATTTGGGTCTTCATGATTTAGAAATGTCAAAAGAGTTTAAATGCTCTAAATCAGCAGTAGCACGTAGACGTTGGAAATTAGGTTTACCATCTAAACGTTATACTAGTCTTTCGGCATCCGAGTCGCTGTTATCATATAAAAGATTAATTAATAAAAACATAACACGAAGCCAAATTAAGTGTATAGACAATCCTAAATATCACAATAAACTTAAAGAAACATACCGTTTATATAGTCAACGCCCAGAAGTAAAAATTCATAAAAAAGAATATAATAAAAAATATCTTCAAAGACCCGAAGTCAAAGTCAAGAAAACAAAATACTACAAAAAATACAGTCAAAGACCAGAAGTAAAAATCCGGAACAATCTTAGACGTCGAATTAAATACTGGGAGGTAAAAACAAATGGTACCAAAACCACAAAAACCTAAGATTGCATGCGCTCAAGAAGTACAAGACCGATTAGCTAAACATGGTTCTAAAGGCGACACTTTTGAAAAAATTATTACAAAGCTTTTAGATTTCTTTGAATCTAGAAAAAAGTAATATTTATAAACATCTTTAATTTATTATATTTATGTTATTTCAATCAGCTATAGATAAAAAGAATATTTCTAAGATAGCTGTGAGACCGATTAATAATTGGTTTGCTTAATGGGCCCATCTTATAATGGTATTATATCCGGTTTGCAATCGGAAGATGGGAGTTCAATTCTCTCTGGGTCCATATTTTTCAATCAATCACAAAAACTTTTATAGACCCATGGTATAATGGTAACACGCCTCTTTTACGTGGAGAATTTCTCGATTCAATTCCGGGTGGGTCTATTGTCTCGGTAGTTTAATCAGATAAAACGCTTGGCTGTTGCCCTTGTAATGGAGGTTTGAATCCTCCCTGAGACGTTGACCCGGTAGCTCAGTCTGTCCAGAGCAATCGGCTTTTAACCGATGCGTCGTGGGTTAGAATCCCACTCGGGTCATATGGGAATATAGCACAGTGGTCGTGCAGCGGACTCCAACCCCGAAGACCGAGGTTCAATTCCTCGTATTCCCATAATTGGCCCATAGTATAATGAATAGTACAGCGGACTTCTAAGCCGTTAATGGGGGTTTGATTCCCTCTGGGCCAGTAAAGAAGCTGTGGCCAAATGGTTAAGGCACTGTCCTGATACGGCAGAGATTGGAGGTTCGAATCCTCTCAGCTTCATCGAACTCGTAGCAAAATGGTAATGCACTGTCCTT
>Ga0075116_10000699_pt1 | contig 15452 bp, 22 predicted proteins | sample AntAceMetag02UKC_FD_69786 | JGI IMG/M metagenome (GOLD analysis project Ga0075116, IMG submission 69786) | Saline lake microbial communities from Ace Lake, Antarctica- Antarctic Ace Lake Metagenome 02UKC | ecosystem: Environmental > Aquatic > Non-marine Saline and Alkaline > Saline | place...
AGTGCAGCCGGTAATGCAAAGTTATATCTTGCGATATGTTCTTGTAATGTTGATATGTATTTTTTCATGTCGCCTATGACGACGCGCTCACCCGTGAACTTCATATTAATTATGTTTAAGTTTCGGATCAACGAACTTCCTGAGCTCGTCTTCCTTTGAATTATCATACATGAAGTCCAGTCCAAAAGTTTTGAACGTTTGCTTTATGTATGGCACTGGATCTAAGATGAAGTCCTCATATGGGAACTCAGCCATCGCTAATCCATTGGCTACTTCATTTCTCATCCTGGCTATATACTCTTTCCAGATTCTACGACCTTCATCTAGTGGATGATGATGCTTTTTAAGCAGCGATTGGGCTACAGATTCTGGGTCTCTGTTAATAAATACGGGTAGGATAGTGAAAGCTCTCATCCAGAATGGCAGAGTTGCCATGGTGATGGGATGTTTGATTACAAATGGTTCTATCTTAAGAGCCCTGTCATACAGTGGGTCCATTAATGGATCATCCTCAAACCCTTCTGGCAAATCCGGATGTTCGAATGTACAATTGAATGCCTTTAGTATAGCCATGTTTATGTTGATCATTTCCAGATTTTCCCAATGTCCTTTGGCATTCCAATGTGGGTCACCAAACACTGTCTGTCCTGCATCCATACCCATGAGCGCTAGTGCACCGGTTAACATAGATGAGCCTGATCTCATACCTAATGGTATGCACTTATGGGTTTTTCTTATAACAATCTCCCTCCGTCTGTCGAATACAGCTTTATCATGGTTGTGCACCTTGGCTGAATATACTCTTTTGATATCTTTGTCCTCGCTAGCATCAACATTCTCCCTAAATGTTTTGGTTTTATTCTTAAATCCTTCATGCCTATGGTTAATCTTTGCTAGCTTATTCAATTTGTATCTATTCAGCGTGAGGGCCCACATATAAAGTTCGTTGTCGCAGTACTGATGGATGTATTCGGTATTAAAGAACTCGCCACCCATAAAGTTGAGCAGTCTCCTATGGCCTAGCCAGTGCGGAGGCGCATGCTTACCCGGTCTCTCTATATCGTTCAGTCCCACTAATCCCCATCCACCCTGGAATGTCTTCATGGTCTTAATAGCTTCAGCCAGGAAATTAGGTTCAGGTGCGCAGTCATCCCCAATAAACATAATAAGATCATACTTGGCTTTGTCCACTAGTTTCTTCACCATCTTAGGAGCTCCGATCCTTTCCGTATCTTCCTCGGTTAGGATCTCATACTGGTCTTTCGGAACACCAGCGTTCTTTTCTATCATGCGCTTGAGCTCCGGCATATTCTGCGGGCGTATGACAGGTATTACAATTGATATGTTATCCATATTAATGATATAATGCGTTATTTTTCTTAGTTGTTTTATCGGGGTAATCCTTCTTGCACTTAGCACAGATGAAATAGTACGTGAAGTAGTGTGGAAGTTTTAATACTTCCATAGTTACATCCCTCTTGATACGATCAAACTTCCTGTGCCCACATTCGCATGCATCAGGTTCAGAATTATTTATCTTCTTCTTTTTTTTACGGGCCCATCTAAGCTGATGGCTACAGTTTTTACAGGTGGCAACTGTCATGCCACTCTGAGCCTTAAACCACCAATCATTTTTACTACACTCTGTGCATGCTTTCATATTTATTTGTCTGATATTTCCTTATAAGCTTCCTGGAAAGTTTTTAAATCTCCATAGAGCTTGCCGCTTAGCGACCTGGCAAAAAACATCAGGTACTTATTTTGTAAATTCTTATCTTTAATATTTAGTTTGACCCAGTTGTATTGTTTCCGGTAGGCTTCTAGCTCTTGCCCATACCTGAAGTTTACATCTTTGAAGTATAAACGCCACCAATACTTATAGCCCATCTCTGTCTGTTGTTTAACATGCACAAGCTCATGGGTTAACAGATCTTGTGGCGGTTGTATCTTGCAATAGATAACATTACCGACAGTAAAGGTGGTGCCCTTGTCGAAGTTAACTATGTCATCGCCGAATAACTTCCTGGCTTTCTCATAGATATTCTTGGGTGGGTATTCATTTGAGATTATGTAGCTAGGCTTCATTAATCTTCTTTAATTTCACGGGGCCTTACTAGCTCCGTAAGAATCATCTTGGCTGTTAATTTATCTATAAGTAATTGCTTTAGCTTTTTCATTTCTCTTACGGCTATGTCAGTAGGTTTTGTAGTACCATCATGATCTATGCCAGCCATGACACCTTCTATCTGTGGGACCCTGATACTAGCTTCCAATGTAATAACCCATTCATTCTTTTTTGAATCATAATAGAAACCAGCTTTAGCCAATGACTCTTTTTCTTGTTCAGTCCATTGGTCCCAGCTCTCGACCCATGTACTAGTTCCGGATGAAGCTGTCATCGATGGCATTGGCCCTGTATTTGCTGCTGTTGTATTTGCCATAGTTTGTTTATATAATTCTCTTAAATCATTTTCTGTTAACGTTGACGCTAACCCTGCAGTAGAATAATTATAGTCGCGGGGATCAAGATCCTCCTTAACTATACCAACTGTACCGCCAGAATCAAGTAATCTTTTAATTTTCTTAAGATAGTTGCCCATACTAGTAATCCAGGAGCATAAGCACAGCTTGGTTGAACTCCAGTTTTTTGGTTTCTACCAGAAACTGGATGGTATCCACGTTCTTACCACAGCCATGGCAATGGCCCCTGTTGGTGCTTGCATATACGACAAAGCTTGGAGTCTCCTCGTTATGGAATGGGCACAATGCTTTGGCTCTGTTACCTACTACTTCTAATTTTAATAATTTATTAAATGGAACCTTCTTTGCTTCAGCTATCATGTCATCAGTCACTACTACTTTCTTCTTATCATAGATCCCTTTCAGGTGAGCAATGGTTATTTTATTAGATCTGTACTTGCCAGCTATTTTTTCATAGCCGCTTAGCTCCTTGGCTGTCTCTATCCACCAGCCTTCATAGTCCCTATCTTCCATAGACTGGAATCTTGTTTCCATTTCGTTGATAGTCGACATTAATGTCGAGTTCTCTATCTCTAAGTAGCTAACCCTAGCCAATCTCATGGCTGGTCCGTCATCTGTAAGAGCTATTTCATCCTTAAATGCCCTGATTTCCTTCATATTCTCATGTACTATATTCAGCCTATTCTTGGCTTCTGCTGGTAATCTGCTATAAAACGATATATTCCCTCTATCCTGCCAGTATCGTTCAAACCAGGCTATCAGGGACGTAAATTCATATGTTTTAGCAAGGGACTCTAGGTACTCCATGCTCTTAGGTTTCATATAGTATCCTTCATTAAATATCTTTTTGGTTACAAGGTGTAATGTTCGCATAGTTTCCTCCCGATAAGTCTCAAACAGGGCCGGGGATAACTCGCCGTTACGATACGGGCCCATGGGCTCCCCGTCTACAGCCATGAACTTTAATATTTTTTGTGGCGTCTCCGTTATCTCGAAGACATGTGAACCTATATAGATCATAAATAAGTTTTTTCTGCCTCAAGTCTTGCGACTATGGCGTCTTGTTTATTTATAAATGTTCCTAGTCCGATAAAAATATGATCGATAGTTATATATGCTTGCCATATTTTATCACGCTTGTGCCAACAATATCCTTTTATCTTTTTAGAATTGATTCTGTTTCTACTTCGTGTTACTAGTCTGAGATTATGTTTTCTATTATCAAGCGGATCATTATTAATATGATCTGTGTCTAGACTACTCTTTGAATTTAATATCATCCTATGCATCTTGGGTCTTTTCTTCCCAATGTTGCAAGCGGCATAGCCACGTCCATCTAGCGACCACTTGTGCTTGGTTATTTTATCAAGATCTTCCTTGTCTATCTTGGCTCTTGCTATTTCATTGCTTTTTAAATCATAAATACATACAGAATAATAGCTACCACAGTCTATGATCTTGTTTTTTGTGTGCGTTGTTCTCATCTGAATAATTTACTAAAGTTTTTATTAACTTTAAATTTAAGTTTATCCATAGCCGGGATTTCTACAGTGTATCGTTCGTCACTACCGAAGTCCAGGATTGATCTCTTCCTAGGCGGCATGCGCTTTAGGTAGAATTTACCAAGGTACGGAACAATGACCTCACCGTTATGGTTAAGGTCGCTCTTCAGCAACTTGATTAGTCTCAATATGAACATGTCTATTTCTTCGTTACCCATTCCCGTGGTTCGGGATAACTTAGTATAGAATTTTTCATATGATGGTGGGTACGTTTTAGTCATATAGTGTTAAGTTGTGTGATATGGTTGATTAGAATCCAGGTATGGCTTCTTCTCAATTGATTTATATCTTAGATATTCCTCATGCCTAAGCCGCTTTAGTTCGCGCTTCATCAGATTATAAGTATTAGCATCTGATTTTGTCCATGATGGAAGCTTGCACATATAATCACCCCAGGTCAGGGCGTGTGCTAGCGTACGGACTGTTACTTTTTTGTATTTCTTTTTATTCATATTTAATAATAAGATTTAATTCAGTGGCCCAACTGGATTCCGGGGGAGGAATTGGCCCAGTTAGACCACCCTATCAAAACTTGTGTTGGCAGGATTTGGACCTGCTACCGGCGACATATACGGGATGCCCGGAACCACTAGGTAGTTGACCCGTAACTGTACTACCCTCAATGTGCATTTACTCTGCCACAACACGTTTCAACTTAGCCAACTGCTTGACTGAGGCGCCACTTACTTTCATCTTCTTCTTTTTATTTCGTTTGTTTTCACGGCGTATAGCCTTTATTGGTTTCATAACAGTAGTCTTGCTACAGCAGAGAGTATGATGAATGCTACTACTGAGAACACACTAGTTGCGATCATCAGCCCGGCTACTGCCAGATGGATGGTACCCTTAGGTGCATCCATGAGTATCAACTCACACTCTGCTATGTATTTTAATATTGCTTTTAACATATGGTTATTGTCCCGGGTTAGCAACTACACCTGGCATTCCATAGAAGATACTCATATCTGCAGCTTCATCTGTTCCGATGATTTGCACTGTGTCTGGTACTTCACCTCTATAGTGAGTAGCAAATTCATATTGAGCATCAGCTAATGTTTGTTGAATGTCTAGCTTCTTATATTCAACTAGCTGTTGTGAGGCGGCGAGAGCTGATGCTCTGGCTTTCTCAGCTTCAGCTAGAGCGATTACACCCTTAGCTTCTTCTTCCAGTTTAACTCTGATTTGGAAAGCTTCAGCTGAAGATTTTCTTTCTTCAGATCTGGAAACACCGTCCTGGATATTAAATGCTTTGTCGGCGTTAGCCTTCTCAATGATTGCTTCTTGTTGCGCAATCTTAACTTCCTGCTCTTTAGCTTGCGCTTCTTCAACGGCGGCTATGATCTTCGCATTAGGTTTAATTTTCTTGAAGTTAACTGCAACTACGACCACACCATAGTCTGCCGGTTTGGAAATAGGATCTTGGTCGGTCAATTCACATCCAGCTTCTACAATTATTTCTGTTCCACTTACAGGATCAACGACTTTAGTTTCTTCACTGCAGGTTCGTTTAGTAACTTTACCACTGGATAGCGATGTAAATATACGTTGTCCGAACTCTTGTCTTTCTCCACCCTGGATCAAACCTTTCCATCCATATTCAGATGCGTAGTCGTAGACCAGCTTCCTAATGGTAGGAACGAATAGTAATTGTTCGATTGCTTGTGGGTTAGTAGAGCCGGTTACTTCTCTGAATTTTACAGCGTCCACAATTGCGTATGAAACTTGTGCGTCAATGTCTAATACTTGTCCATCTTTTGAAAGAGGTTGAATTCCTCTGAATGCATTAATAGTTTCTGAATCTTTGAAAAATCCTTTCTCATCATTGTCAGTAGACAGCGTCTTAACAGAGACCGGTACGATCTCAGTCCAGAATGGAGTCTTAAAATAGAATCCATCACCAATTGCTTCTTCTTGTAGTTCTCCTCCTTTAATTACTAGGCCGACGTGAGCTGGATTAATGATCTGATAGAACTCTGTAACAAATCCGATCAGAACAATTAAGAGAATGAACGCTACAATGATTGCAGATAAGATCATCCCCCCGCGCAGCGATCCATGTCGATCGTAAAAAATACCGCGCTTCTTTTTTGTTTCTTCAGTGGTCATATTTGTTAGTAGTTATCATCCACATCATCAAGGTCCTTACGGATCTTGAACGAGTCTCGCTTAAACGTAAGGTAAATCCAAGGGAGCACCCAACGTGCAACTGCTAATGAGATGAGAATAATTATTGCGAGTAATAGAAATATTCGTATCATATGTTTTATTTATCCTGACGTTTTTTTATCCTTATTATTATTGCGACAACGAAGCCTAAAGCTAGCGCCGCCAGTAAATATGGACTTGGCATAAAACTTTTTATTACAGAGATTAGTATACTTGGCAGGCCGTGTAGGCCTTCTGACGAAATCATAGATGTTTGTTTGCATATGAGTAAGGTTATACCGGCATGTTTTTTCATGCCAAGGAAATTTGCGCTGATTCCCATGCAACCCGGAGAAGTTGGCAAGGAATGCCCTGATGTCCCGGTTTTCTCTTCTCCAGTATCGCCCACTCAAAGCTGGCTCTAGAGTCCAGCTTGGAACAGACGATTATAATGCCCTCTCATCATCTTGACTTATCTGATCATAGAACATTTTGTTATGCATCTCCAGCCAAATCTTCTTTCCTATAATACCGGTGTGCCGTTGTTTTAGTACTATAAAGAAATTATATTCTTCAAACTCATCTCGCTTGCCACGTTTAGTCGGTCGATGCATTACATATACAGCGTCAGACTCTTGACCTACGAATGAACTATCACGAAGGTCTCCTAGTGTTGGTGCTAATTGATCCTTGGGTTGTTTGGTGTGAGCCATAAGGACTATAACTATTTCATACTTAACCGCCATTTGTTTTAACTGGCGCATAGTGTCACCAATCAGATCACCCTTCTTCATCTCTCCACTTAACATAGGAACTATATAATGTAGATGATCAATGAAGACTACTTTTACATTGTGAGCTTTGGTACTTTCAACTATCTTCTGTTCAAGCCAGATTAAATCGTAAGGCTTATTCTTCTTGGGCATGTAGAACAGGGGAACTGTCTTGTCTTTGTACTTGTTAAAGAATTGTCTAGCTGAGAGCTCATAACTGAACCACAGTGTAGGAACTTCTTTCTGACCTAGGTTATAGGATATGGTTTGACAGATTGATGTTTTACCATAACCTGTATATCCCGATATAACGATGAGATCGCCGTGTGCAAATCCTTCTGTCATATTGTCAATACTTTTAATGCCAAAGCTGTATCGTTTCTCAGGCGGTAACGCCTTAACTTCATCATAGAATTCATGAGAAGTTACAATTTTGTCATCCTCCATTTTTATGTAGTGGAATCATGTAGGCCAGCTACTCTAGTTCCACTAATTATCTCTGGCTTAAGAACTTGTTGAATACGCCCGACGCCAGTGCCGTACTTATAGAAGGAGATAGATCATCGCTGACTTTATCATTCAAGAACCAGTCAAAGCAATCAAGTATTTCTTCCTTACTATAATTCACAAGAGTTCGTTTGATCATCACCGTGTCCCTACCGTAGTTTACTGTAGGTTTGAACCCTTTAATATTCTCGCAGTATTCTGCGAATGACTTAATGAGTTCACCGACACGTGGATCAGTTTTTGTTTTGATAGCGTTTTTTCTAATAAGATCAGTGACGTGAAAGATCCGGTCTACGATAGCGTTGGCCCATCGCTTTTCATTAGGTTTTAATTTGTAGTGGGTAGATTCTGCCATGCGTTTCCATCTGTCGACATACTGTTTGCCGATCTTGATAGAACCGTCAGGTAGATTCTCACCCCTTAGCATAATGTAGCTAACGAACCCGCGCCAACCGGAGTGTATCTCTTCTGATATTTTCTTTTTTAAATCACTTCTCTTCATTTTTATTTCTTTATATTAAGATTGAGAGATTGACCTATCACTATTACATTGTTTTCTTTTTGTACACCGGCAATCCATTCCTTGAGCTTGGGTGTACAATTAGTACAACACATCTGCGATGTATTTTTCCCGGTAGCAGGATCAATGACCTCAATGGTAGCGATTTGTCTTGCACTTATTTCAGATGGTGCAGATATTTCGTTTCCGCAAGTGTCACAAAAATACTTAATAGACATTTTATTATTTATTAGCAGACCTGAACTGTTCGATATATTTGGTAGCCAGTGATTCGCACTTGGCTTTGACCGCCTGTATCTCCCACAGGTTCTTGTATTCGCTTACTGGCTTGTCCAGATTAGCGATGTTAATTATCTCCGGAACCATTACAACGATTGGATCACCAGTAGTATCGAATGGTATCTGCACTCCTATCTTCCAGACCTTCTCGACTGATATACTATTGATGTCTTTCGTAGCTTCTTCACTGATAAGTGAAGGGCATACGATTAGGGAATGTTTCTTGCTAGCGCCGAGAACTAACCAGAAACCTATTGTTGCTGAATTACTTTTTTGTTTTGACATTCTTTTTTGTTTTTCCCGGTTCCTCTTTTAAGAATCTTTTACAATCGTCACAACGCCATGCATCAACAGCATGATAATTCTTATGCTTGCAATCATTTAGTTGTGCCAATGTTTGACCACCATCAGATGCCTCGGCGGAAAGATCAGTGGTACTTAACTCTTTAGCTTTTGTAAGCCATTCATCTAGTTTGGCTTTAGGATCCCGATTTAATACCCCCGCAACCAGAGCCAGCTTGGTGTAGCCGATCTCAGCCAGATCTTTTGCTTTAACTCCAGGCTGTGAAGCTATGTTTCTCCAAACAGCCATCAGGCGTTGGGCCATTCTTTCCCTGCCATCAGGAGTGATTCCACTTAACGGAAGATCTGGTCTCATTAAGAACTCACGGAATTTAGTATCGTGTTGTGAGTCTTCGCTTTTGTAGGTTTCTTTTTCCTTAATCTCATTAAGGTGTTGTCCGGCTTTAATAAAACCAACCTGACCTACAAACAAACTTTCTTTTAATTTGTTGACTAACTCCGTATGTGTTTTGGCTAACGCCTTCTCGTCCACTATCGGGGTGTCGTCATAAGGGATTATGTTTGCCATAAAATTATAGAGAGAAGAGGGGAAGGATTATCCCCTCTACTCTTAAGTTAATTTAAAAGGGTATTTTACCTTCGTGAATCATATGATGTTCTCTGCATAGCCAAGTAACCTCAAGAGGTTTGCTGTAATCTTCATGGTGCATTTGCCCCATACAATCACAGTCCTTGATCTTGCATACTTGTTTCTTCAGCTTGCCGTCACGAACAGCATTGCCTGCGATCATTCGCGCTTGATACTTTTCGGGTTCACGGAGCCGCATATCTCTTTGATAGATAAGTATATCAGCTTTGCGTTCAGGACGCTGAAAGCGTTCACGCTCATACTCGGCATAATGTTCGTGCTTATCGAAGTAATTCTTGGTAACATCTTTTTTAGTACAGTCTTTGCACTTACCAAGATGTCCATCAGCCATACGACCATGTTTATAGAACTCTGACAACGGCTTTTTAGTTTTACACTTGAAACAAGTCTTCATATAATTGCTAAGGTTACACTAAAATGGGATCTCCTCAATTTTGATTTCATCCTCAGCTTCATCTTTCGTAGTCTCTTCTATCGGAATGATATCTTCATTGTCATCAGCGCCAGTTAAAGCTGTTGCTTCTTCTGACATACGCTTGTTAGTTTCGGCATATTCCTCATCAATTTTGTCCATCGCCTTGGCAATGTTCTCCATGTGAGGTCCGACAACATTGAGATCAGAATCACCAGCCACTTCGTAGTTGAGAAAGAAATACATATTACCACCTGTCCCAGTCTCCTGCTTAGGTACTAATTTGATTTTCTTCTCAAAGAACTCCAGTCCATCTTTAGCTAACTCTTTCTGCTTGTCCACCAAACTTTGGCGGGACTTACCTTTAACAGTTAGTTTATGAACCTCACCGTCATATAAGCAATACAGATTGCTATTGATACGCAGAGAGGGGAACTCATTTCTTAGAAGATCAATAGAACCAGAACCTACAGCTTTAATACGTTTGTCGGTCTTGGCCTCAAACACAGTTACATGATCCTTCCATGTGTTGTGTTCGTTAGTGAACATTCTAATGTTCTCAGTCTTAGAGATTTTCTCAAAGGAAGAGAAGGTACGCCTTGGGCGCATGATTACTAACTCTACATCGGTAAGATCGGTTCCGTTCTTGAAATCCCCTAATGGGAACTTCGTAAGGATTCCGGTGTTACCATTGAATTTGATGGTAGGTACCTTATAGGTAGTACGCATCTTGTCACCGCCTGAGATTTTCTTCAGGCTTTCTTTGTCATAAGACATAGTCTTGTTTGCTCTCCCAAATTGCTGGTTTGAGATTGCCATTATGAATTAATATAGGAACTCAGCCTATAGTTGTATTATATCAGATGCTCAAAAACTGTCAAGTCTTTCTTGTGGATATGTCAAGGTATTATATAAGCTAATATTAGCTAAGGATACAGTAATATACTAATGTTTTGTGCAGATTTAATAGTAAGAATGTCTTCCATCATATCTTTGTTCATTAAAAAGTTATCCACAGCTGGAGACCAGGTGGGGATAAGATACCTTTTCGGCCGGTCATCTTCTTTCTTTGTATATCTGCTTTTATAGGACTTTTTTGCTGGGATAATATATCCATTGCCGTGGAGCTTGGTCATGCTAGTATTCTTATCTTCCATATCATAAGCCTCCATTAGATATTTGGTAGCATAATAACCCATTGAACAGATTATTCTTGGATTGATTATTTCTATTTCTTTAAGGAGAATATCAAGACATGGTTTGGTTTGCGTAAAGCCAGGCCTACCGTCATCGGCTATTGTATGCTTAATAAAATAAGTAAAATAATACTCGCCCTTTTTTAAGCCGAGTTCAGATATAATTGCTAACATTCTATCCTTGGCTATCCCGGTAAAGGGAACCATGGCCTTGGTATCGCTTTCTTTCGCTATATCTCCGACGAACATAACGTCCGCATTATGGCCGCCATAACCAAGAACCGGACCCTTGTTATCTTTGAGATTACAGTTCTCGCAATTCTTTATGTTGCTATTCAATTGTGTTAGAAAATGATCTTTGAATGGCATCTTTTATTTTAATTGTTTTCTTGTTGCGCAAATCAGTGCACAGATTTTTAAACTGGCATATCCGGCAGAAGTTTTCTACTTCCTTCTTAGGGAGTATACCTTTATCCCAATGATAGTTAAGAGATTTGATCTCGCCGAAGATATCTTTGAAGAATGCATCGTCAAAGAATAGTTCTATCTCGTCACGTTCTCCGGTATTTTTGTTAACGTAATACATGCGCGCGGAGTGGAGCTCGGGATATACATCTCTCTTCAGAAAATAGAAATAGGATCCTAGCTGGCGTTTATGACATGGGTCATATCCTCCCGGCAAACGCTGACGTGCCCGGTAGGCTCTGTTGTTCATGGTTTTTATATCACCAAGAACTAGCTTACCGTTCAGCCAAACTACCAGATCATAGTGGCCTCTAAAATGGAGGTCTTCATCTGTTATCGGGATTTCTTTACTAACTAAAACACCCACTTCTTTAAGTGCGTGCTGTCTCCATTCGTGTCCGGCATGGCCGTCTTGCGCTGCGTTCTTCCAGGAGTAGTTAGTCTTGCCATGAGTAATAACACCGGCCCGGCATAGAACCTGGTATCGTTTACATTTGCCAAGACTACTGGCTGCCCAGTAGTCGTAACCTCGAGATTGTGTGGTCCGCCTGTTTTGGCTATCTATGTATTCGCAAATTGCGTCATCAATTGTTTTGAATTTATTCTTCATATTTCAGAACCAAATCTATTTTTTCAAATGCTCTGGCTTCAATTTGTCTGACTCTTTCTCTAGAAATCTTTTCTATTTTAGCCAGCTCTGCTAAAGTTCTGGGTCTGCCATCTTCTAACCCATAACGTAGACGCAAGATCTTACGTTCCCTATCTTCTAAGATCTTGAATGTTTTACCCATCATGATCAGGACATTCTGGATGCCCTGGTTTGTATTAATATTCTTCATACTCATCTACCATTTTATCTGTAATCTTTTTAGCCGGTACCATGAATGGATCTGTGTTTTTGTCCAGCATAATAGATACAGCTTTTTCTTCTACAAACATGACATCATCGGCATTCCATTTTATTCCCTGGTCTGTCTTGTCATATTCGTGCAGTAGAAACCTATCGCCAACCTTAAGTATATTGGCGTCTGGTCCTACGGCTAGAACCTCACATGTATATTTGTTGCCCATTCTATCTAGCCCGGTCCCATCATGGATGGTATCTGGGATAATAATATGGCTAGCTTTCTTGAGCTTGTCAACCTTTAGCCATTTATAGGCTATAATATCACGCAATGGTTTAAGGGTTTTCCCGTTTATTGTAGTTAATTTCATATATAAAAAGTCTAGCTTATCGCTAGACCTTTGTCAAGGGGGAGTTATCCACAGATTAGAGCAGCACTAGCCGGCAGGCGGACCACTAACACCTGTTTTAGCAGGTGCCACTCTAATCTGTAGACCCGACATTGATGTCGGATCTACTCTATAATCTATTTTGCTCGTGCGGTTTTTATTCTACGCGTTATTGGGATTTCAATTGATTGTTTAAAATAATAGCCAAAGACAAATGTGGCTAATGGGATTAAGTACTGCTGAGCAACACTGTCCCCGATGAATAAAGAAACAATTCCAGCTGCGAAAACAATCACAGCTATCGCCCCTTTAATGATTTCTGTAGTCATAAAGTTGGGATATATTAATTAGCTAGTAAATTGCAGCAGTCTTTTGTACTTTGAATGGACGTCTAATTTTGACGGAATGGCTACCCATTTCGCCAGTAAACTCTAGAGTATAATCTCCGACCTGGTCTGAAGTCCAGAAGATATACCATAGACCGGTGGAGCGTTTGAACGGACCACCTTCTGTGGATCCGCTCGCTACAGCCACTCCTCGCCTAGTAGTTATCTCCCAATCCGGATTATCAGGGTCAGTTAAAACACCCATCGTGTTCCGATAGACACACTCAAAATAAACTGTATTTCCTAATTCAAAGCTTTTGGTGGTGTGTAACATATGTTTATTTATATATTTTTAGTGGGTATCCATGGCCAGAACCAAGTCCAAAGCCAAGAGATTGCTGTTGCCCGTCAAGATCTACTGTTCCCGCAAAGCCTGAGGTTGATGTTGCAATAGCATCTATTAGTCCTGCTACTGTTACATAACGCATGAAGATCAGATCGGCATCGCCACTGAATGTGTCGCTTATGTTTGCTCTAAGCAAACTAGCGTCACTATCGAACAAGCCTGAAATAGTTTCGACCAATGATGCATCACTTGTGAATGTATAGGTTATGGCAAGTGCCAGAAGATTGGCATCGCCAGTGAATGTTGTCATCTGTTCGCCAACTAAGTTAGCGTCGGCAGTGTATGCATCAGCAACTACTTTTTTAATGCTGCTGTCCGATGTAAATGCACCTTCAATGACTTTAACTAATGAGGCATCGCCTTGGAATGTAAGGCTTTCAGTTTTCCTCAGATTAGTATCGCCAGTGAAGGTGACTGCTGCAGTTTTTATAAGATTAGTATCTCCAGTAAATGTTGCTGATTCAACTGATTTCAGAGAGGCATCACTTGTAAAGCTTGTGATATACTGTGTAGCAATACTGGCATCACCTGTAAATGTTGCTGTCTCAACCGATTTTAGAGAAGCATCGCCTGTGAAATTACTGCTGAATATTTCAGCAAAATGAGCATCTCCAGTGAACGTGGTAGTTTCTATACTTTTCAAACTGGCATCACCAGTAAAATTAAAGCTGAATGTTTCAGCAAAATGAGCATCTCCAGTAAAAGAACTTACTACTAATGTCATCATAGCAGCATCACCGGTGAATGATTCGTCTACTGTTCGAAACAGGTTAGCATCACCAGTGAACGTTTCAGAAACTGATCTTAATAGACTAGAATCGCCTGTAAATGAACCTGGAATTTCTATTAGAAGAAAAGCGTCACCAGTGAAAAAGTCTGATACAACTGCTTTGAGACTACTATCACCAGAGAACGTAGCACTAAGCTCTACCTGCAAGTTAGCGTCCCCTGACCATTGTCCGTCTAGGATCTTTAACAAGCTAGCGTCACCACTAAAGGTTGGAGCTAATGTTCTCTTCAGATTGGCATCGCCAGTGAATGTTGTCGCCTCAACTGATTCCAGGGAGGCATCACCAGTGAATGTTAATTCATATCCAATCTTAAGATTAGCATCTGAAGTAAAAGTTTCAGAAACTGATCTTAATAGATTGGAATCGCCAAAGAATGTATCACATTTTTCGCGAAGAAGAGAAGCGTCACCAGTGAAGTCATCATCGACTACTTCAGCTAGGTTTGCATCGCCAGTAAACTCTAACGCATCTGGACTCTCCGGCGTTCCATCTTCAGTGAAAGTTGCTGGAGCAGATTGACTATGGTATTCCGCTTTCAACCACGCAGTCGTTCTTGCAACAGATGAGATTCTTACTTCGTCATAACTGGCCTTAACTCCAGTACCAGAATAAATATCACCTATTCTCATCATTGAAGAGCCAGCATCAACGGCAGTACTAGCTGAGGTTGTACCCATCAAAGTAGCATCTGTATAAGTTCTGATTTTGTTATCCGAAGACCATGTAAATGATATATAATGCCATGCAGTGTCGCTAACATTAATACCAGATGTTGGATATATCTCAAGAGCAGTGATGCCATTTCTCCCAGCTGCTCCACCACATCTTGAGGGATTACCATACGATACCATTTCAAAATTCTTATCTTCCGGAGCAGCATTCTTTCTCCATTTGCCCATGAAAGCATTTGTTCCGGATACAGCCGGTAATTTAACCCACATTGAATAAGTTCTAAATTGGCTGTTATAACTGGTTGACGAGATCCCAAGCGTAGAACTAGTTCCACAAGTCAAATATTCTGCTGCTGTAGTTACATTATCAATATAATAAGCACCATCGCCATCGCCAATAAAACCATCTGCTGAGATAGGAGTATCTTGTTCTACTATATCATATGCAGAAGTACCTTCTGAGTTATCTTTTTTAACAGTAGCCGCGGCAGCTCCTTGCATGTGATGAACTGTTAGATAGTCCTGTGACCACACAGCGTTCTTCCCGTAAGCGTCACCTTCGGCCGGCTGTGTTTCTCCAGCTTTGTTATACCAAATATAAATAGTAGTGGGAGCAGAGCCAGAGACACTAGCAACCTTAACCCACACTTCAGCTTCTCCATTGGCCGGATCATTATCAGTAACAAAATTGACAATTTCGCAAGCTAGTTGAGTATCACCAGCTTCATCTGAT
>Ga0075116_10000700_pt1 | contig 15445 bp, 24 predicted proteins | sample AntAceMetag02UKC_FD_69786 | JGI IMG/M metagenome (GOLD analysis project Ga0075116, IMG submission 69786) | Saline lake microbial communities from Ace Lake, Antarctica- Antarctic Ace Lake Metagenome 02UKC | ecosystem: Environmental > Aquatic > Non-marine Saline and Alkaline > Saline | place...
AAAAACAATCTGATAAAATTTTAACTGAATCACACATATTAGGAATAGTTGATTTTATGGCAATACATTATATTAGTGAAATGATGTATGGTATTGAACATGATATTGCTGAATTTAGAAATCCAGCAATTAGAATGACTCAGGTGTATGGTAATTTATCAGATAAAGTGTATTATGATATGTATAAAAATGATGAGTGTGAAGAAGCTAAAAACTATAAAGAGTTAGCTAATAAGCTTGAACATGCATTTGAAATTTTGAAAGATGTTAAATGAAAATAATTAAATTAATTAGTGGTGGACAAGTGGGTGCTGATTCCGGTGGTCTTATGGCTGCACATGATGTAGGAATAAAAACTGGTGGTACAGCACCTAAAAGTTTTCGTACTAAATATGGTAAAAATATTAAATTGAAGACACTTGGATTGATTGAACACGAGTCTTGGGAGTATGGTCCACGAACAATAGAAAATGTAAAGAATAGTGATGGTACAATTAGGTTTGCATATGATTTTATGAGTCCTGGAGAGTTGTGTACATTAAAGGCTATAAAAAAACATAAGAAACCTTATTTTGATTTTGATTTAAATGAATTTGGTAATTATCTTGTCTTTGATTTTCTTGAATGGGTTGATGAAAATAAAATTGCAGTATTAAATGTTGCAGGAAATGCTGGTTCTACAAAAGAAGAATCTTTTAAAATATTTAATCTTGTAAGGAAACTATTAAAAAATTGGATAGAAAGGTGTAATCAGTAATGTAAATTTTTTATTTTACAAGGAGTTTATGATGAGTGTTGATAGGTTTACAGATATTGGTCAATTTAGAAATGTAATAAGAAGTGTTGCAGACAGAACAAGATTTGATGGTTTTGATGGTGATGGGAATGTTATTTTAAAAACAGTTGTAGATATGCCTAAAATCACATTTAATGGTACTGTGAAATTGCACGGGACAAATGCGTCGTGTGGATTTGATAATGATGGTGAAATATTTTATCAAAGTAGAAGAAGTGTAATTACAATTGAAAATGATAATGCAGGATTTGCATTCTTTGCTAATTCAAAAAAAGATACATTTAATGGCTGGTATGATGACATTAAAACAAGATTGAATATAATTGATTCATCTATAATCTTTTTTGGCGAATGGTGTGGTGGTAATATACAAAAGGGTGTATCTATAAATGGTTTAGAAAAAATGTTTGTATTATTTGCAGTTAAAATAGTACCTAATGATGTTGAAGAATCATCTTATTATTTATATAGGGATGAATGGAAAGAGTTAAATGATGTTGATAATTTAATTTTTAATATAAATGATTTTGAATCATTTAAAATCGAAATTGATTTTAACAATCCTAAAATGTCACAAAATAAAATTGTTGAATTGGTTGAAGTTGTTGAGAAGGAATGTCCTGTTGGTAAAGCATTTGGTCGTGTACTTGATAAAGATTGTACAATCGGTGAAGGTATTGTATGGGTTGGTTGGTATGATGGTCAACGATATGTTTTCAAAACAAAAGGGGATAAACATTCAATATCAAAAGTAAAGACAGTTGCTCCTGTTGATGTAGAGAAGCTTAATTCTATAAATGAATTTGTTGATTATGCAGTAACTGAGAATAGACTTAACCAAGCAATTGAACAAGTCTTTACAATTAATAATATAAGACCAGATATTAAAAAGACAGGTGATTACATACGATGGGTGATAACTGATATTATTAAAGAAGAGATTGACGTGATGGTAGAAAATAAGCTTGAACCAAAAGATGTTAATAAACATATATCAACATCAGCAAGAAAATGGTTTTTTAAATTTTTAGATGAAATGGAATATTAACATATGAATGATTTATTAGATTATCAAAGGAATGAATGGAAAGAGTTACATGATTTTGTAATGGAAGTGAGACGTTTAACTGATGTTCAATTAAAGGCTGGTGATGACAGTGATACAGTTTTTAAGCATATGATGGCAGAGGTTGGAGAAGTCGCAGAAGCAATGGCTGTTGAAGGTGGAAGCTTGACAAAGAAACATAAGAAATTAGATGAATCTGCAAGAGAGGAAATGGTAGATGTCATTCAATGTGCTTTATCTTTATATTTTTCTCTTGGTGGTGATATCAATCATCTAATTAATTATGGACAAAAGAAGAATGTTAAATGGAATAAAGTACAAAAGATATATACTGTAAAGTGATTATAAATTAAAATATATAAATACATATATAGAAGATTTATATTTATTTTTGATTTAGGAGTAAATTATGGCTGCTAATGCTGGTAGAGGTTATGTTGACGGTGGTGATGCTGCAACATCAACTAATTACACATACACGGATAATGCAGTGGCGTGTGATGCTGATGGTTTTGTAACTACTATTAAAGCTAACATTGCTGCAAATAATGATATATTAAGAATTGGGTGTGGTTCGTTAGTAGGAACAACATTCACACCAAGACATGTTGTAGACATTGACATCACAGGAGATGGTACAGGACAAAAAACATACACTGCACCAGCAGATTTTACAGCATTTCAAATGATAGCTGGTGATTTTATAATGACATTTAGTGATGGGTCAACATCTACAATAGATAGATCAAGCACAGGATCACCATTGGGGTATGGTTATAATGGTATAGGAGATGATACTGAGGCTGCATCTTTTACTGTCACTCTTAGTACATCAAGAGTATTAGAGTTTGAGTTTGAGGGTGTGGTAGCAATCGATTCATATGTATTATCTGGATTTACAAAAGATAAAAATGGAGATGCATTAAGTGCATGTACTTGTAATTTATTTAAATTAAATGCTGGTGAAGATGATGCAGATTTTATTGCTGTATCAGCATCAGATAGTGATGGTTATTATATTTTTGAAGAATTAAATGATGATGATGCAAAATATTTTGTTGTGTCGTGGAGAGATGATGTCCCACATGTTTTTGATGCTACTGATCATGTATTAGTACCATTAATTGAGGGGTAATATATGGCACAAATTTTTTATGATAATTTCGACACTGATAAAACTTGGGTAGGTTATGCTGGTGATGCTGAATGGGCGAGAGGTGCCCCTGTTCAAGTGACACCAGCTTATAGTGGCACAAACTGTATTGCTACTAATTTGAGCACTAATTATCCAGATTATATAGATCCAGCAGTATATTTAACATCACCAACAATTGATTGTTTAATGTACACTGGTGTCTCAATAAATTTTCGAAGAAATGCTGGATTTGAAAATAATACTGATTATGATACATTTACAGTTGATGCCTACAATGGATCTACATGGACAACTATATGGACAAGTGATGACACAGCAGCAGATATTGATGATGCTGATTGGTTATTGCAGACATATAGTGTGTCTGCATATGCTAATAACAATTCAGACTTTAAAGTGAGATTTAGTACAAAATCCGATATGGGATTAAACTTTAGGGGTTGGTTTATTGATGCATTTGAAGTTACAGGAGATTTATCAACAAATTTTCAAGTCTCTGGTTATACATATGATGTTGATGGTGATGTTATAAGTGGTTGTGAGTGTTTGTTGATAAAAGACAACACAAATAATACATCAACAGTTATTGATCATACAACAAGTGATTCTTCATCAGAATATGTGTTTGATTATATAGCAGATGATGATGCACAATATTATGTATATGCTTGGAAAGATGACACACCCCACATTTTTGATGTAACTGATCATGTTATACAACCATTATCTGCAAGTATATTAAGTTCTAATTTATATTTAAGATCAGATACAGATAAAGGTGAAACATCACCAGATGCTGATTTAAGATTAAGATCCGATGCTGATAAATTACCTGTTGGAGAAGTAAATTCAGTACCACAGATTTTTATGAATTATAGACGTAGAAGAATTTAAAATTTTAATTGAAAGGAAGTATATTATGAAAAAGTATGTTAAAGAAGTGCAGAAGTTTGAAGAGTCATCACTATTCAATAATTATTATAACAGATTTGTTACATTTCTTAAAATGTCAGGACATTATTTTAAATCGTCTGAATTAGAAAATGTTTTGTGTATTTCTGGAGCACAAGTACGCAAGCTTGCTCAACACGCACGTAGGAGTGGTGTATTGATTTGTAGTGGTGATAAAGGGTATAAGTATGCATCAACACTTAAACAAGCTGATGATACTTTAAAACACCTCAAACAACGTGTAAATAGTCTACAATTCACAATTGATGCAATTGAAAAATCTAATCATTATAATGTCTTGATGAAAGGATAAAATAATGTTTGAATTAGAAGTGTCAGATTTAAGAAGTGATAAACATATTGAACAACAAACAAAAGAATTAAAATCAGACATTATTGATTTTATTGATAGTTGCACAGATAATGATATTTTTATTGAAGATGAAATAATTAAATTTATTAATGACAATAGACTTCATTGTTTATTAGAATTGAATAGATATAAAGCAGAAATTAATAAAAATTTAAATTGTGATATTTTTAGTAGTGCTCTTGAATGGGAAGAGTGTGATGATTATATGATTAAATATAGTGAAAAATATCCATATTTATTATTTAAACTCATATATAAACCAAAAAACCCTTATGATGCCTGGATTAAATACTATAAGAATGGACAGGTTCAAGATTGTAATGCAAGATATGTTATTGATCCTTTTGATGAAAATAAATTAAAATAAATCTTGACTTTGAAATCTCTTTAATATATTTTAGTTTTTTATATTAAGGAGATTTTTATATGATGTTTGGATTTGACATTCACGGTGTAATAGATACCAAACCAAAATTTTATTCCACATTAACACATAGACTTGTGGCATTAGGGCATGAAGTGCATATAATTACTGGTGCTTCATTAACATCCAAACTTTATAACCAATTAAATGATTGGAATATTGAATACACTCATACATTTTCAATTACAGATTATCATAAATTAATCGGAACTCCTATAAAATATAAAGATTCTAATAATCCTATTATGGATAATTGCTTTTGGGATGTAACAAAAGCAGAATATTGCGGACGGGCTGGTATTGATTTACATATAGATGATAGTCCAACATATGGTAAGTATTTTAAAGGTACTGTCTATCTTGAAGTTAAAAATATAAAGAAAGGAATTTAATATGTTTGGTTTATTTAATATTGAAGAAAGTGTATTTATGTCTCGTATGTGTGTATGAAATTAATAATAGAAAAAGAAAAATTCATTGAATTGAAGGGAGTTTTAATATGAAAACAATTAAAGGTGATTTGATAAAGTTAGCACAAGAAGGAATGTTTGATGTAATAGCACATGGTTGCAACTGCTTTTGTACTATGGGTGGCGGAATAGCAAAACAATTGAAAGATAAATATCCTATAGTTTATGCCCAGGATTCTGAAACAATAAGTGGTGATAAAGATAAATTAGGAAATATAAATTGGGTTAATGTTAAAGATGAATTTACAGTTGTCAATGCATACACTCAATATGGATTTGGTAGTGGACGTCAAGTAGATTATGATGCTGTAAGGAAATGTTTTAAAGATATAAAAAGTGCATTTGAAGGACAAAAAATTGGTTATCCTATGATTGGTGCTGGTCTTGCTGGTGGGGATTGGAAATTAATATCAACAATTATTGATAAGGAATTGGATGGTGAAGACCACACACTGGTTGTGTGGGATAAGAACGTATAGGAGAAAAACAAAATGGCAGCAGTAGAATATTGTAGTGTGTGATAAAAATACATTGAGGAGCACAGGTAAATGTCCTGTTTGTTTTTCAAAAAATAAAGAACCATTTATTATTGGAGGTTTTATGAGTAAAAATAGTAGAGTTTTTTTGGGTGGAACATGTAATAATAGTACATGGCGTGATGAGTTAATTAATATGATTAGTGTTGATTATTTTAATCCTGTTGTAAAAGATTGGACTCCAGAATGTCAGGATGTGGAGATGGATGAGAAAGAAAATAAATGTAATATACATTTGTATGTTATAACAAAAGAAATGATTGGAACATTTTCAATAGCAGAAGCTGTTGATAGTTCTCACAATAAAAATGTGAGAACAATACTTCATATTATTCCAAATGGTTTTGATGAAAAACAATTAAAAAGTCTTAAAGCTGTTATTGACCTTGTAAATCTTCGAGGCGGTATAGCTTACTGTGATGAAAATATTAGTAGAACGGCTCATGTTATAAATAACTGTTTTGGTTAATATATAAACAAGGTAAAGTAAATGATTTTTTTAACAGGTGATACACATGGGGATTATGATATCCATAAATTAGCAAAGAGTAATTTTGAGATGGGCCATCAAGATTATATATCTAAAGATGACTATCTTATTATACTTGGTGATTTTGGTTTAGTGTGGCATCCACACAACACTAAAGGATATAAAAATGAAAAGTATTGGCTTGATTGGTTAAATGATAAACCATTCACCACTCTGTTTGTTGATGGTAATCATGAGAATCATCCATTGCTTTATGATCTTCCTATCATTGAAAAATTTGGTGGTAATGTAGGAAAAGTTAAAGATTCAATATTTCATCTTAAACGAGGTGAGGTGTATGAAATTGACAATGAGAAATATTTTGTGATGGGTGGAGGAACATCAATTGATAAAAATAACAGAACCCCGGGTGAGAGTTGGTGGAAGGAAGAAATACCATCAGTTGTAGAGTTTGAATGTGGTTTACAGAATCTTGAGAAACATAATTGGGAAGTTGATTATATATTAGGCCATACTTGTCCATCAAAAATTAAAGATATTTATTTTAAAGATATAGGATTAATTGATAAATCATTACAGCCTAAATTTAGTATTGAATGTCCTGTTGAAAAATATTTTGATGTTGTTGTGGAAAAAACTAAATTTAAAATATTTTATTTTGGACACCTTCACGATGAATGGACCCACGAAAAATATGTGATGTTATATAAAAATATAGTATTATTAGGTAATGATCATAATGATAAATTAATTTATTGAAAGGAGATTTTTATATGTTAAACAAAAAAGCTATTCTATTAATTATTGACATGCAAGAAGATTTTTGTAATCCAGTGATAGGTTCTCTTTATGTGCCGGGTGCAGATAAAGACATAAACCGATTATCTAAAATGATACAAAAACATGGTAATGACATTAGAAGTATTACAAAAACTCTCGATTCACACCATACTGTGCATATTGCTCACCCTATATGGTGGATAAATAGTAAAGGTGAACACCCAGCCCCATATACACCAATAAATCTTAATGATGTTGAAGATGGTACATGGAGATCTTATAATCCTGCATTTCAAAAATGGTCATTAAATTATGTTAATACATTACATGATAACAAATGTTATGCATTAACAATATGGCCTTATCATTGTCGTATCGGTACTTCAGGTGCATGTGTTGCTCCTGAATTAGAACAAGAATTATATGCATGGGAATCAAAATTCAAAGTTGTAAACTATGTCCCAAAGGGTAGTTGTATTTTTACAGAGCATTATTCAGCAGTGAAAGCTGATGTTGAGTTTATGGGTTTTGATAGTATACCATCTGATCCAACAACACAATTAAATAGTGGTTTAATTAATGCATTGAAAACTGGATGTGATATTCTTTTGTGCGGTGAAGCTTTGGATTTTTGTCTTGCCAACACAGTAAGAGATATTGCAAACGAATTCAGTGTTGATGAAGTCAAAAAATTGGTGCTTCTTGAAGATGCATCAAGTCCAGTAAATGCTCCTGGTATTGAATATTTAGCTAAAGATTTTATTGACGAAATGACAGGTAAGGGAATGCGTATATCAACTACAGATAAGTACTTTAGATAAAATATATTTTATATTTTTTAATTTTGTATAAGGAATTCGAATTAATTGAATATTATTTTTTGAACAATATTGATTTTTAATTAAATTGTGCTGTTTAGTTCTTTGAAATTGTTTAATTCCACCAAAACATGATTTAGGTTTAAAATGTTGTTCACCATCATATTCAATACAACAATTATGTTCAGGTAAATAAAAATCAAAAGGTAGAGGTTGTTTATTTCTACAATCAGAAAATCTTTTTTGGTTTGTAAATTGGATATTATTTTTTGTGAGGTATTTTTCGATTTTTAGTTCGCCTTTAGATGAATTGCATTTTGGACAACCTATACCCCTTAAATGGCTATTGGGTGTAATATAAAATTCACCATGAATTGGGCATATTACAATAATTTTAGTTTTTGCATTTTTATAAATTGTTTTAGTGTAATTATATTTATTATTATGGATTTGATTTGATTCTAAAATAAATATTTTGTTTGATTTTTTTTGTTTAATGATTGAATTTAAAGTTCCACAATATGGGCACCCTCTTTTACTAAGATGTGAATGAGGGATTTGTTCAAATTCACCATGAATTGGACAAATTATAATAATTTTATGTTTTGCTGTTTTGTATATTGATTTTGAATAGTCATATTTATAATTGTGGATTTTGTTTGCACGGAAAATAAATTCTTCAGTAGTAAGACGTTTAGACATAAAAATATACCTCTGCTTAAGTTAAAAGTAAGATGTGAGAAGTAATCTGTAAAGCAGTACAGAAACGGTAATTAATCGCTGTCCTTCTCAAATAGTTTTTGTATATAAGTATTTATATAAATTTTAATATTAATTAGTATTTATTTTAATTTTTAGAAAGGATTGCATTATGGATAATGAAATGAACATGTCAATGTTTACAACACCCAACAATTTTCAATACTCAGCGATTGAGATTGATAATTTAGATTGCGATAGTTATACGATCGTGAATGTTTTAGTTGACACCACGTCAAGTATATTTGGGTTTGAAGATAAACTGGAAAGTTGTTTGAAAGAAATATTAGACAGTTGTAAGAAACACCCACGTGCAGAGAATTTACTGCTTCGTGTTGCTTATTTTAATAGTAGAGATGGGATTGTTGAAGCACACGGTTTTACTTTAATTGAAACTATTAATGGTGATGATTATAAAATTGTTTGTAATGGTTGTACACCACTATATGATGCTGCATTAGATTGTATTGAAACAACAGAAGCACACGCTAAGACTTTATCTGACCAGGAATATTCTTCAAATGGTATTTTCTTTATCTTGACAGATGGAGAAGAAAATTCTTCTCGCACACAATCAGCATCAGCAGTTAAAGATGCATTGAATGCATTGCGTAAGAGTGAACACTGTGAAAGTATTAAAGCTTTTCTTGTTGGTATTAATGATGATGATCCTGGTGTAAAAAGTGCATTGAGTAGTTTTGAAAAAGAAGTAAAATTCGATGATTATATAAAATTGGGCGATGCTACATCAAGTAAACTTGCAAAATTGGCACAGTGGATTTCACAATCCATTAGTTCGCAAAGTCAAGCAATTAACTCTGGGCAAAGTCAAAACATTAATTTCAATTTATAGTTTTATAGAAGAAAGGGGGAGAATAAGTTTTCTCCCTTTCTTCTTGACTTGTTGATTGGCATGACTTATATTGGTGTGAAAAGGAGGTTTGGGATGTTTAATACTGATTCAATTTATGTAATAGGGCATAATCACAAAATAAATGAAGATTATGCATATGATGGTGTAGTTCCTAATATTAATGGTGATATCTCATATGCGATTATTTCTGATGGTTGTTCTGGTGGAAATGATTGTGTTGATATGGGCGCAAGATTACTTGTTCATGGGTTTAAGAATTTCCTAAGAAAGATGGGAAGAAATATTCATTATTATCACGGAGCACCATCAGAATTATATAATGATTTATGTTATCATTTGAAAAGAACAATCCATAATTCAGCAGAATCTGTTGGATTGTCACCTTATTCTTTTGTTGCAACAATACGAGCTATGGTAGTAATTAAAGATAAGCTATTCTGTTTTCATTTTGGTGATGGTTATACATTACATCAATCAAAAGTTCTTAATAGTATAGCTGAAACACAGTTTTCATCTAATGCACCATATTATTTTATGAATCATATTGACAAAAGAGAACGAGATAATTATTGTAATACATATCAACATTACACAATCACACACAATGGATTTATTATTGATAATCCAGTGTACTATATTAATTCAGATAAACATTTCTATCATGTGATGGATTTAAATAGTTTACCAATAGGAGATCACATATTCTCAGTAGTTAGTGATGGGATTGACACATTTTATACTTCTGATGAAGATGGTAAGCAGGTTAATATCCCAGTAAGTACTATACATGGTAAGGCATTTGCATTTAAAAATTTTCAAGGCGAATTTATACAACGAAGATTTAATAGATTTTTTAAAGATATGCAAAAAGAAAACATCAAACATTTTGATGATTTTTCAGTAGCATCAATTCATTACTCAAAGAAGGAGGAATAAATATGATATTTACTTGGTGGAGTACACTTATTATAATATTAACTATTGGTTCTGTGATTGGTATTATTATTGGTCATAAAAAAGATGATAATGAAATATATGGCCCATTTTGGATATTATTAATAGCAATAGCATTTATTGGGTGGGGACTGATATTTAGTGGCACAAATGCTAAAACAGACATTCAACCAGCACATTATACAAATAAAATTATAACAGATAAAAATATTATCATAGAATATCCAGATGGGGAAATAGATAAATTAACAGACATGGTGTATTTAAAAGATAGTATTTATGTTGAAAAGGTGACAACAAGAAACACATATAATTATAAAACAGAATTTTATAGGATTAAGAAATGAAATCTTTTAAAATTATTGTTAATAATAAAGAAATTGTTTTAGATTTATCATGTTATTTTAATCAAGGTGGTCAGGCTTTGATATATTTAAAAAACAATATAATTTTTAAAATATATCATGATCCTAAACTTCTTATTCCAGAAATGAAAATTGAGGAATTACAAGTTCTTTCTGATTTAAAGAATATAATTATACCTACATCCCCAATTTATAAAGGACATCAGCGAGTAGGTTTTATAATGAGATATGTTCCTGATACAGAATTTTTATGTAAGTTATTTGTTGGTAATTTTAAAAGTAAACATAACATAACAAATCAAATGGTTGTTGATCTCATTAAAGTACAGCAGGATACAATGCAAGCTGTGCATGATCGGGGTGTTGTGTTTGGTGATTACAATGAAATGAATCAATTGACAGATAAAGGATTCAAAATTCCATTTCATATTGATATGGATTCAGTACAGACAAAGAATTTTAAATGTAATGCTATTATGGAATCAGTAAGAGATAGAAAATTACCATTTGGCACATTCAATGAGTCATCAGACTGGTTTAGTTGGGCTATAATTACTTTCCAGATGTATACTGGAATCCATCCTTTCAAAGGATCTCACCCAAAATATAAGAAGAAAGATTGGTCCAAGAGGATGGATGATAACATATCTGTGTTTGATAAAGATGTGTTAGTACCAAAGTTTGTGAATTACAATGTCATTCCTAAGAATCATCTGGAATGGTATAAGCAAGTGTTTGTGAGTGGAGATCGTTCAATACCACCAGCACCAACAGGTGTAGCGAATATTAAAGTCATTAAGAATGTTTATGTTGATGATAGATCAGATGTGTTAGCTGATATTCTTTACAAATACAATGATAAGATTCTTGATGTTGTGTATCGAACTGGAGTTTATTATGTTCTTACTGAAAAGGGATTACATTATGATGATAGATTGAAAATATCATTTAATAATGGAATTGACAATGGTCATATTTTATTTACACCAACTGGAGATATTGTTATAGCAACAGAGTATAATAAGGAATTATTAATATTTGATTCAAATAAAACTCAAATTTCTAAAATTGTAAGTAGTAAGTATAAAGTATTTAATAATTGTATATACAGCATTGATGAAAATGGATTGATGCAGTATTCATTTGAATGTATTGGAAAAGTAAAATGTTTACCAAAGATAGTATCAACAATAAATTATAATTCATCTCATATATATGATGGTGTTGTGTTGCAGGGTATCTTTGGTAAGTATTCAGCATTAGTTCCATTTGAATATAATAAATGTACAAGAATTAATATTGCTGAATTGAATGGTTGTAGAATGCTTGATGCAAAAAGAATTGGGCATTGGTTGTTTGTTGTATATGAAAAGAATGGTGTGATTTCAAATATAACTATATTGTTTGATAGTGATTTTAAAAGCTACACATTCAAAATTGATGATCATGTTGACTTTAGAAGTATCAATGCAATCATAAAACAGAACAATATGGTTGTATTTAATACAGATGATAATGTTTTGGAACTATTTTTTGATTTTAAACGTGGAAGTAAAGTGATTAAGAATACTCCAGTGCATAATGATTTAGAATTAGTTGACGGAAAGACAACTTGTTTTATAAATGGTAAAGAATTATATTCAATTACAATGAAGTAGAGGAGATGTGATTAATGTTAAAAATAACACTTATGATTGGACTTCCTGGAAGTGGAAAGTCAACAATCGCAGAAGAAATAATTAAAAAGGATGATGATATAGTTATTATTAGTCGTGATGATATTAGAATAATGATGTGTGCTGGTTATGATAATTATAAATATTCATCAATTAAAGAAGGTCTTGTTAAGTCAATGGCTGTTGCTTGTATGGAATCTGCACTTGAACGAGGATATAATGTCATCATTGATGAAACAAACACAACTAAAAAGATGAGATTATATTGGCAGACAATGGCTACTGCAATTGCAGAACGTAAAGGATTTAATATTAAGTTTGTAGGTATGTGGATTGACACACCTACAAAGGTTTGTATTGCTCGTAGAATGAATGATCCAAAAGGAACCAATGATAATTGGGCAGCAATCATTGGTAACATGGTAAAGCTTTGGGAAGACCCAACAAAAGATGAATTTGACATATTTAAAAGAATAGGATATCAAGATGATTGAAAAGAGTGAATATAAAGATATATTGGAGATTAATAAAAGATTGAAACGTATACAATTTGATGCAACAAATACAATATTTAAATATTTTATGCCAGTTGATAGAATATTAGTTTTAGAACCTATAAAGTAAGGCGGTTTTTATGTGGTATTTAAATGTTGGAACATTATTAGCATTAATATATGGATTTCTTTCAGTAATATTGTTTTTAGTTGTTGTTGGTTTTGTTATATTTGAAAAAGTAAAAACATTTATAAATGATGAAGATTTTAAAGTACCAAAAATAATCGATCTTCTGGATTTTATGTATTTTGATTGTCGTGATTTTAATGAATGTTTATTATTTTTATTTTTGATTATGTTTTTATCACCTTTATTGATATTTATTTTGATAATATTTTTTTGGTTGCCAGTTATCATAATAGGTTTTGTTATTGGAAGTCTTTATTATTTAAGATATTTAAAAAGGAAAAATAGATTATGAATTATATTATGTTGGGAGTAATAGTATCTACATTGATAATATTTGCTGGTATTATTTTTCCAGGAATATATAGATGTGTTAATATGATAAGAGCATATGTTAATGATTTTAATTTAGATCATTATGATTATGAATTACCACAATTTATGGATGATGTTTTTGATTTCATCACTTTAGGTGCTGATGATGAGAGTATGATGTGTTACGTGATTGTTATATTTTTATTTTCATTAATCAATATACTTATTTTTCCATTAACTTTATTGGTTGTACTCACATATTTAATTGTAAGATATATAAGATACCTAAAACGAAAGGAAAAACTATGACATATTTTGTAATAGCATTAATAACATATTTCACATTTCTATTTATCGGACTTATTGTTCCATTACTTTGGATAATATTTGATTCGGCAATATACTATATTAATGGTGGTAAAATGGAAAATTACAAAGTGCCATTTTTATTAAGCAATCTTTGGGATGAATGTCAACAAAGTGGATATGGAAATTATATTGGTCTTATAATATTTTTATCATTAGCTGGTGGAGCAGTATTTCCATTAACATTTGTATCTATTATCGGATTTTGTGTTGTAAATTATTTAAGATATTTAAAAGATAAAAAGAAGGTTGATAAAATAGAAATTAATGAATAAGAATAAAGAATTATTGTTTTCTATAACTAAAAAAGATTTTATAATAGAACCATATAAAGGACGTGGGAATGGAGGTCAAAAAAGGAACAAAACAATGTCTTGTGTTCGTATAAGGCATCCTGAATCTGGTGCTGAAGCTATCGGTACAGAACATAGAGAACAAAAAAGAAATAGAGACGCCGCATTTAATAGATTAATTAAAACTAAAAAATTTAAAGCATGGTATGGGAGAAAAATTGCTGAATTGTCAATGGATAAAATAGAAATAGAAAAACAAATTGACCGAGCAGTTGATAAAGCTATGAGATCTGAAAATATAAAAATCGAATATGGTCAGTTTAAGGAGAAAAAATGAATGAAATAAAAACAGATTTACAATTGACAACAGCACAAAAGAATAAACATAAATTGACTTGTGTGGGATGTAAAGAAATAACTAAAGAGTTATTTTCTTTAAAGGTTGATAAGAAAATTATATTTATGTGTGGTGATTGTAAAGAAGCATTAACAGCACATTTTGATAATGAAGATATGAATTTATCAATATCATTAAAAGGTAATAAAATTAATAAATATTTTAATGTTAGAAAAAATGGGATGTCGGGTGATAGTGATAGTGATTGTGGGTATTATGATGTTGCACGATATACTAATGATCATACCGATTGTTAAATAGAAAGGGACGGACAATGAATAAAAAATTAAAAGAAGAAATAAAAGAATTAATTAAAAAAGAAGATTTGGGATATACAATTAAAGAATTCCAAGATAAAGTGAATTGTAATTGGATTAGTCATTCTCAAAAGTTAAGTGAATCATTTATAAAAGAATTCCAAGATAAAGTGGATTGGGGTTATATTAGTGCTTATCAAAAATTAAGTGAATCATTTATAAGAGAATTTAAAGATAAAGTGGATTGGAATAGGATTAGTTGTTATCAAAAGTTAAGTACAACTTTTATAAGAGAATTCCAAGATAAAGTGGATTGGTATAATATTAGTAAATATCAAAAGTTAAGTAAATCTTTTATAAAAGAATTCCAAGATAAAGTAAATTGGAATAATATTAGTTATTCTCAAAAGTTAAGTGAATCATTTATAAAAGAGTTTAAAGATAAAGTGAATTGGAATAGGATTAGTCTATCTCAAAAGTTAAGTGAAGCTTTCATAAGAGAGTTTCAAGATAAAGTGGTTTGGAATTATATTAGTCATTCTCAAAAGTTAAGTACAACTTTTATAAAAGAATTCCAAGATAAAGTGATTTGGTATTGTATTAGTCATTTTCAAAAGTTAAGTGAATCATTTATAAAAGAATTCCAAG
>Ga0075116_10000709_pt1 | contig 15373 bp, 23 predicted proteins | sample AntAceMetag02UKC_FD_69786 | JGI IMG/M metagenome (GOLD analysis project Ga0075116, IMG submission 69786) | Saline lake microbial communities from Ace Lake, Antarctica- Antarctic Ace Lake Metagenome 02UKC | ecosystem: Environmental > Aquatic > Non-marine Saline and Alkaline > Saline | place...
GATTCCAAGCGTCCCCCATCTCCTCTGCTGAACGGAAGTCTCCGTCGGCCTGTGACATTAGATTCTCAAAATCAACTGATGTGAGTTCACCCATAGTGAATCTCCTTTCATGTTACGTAAGAGTTTGTAGTTAGTTAGTTAGTTAGTTAGTTAGTTAGTTAGTTAGTGCTTCATTATCTTCATGTCATATCTTGGAGGCACGCACCTCCGCGATACCCGCGTTGTAGGCGGAACTAAACGCTTCCCATCCTGCCGCTTGGGGCAGTATCACCCGGTCGGGAAGCATGACTCGGGTCTTCGCTCCATCCACCTCCGACTGCTTGCCTGTCAGGTAGTGTGTAAGGATGGTCGTACTCATTGCACCCGACCTTGTGGTTATGACGCCTCCTTTCTTTTCCTTAACCACCTGCTTACTGATCACCTGTTTCCTATCGTTGGTGATCTGCAGACAGAAGTCACACTGATTGACCAGCATGCCCGCCATTGTGGGGAACATACTGAACTGCGGTGACGTGTACTCAGCCCCCGTGGAGCTGGTCTGTGTCTTATCCACAATGTGAGTGGCTGCCGTCCAGGTGTACCCCCATACTGTCAACTGAATGAGGTACTTCCACACGGCTTCCCGCAGTTTCTTCACTCCCGCTCCGTGAGAGCCGAAGTCCATGACAGTATCAATCGGGGGGTAGCCCTTCTTCAACCGCTCGACATTTATCTCACCGGTCAGATGAGTATCTACCAGAGCGACGAACTGATCTATCACATCAAACGCTACGTTCGTGAACGGTCGGATGGCGTTCTTGGCGTCCGCCTCTAGTTTCCCCATGATGGATAGAAACTTAGCGAAGGTAGGAACGGCAACCCCTGCAGCCAGTGGGTGCGTCACGAAATCATACGAGCTCTCAAAGCTGAGGATCAACGAGTGAGGACGAGAGGCTAGGAAGGTGCTCTTCCCTGTCCCTGCCCTGCCTGCTACGAACAACCGCAGTTCCTCGGGTGGCGGAGGATTAAACCCCTGCCGAATCCCCAACGATTTCCATCCTGCATCCAGCGTAGGCACTGAAGGAGGCGTTGGTTGGTCGGGCGTATCAGGCACAAACTTCTGAGGTTCCATGGACTCGGTCATAGCTGCTTCTCCTTTCTTCCGGCGGGTCAACGCTAAACTGTTCGGAGAGTATCTGATCCCACGTCGCCGGACTTGACGTGCACAGAGACAGGTAAGGACACATCCTTCCATAAGGATCACAACAGGAGCGGCTCCTCCGAGGGTACTCCTCTAACAACGCACTCCCTTTCTCCACCGTCAGGGACTTCCTTCCCCTATAGGTAAACGCCTGCAACTCCGACAGTATCTCTGGTGTGAGGGGCAGTCCCCCAAACCTCATGCTAAACGAACTGACCATCGTCCCCTCCTGCTTCCCATACCAGTCCTTACACCGGTTGAGGAACGCATGGAACTTGGACTCAAACAGCCCATCCTTATTCCCGTCTTTGGTGTTGGGGCAGAACTTAATGGTTGGTTTCTGCACCACCAGCAACCGGAACCCCGTCAACTTGGTAGCTGACATGTGCAGGACACGAGCCATGAAGTCCTCCGCCAGCATCCTGTATATCTGGCACGCCTTCGAGTACCCATAGCTGCTGGTCACTGTCATCGGGGGGTGCTGACTGGTCTTGAAATCCCTCACGTACACCTCATCCCCATAGGCCATCAGCTGATCCAACCTCCCGGCGATCAACACCTTAACCTCCGGCATGTCCAGGGCGTGCTCGATCTCTGCCCCCAACAGCTCACATCCCTCAGGATCAGGTGACAACTCGGAGGAGAGGTCAGCCATCATCCTCCCCACATAGTACGCCTGGTCCGTATCATCCAGCACCTTCGCCAACCTCCCGTCGAGGTCTTCCCCTGTACTAATCAATGCGGTCAGACTATCACGCTTCTCTTCCCACATCAGGTTGGCCTTCGCTGCCCCCTCGGGTTCCTTGAAGGCATGAAAGAACTTCCCTACATCCAGGGCATACTCCCGTTGCTTCCTCCGGGGATACACCCGGAACCGTAGTTTCCACATGTACTTCGTGGGGCAGTCATACCACACGTCACAACTGGAAGCCCGACATGGCACATCAAAGAGGATCTTCCCTTCCATCGCATTAGGCATCAGACTCTTCTCCTTTCTCTACGCCTCCGTTAATAATTTCCTGCAGGTTCGCCATCTCATCACGCTCGAGGGGTTTCTGCAAGTCACTTGCTAATCTCAGCACGATATGGGCGAGGTTCACAATCTGCTGAGACCTGCGTTTGTTCACCGCTCTCACGTACACTCGAGGCAGCTCAATTCCCAAGTCCTTCATCCCCATCCGTACTGAGGATTCACTGGGTTCCTTCCCCTCCAAAGGACCCGTAAGTAGGGTAGCTATCTCCGCGAGGGAACGCCCCCTTTTCACCCACTTTTCCCCATGCTCCATCAACACTTGATACATTTTGTGGGACTGCATCCTTGTCAACTTATTGTAGGGTCTCTTCTCCATCAGTCATTACTCCTTTCCATCTGTTCGTCAATTTCCTGTCCGTGTGTTACGTGGTTAGTCGGACTAACCCCATCATAAAGTAATACAAGTCTATCCCCAGGGGTTGGGTTATTTGACCCGCCCGTCTTGCAAATTCTTATGAGGTCTCGTCCATCAGAGGACTCCGCTATCTCAACCTGCACCCCAATGTTCCACCCCCGGATATGAGCAGTAATCCCCAACCCTCTATGCCCTGTACAAGTGACTGGATGCCGCCCCTGCCCTTTCATTTCTCCATAAAATCGTGCCATTATGTGTGTGTTTCTCCTTCCTGTCAGTGTGTGGTGGGACCTCTCCCTCGGATAAACTCTAGGGAAATAAAAGTGAGAGGGAGGACACGAACCCTTAGGCCGTCGTCCTCCCTACATCACAACCCACTGTATCGTTAACCGGGCCAGCATGTACCGTTCGTGCTTCCTCTTGAAGGGGGCAACCCAACAGGAGGTGAATGATCATGCGACCCATCTCTATCTCTGTCTTCACGGAGCTCCCTCGCTGCATCCAGACGAGCTGCAAGTGATACTTGTATGCCACCTGGAACAAACGTGAGGCGAGTATGTCAGGATTCTTATTGTATTGTGATACGCGAAGGAGATCATGCGGGCGTGCTTCGATAAGGAGGTAAGGACAGAAACAAGATTCAGCCAGCTTCTTAAATGCTCGCCCTTGTCGCCCCATGTCACGGGTGAACAGGTTAGTATGTAACTCTCGAATGGATCCTTTTCTCTCGACGACTGCATGATTAGGGTACTCCTTTAATCTATAGTCCCCCGCTGCCAACTTAACGGTCTCAGTTTTTACCTTACAAAGTCGGGGGGATCTGGTCTGGGGATTGATAAGTTGGATATTTTCTGGGAATTTAAGGGGTCGTTGCTCCCTCGTGTCCACTTGTACCGTTATTACTTGTAACTTCACAACTTACCTCCAAGGGTACCTGCTTCAATAGTCGGAATATAGCAAGGTTCCTTGGGTCTGTCAAGATTTTTCTCATCTCCACCTCCACCGTCACACTTTCATGAGGTGGACAGTCAAACATCACCGAGTCATACGTCTGCCCGGCAATCCTCGTCTTAAAGTTATGCCTCTTCAACCAACACAGACACGTAAACGTAGCGTACTGTACCAGCTGGGCTGCTGAGCACTGCACTTTCATGTTACATATCTCATTGGAGAACAACCTCCTCACGCTCCTTCCACCAGGGAAACTCCTCGACCAGCCTGTCTTCAGCTCCAACCTGCCAGTCAGCTCAGCCTCCTTCATCAACGTCCGCTGCCACTTCCTAAACTCACAGTACTTCTCATCAAACTTATCAAGGAAGGACTTAGCCTGGGGGAACTGGAACACCTCCCTCAACAGCCTCAACCTCCCGATATCATGTACCTCAGCCGCATCTGCATACACACTATTCACCAGGGTCTCCGCTCCCCCTTGATAGAGGGTGAGGAAGTTTGCCCGCTTCCCTACCTGCCGCCATACCCCTTTGAACTCCTCATCTGAGGGACTGATCCTCATCGACTCAATCAGTATCATGCCCGCCTGCCTATGCCTGTCCAACCCCAACATGTACTCCTCCACCATCACACTATCCCCACTATACATCGCGGCCATCCTCAACTCAATCTGACTGTAATCATATACGACCAGCCTCCCTCCTGGAAACCTACTGTTCATGCACTCCTTGATACACTTGGGGAAGGTCTGGAACCCTGGCTTGGTCGCCGTGATCCTCCCTTGTATCGTACCCTTCGCTGTTCCCACCTTCCCATACGGACTAGGGATCAGGTGCCAGTGAGGGTACGCCTTCCCCCCTTCCACTATCCCCTTCCCTGGTTTATGCAGGAGAGGATTCGTGTAACTATCTATCTTGTACCTCACCCCCAGATGCCTGTCCATCAGCACCACCCCTGGATACTTCTCCCCCTCCTGATCACCATCAATCAGGAACAGTTGCACGTTCGCCTTCGCCGTGCTCACATCCCGATGCACGTCGGTCAACACCACCCGCTCATCCCCAAGGAGATCAAACTCCTGCACGCATGCATCCATGAACTCCTGTCTACTGCCCTTCGAGCCCTTCCCCCTCATCACCAGCCCATACTGATCCTTCACCAACAGCTCGATCTCATTTCTCTCCTTCGTATATTCCTTATGTTTCTCCTCTAAGAGGGGCACATTCATAGACACGCCAGCCTCTTGCATCTCCAACCCCGTCCATAACAGCTGCGACCGATGAAGGGAGCACAACTCAGTCATCTTACATGACCCTGGCATCTTCGCCTTGATCCCTTCCCATAATCCCTTCTCCAACAGCAACGTGTTCACCGCATCCATACAGTTGTAGTGGATCAGCTTCTCATCCAAAGGACCCTTCGCATTCCCCTTCACCCCAGTCACCTCCTCCCCTCGATAGGAGTGCAGTCCATACAGTTCACTCAATGCTTTCAACCCCTTCTCCGGACGCTCCTCAAAGTCCAGGAAGTTTACCATCATGGTATCATCCAACCGAAAGGGTGGTCCCCCGTTCACAAACTCAGTCAGCTCCCTCACCCTAATGTCATTCGCCCTTAGATATATCAGATCGAACAGCACATTATGTCCAATCATGTACAACTCATCGTTCTCCCCTATCAACCGGAACCATTCCCACACCTTCCGTCTATGCCTAACGTCAGTGTAATCATAGTACCACACCTCCGGCTTATCCCCCCGCCATAGGGAGAAAGCCACACTCACCACCTGCGTTCCCCTCTTCCACCCGTCGATCACCTCACTCTTCACTGGATGAAAGCACGTCTGCCCTACTCCCTCCAGTATCCCGTACGTCTCGATGTCCATACTCACTGGTCTCATTGAGGACACCTCAACCGTGCCAGGTCAACCAGATTCACCCAGCCGCCGCCCTCTTTCGCTATCAACCAATGTAATCTTCCATCGTAATACACGTTCGTGTCTTTCGGCACCACTGTAATCACAACCGTAGCACTGTCAGATGCTTGTCCATCGCTCGCTGTGAACGTGACTTCATGCTCTCCAATCTGATTAGCATCTGGTGCCCAGCGAAACACCGGCGGCTCGACCACCGCAGGCTCTGCCCTCTGCGGAAGAGACTCACACCCTGGCACCAGCACGAGAATCACCACAAGCAACACCACCAACACCCCCATCACGATAGCCTGACGGGTCAGTCTTCCTAGTTCCTCATCATTCATCAAGCACCTCCATTTTTATGAAACATCTTTTCCTGTCACAACTACTGTCCCTATTTACCCTTAAGGTCCGCCAGCCCTTCTAAGGTATCTGCCACCCCACACATCCTTTCAACCAGCTGCAACGCCCCCTGATTATACGTATGCCTCACATTTCCCTCTATCTCTATCGGTATCTTATCCTTATCCAACCTATGCACCGTCAACTTATAGTTGCTGAGCTGCCCTTTATCTTTCAACGGCACCATCCGCTGTGCTGTCAACCAATAGATCGTATCGCCATTCACTTTAACATCAACCGTCAACATCATTCACATCCTCTCTGTCATTGGGGGAGGCAACAATCACCTCATGCTCAGAGAGCCATGTAAAGGGGTCGTTGCCATACCTCACAGAAACCCCATACAAATAATGCCTGTTCTTATAAGGTACCTCCACCGACTTGATGGCTGTGAGAACACCATGGATCACATTTTTAAAGGTCTTTCCTGTCAGGGGATGACGAGAGGTCACCTCAACCTCTATCATATCGCCAAAGCTAAACACTGGTTGTTTCATCACTATCTCCTTCCGTCCGGTTAGTCGGACTAACTTCTCAATTCAATACAACTCATCCGGCGGATCGCCACCCACGATGGGCTCCAGGTCATCCACTAGATGGGGAATCTCGCCAGTCATTATGAACTTAAACAACAACGTGAAGTGCAGGCTCATGGCGTGTATTAACTGCGGCTTCCTTCCCGGCAACAGGATGGCCGGATGGTACGAAGCAAACAAAACGGGGGAGCCGGGGAGGGAATTTAAGACTTGACCCTGGCTTCCCAGGGCGTTGCCCAAGCTCCCCCGTGTAAAAGCATACGCTGCTGGTGCACCCAACGCCACCACAATCACCCTTCCATACAACCCAGCAATCACCTCCAAGTCCTCCACTATATGGGGGAAACATTTCTTCACATTCGTATTGAACCCGGTCTTGCCCAGCGGAGGGAGGCACCGAAACGCATTGCCCATCACCACCGCCACATGATCCCCCAGATTCGACCCCTTAACCAACGTGGCCAACCTCTTCCCAGACTCCCCGATCCACACCTTCCCCTCGGCATCCTCCCTCACCCCTGGAGCCTGCCCCACAAAGAACACACATGTATCATGCTCCGGATTCACCTCCCCATACACCCGACTAGCCAGCCCTGGATGCACACATATCTCCCCAAATGGGCACTCCCTGCACTCAGGATAATCCTTAAAGACCATCACCGCTGTCATCATTCACCTCCTCTGGGTTTAATACCGCTGTCGTGTACCGCTTCCTCGCTATACTATCCAACGACTCGAACACCTTCCCCACCGCCTTCGCCAACTGCAATGGGTCTATCTCCCTTGCCATCTCCCTCAGTATCTCCTTCTCTGTAACCAGGTAGGGATGCACCACCAGGAACGCATGCTGTCTCCTCATCGAGAGGATCACCTTCTGATCATCCCTCGGTGCCCGGTGGATCTCAGCCAGATCCCGCAACAACCCCAGAGACATGAGAGCCTTCGCCCTCCGATCATATTTCTCTGACTCATTCATCGCTTATCCCTATCTGGTTTCATCTGGATTTTCCACACCTTATCCCCCTGAGCATTCCTATAGGGGACCACCTCCCTCTTCAGCGGATGCCGACACCTCCACCACCCCCTAAAACACCGCCCTACACATTCAACCCCCCGCCACATCCATTTAAGCAGAGGGAGAACAGTAAATCTTATCGACATAACGGTCAAAGCTAACCCACATAGGATAAAGATGAGTAGCCCAAGATCCATCAAGAGATTTTCTATTCCTGTTACTTCAATCGTATGCATCATTCTAATCCTTCACACTAAGAGAGAGGGCTGCCAACGTGCCCATCACCCGGAAGGGGCAGGGAATCCCACTCAAGTACCGCCGTATATTTGACACCGCATATCCCGCCGCTATGTTCGCCCCGTAGTTGGTCATCCGGGCATTACAACTCTCTTCATCCGCCTCACTCTTGGGGAACAGCGTCTCTTGGTACCTACTCCAGGTGTCCAGCTTCTCCCTCATGCATACATATTCTATGAATGCCTCGCCACTCATCCTCACATCGACCATCATCTCACACTCAGGCATCCTTCGTACCTTCTCGAACACCCACGCCCTCACCTCTATATCATCCGGCACATTGAACACCACCTGCATTCGGGAGGGATCAATCGTGTCAAAGCACGTCTCCACCTTTTCCGGGTGCATATGCAGTGTATGTACAATTCCCTCTGGGGCAGGAAATTGAGAGGGCATAGCATTCGCAATCGCAACACTTAACGCACCCACCTTCGGCTGCCCCACTTCCTTCTCTCCCCACCCCTGGGGACCAATGTTCTCCTCACTCACCACGTCAGGGTCAATAAGGGTGAGGTTCACGATCCCAATGTGGGCACACTGGAGGGCAATCTGCCTCCCAATCGCACCACACCCCACCACCGTTACGTTGGTTGCCTTGATAGCATCCGGGTTAAGGATACCATCCTGTCTCATGAATGGATTTATACTATCTCTCGTCATCTTGTCATTCCTTTCCTGTTATTGTGTGTTAGGGTTACGGTTAGTCGGACTAACCTTGTGTATGGGCCTCTACCCATTCTTTCCTTGACACTTCCTCGATCTCCTCCACCAGGTTCTCCAGGTAATCATGGAGTACGTCATACAAAGGGCTCTCTTGTTCCATGGCGGATTCCACAATCGTTTTGGCACAGCTCTTCACTATCCCGAAGGTCTGCACGTACTTCACCCTCTTCCCGTAGGGCTCCAGGTCCATCGACGTCATCTCCTCTAGCATCTCGCCTGCATCTACATCGACTTCATAATCGTCAACACCATCATCAACAACGTCAGTATCAACACCACCAGTGGTAGGATCAATAAAACCATTTCCCCCTTCTTGCCGGTTGGCGGAGGCACGAAAGACTTTCCCTTTGTTACTAACTTTCCCGATGACCTTCCCGCTTCCGGTATCTTCGGCTTCCCCTTTATCATAAGAGGAGATCCATCGCATTTCTTTGGGGTCCCAGTAACTGCTGGCGAATCCATCGAGTCCTCCCGCCTTGGTTGGGGTGGTCTCTGGGATTTCAACAAGGCCCTCTCCCGAGGTCCGATACCGGGTACGATACTTCCCCACCGCTGGCTGCCTTTGCCCTTGCCATTCATACTCGTCGTCCCGATAGTCTTGGACGTCATTCCCGTATTGATAAGGCCAACCCCCTTTTGCGTACCCATTAAGGTTGGTCGCTGGAAAGGTATGTACCCGATTAAGGTACTCCTCCCCCCATTCCTTCTCTTTACTCTCACCAAAGGGTACGGTCCAGTCCACCTCAATCGGCAGTTCCTTCTCGATCCGCACTCCCTTGATCTTACATAACAATATAGCCTTGGCCTCATGGCTCTTTGTCACGATGAAGGTGACCGACCAAGGACAGCTATCCGTCGTCCTTTCTCGGCTATCAATGTCTACCCCACTAAAGTTGGTCACTCCCGCCGGATGGGTATGTCCCCAAATGTAGTAGTAACTATCCATCTCAATCCCCTCTTTCCGGTACGCATCACACATCTTCGCCATTTTCTTCATGTCGAGATCGAACGTGGCTGCTGATGCCTGCTGGTCGGGGACCACCAGATCACACACCTCCAATGGGTTATCCCCCGATGAGTACCCGAACACACACACCTCCGTAGGTTTGGTCAACAGGTACTGCAACTTGGCCCATGCAAACGGAGTAAACTTCAGGCTACTCACTATCGGAGGAGGAGAGGGTGGCGTCTTCAATTGGGGGTTCGTCGGGGACGTTGATGAACCTCCCGCCGACCAGACGCCTCCTCGCAGGGACTGTCCTCCCTGTCCGGGTGTCGTCGCTGTGGCGGGGGGCTTCCCTGACAGTGGCTTCCCTATTTGATCTACTAATGGTGTCTTCGACAGGGAATTGTGGGACGAAGGAAGGCCCTCCATCTTCCCTTTCGGGACGTTCTTCGGGGGTAGGCAAGTCGGGGAAGGGCATGGGGTTGGCAATCCTGTTGTTGTTGTTGTGGATTTGCCGCTCCCACTCAAGCCCTGCGAGGGTGAGAGGGGGATCGTTGGGTATGAGGAGGGGACCACCGGGCCCTTGGGTACGGCGTCCGAGATGATCGAAGTAGATATCATAGAAGGATAGGTCACTTGTGGTAGGCCCTTGGGGTGAGACTGATTCCGCGTGTTCAACTGGATCAGATGTCTCGGTGGCGGCGTCTTGGACTTGAGCTTGGATTGCATCGGGGACTTCCTGCCTACCCTCTGTCCTAAGGCGTTCAAGGGCTCCTTCGAGGGAGGAACTAAGCCCGTCGGTGGGAGGCCCAGATGAGGATGTGGACGTCCCGGCTGCCCCGTTGGTAAAGCCCTTGGTTTTGTTAAGGACCTCTCTTTCGGCTCTAAGGGAAGCTTCAATGGCAGCTTCTCGTCGTTGGGTTTCAACGTCTCCGATGCAGGTAAGGAGGAGCTCTTCATCTGCGGTTCGGTTGGGGTATCCGTCGAACAGCTTCCTGATCTGGTCTCCAACTTCGTCACAAACGGCTTCTGTTGAAGGTCTCCAGAAGTAGGAAGGGATTCTAACCCCATGCTCTTTGAGGAAACCCCCCCACGATCTTTTGGGACAACTTTGTCGGTCACTTTTTCTTCTGCTGTCATAAACAAATTCCTTTCTTGTGCAATCTGGATCCGCAACCACACCATTGAGGATCTCATCCTTGGTTACCGAACGAAAACTGTCAGGGTTTACGTACCCCCCCAGTCCTTTCGGGTTATTTAACACCTGCTTAAGCACCCTAAAGATGCCAAAGATTTCACCCTGCTTTAACATGCTGTTGATCAACCCTGTCTGGGGTTCCACACAGAAGTGGTGGTCCCTCCCCTCACTCATGTAAACCTGCCCCGTCTCCCTTCCATCCTCATAATTCCTTATCGGCAGCAACGACCAACCATGAGTCCTCCATTCCGGAGTAAATCCTTGTGAAGAAAGACCACTCAATGACAGATCAATGATGAAAGGCGGAAACCGTACCTTAGCACATTCAATATCGCTAACGATCACGGCAATCCTTATGGAATAGTCCTCTTTACTAAATACCACAAAAACCTGCGGGCTAAACGCACAAAGGGAAGCCAATGAATTCCGCACCGTACTTTCCAGGTGACCAGAATTCACTGCCGACAAGCCTATGGTTCTCGCCATATGAGCATCAAAATCAGTATAGACCTTGATCAGTTTCTTAACCTGTCGCCGAAGGTTTGCCCTCTCTCCCGTAAACGAATCCAAGGTCTGTCCAAAGATCCCTTCTCCAGCCCCCAGCTCCATAACCGACACCCCCAGGAACCGTCGCTGGGCCTCTGAGGTCGAGTGGTTAAAACTATTCCCCATCCTTGTAGGGTATTCCCTCTCAGCAGTGGTGAGTATTCCCCTCCTCACGCTTTCTAAGTTCCTACAGTACACATGCCGGATGATCCTCCGTGCCGCTGCTTCAAACGTCGCCGTACCTGGAAGCACCTGCATCACATCCTCATTAGAAGAAGAGGAGGACCCGTTGATAAGGAAGATCTCTTCCGCTCGTTGATGCGGAGACATCTTTCCCTTCAGCAACCGATCAACATCCTCCCATTTAACCATCTCCATCACTATCACCTCCTTTCCCTTCTACTTTCTCTTCTACTTTCTCTTCTACCTGTTCTCTCTGGTCTACCTGGTCCAACTGCTCCATTATACCCGCCGCATACGAAGAGGAGAGAAACTCCTCTAACTGCATCCTAATGGACCCCAACCCATCAATCCGAAAGGGCCCCTCCCTTTGACAAAGGGAGATATTCATCGTCAGCATGCAGTCCAGAATCTTCTTCACTAGCGTATCCAACTGATGATACACCACCATCCCTACACTCACACTCCCCGACGGAATCCTTCCATCCGCCACAACATGTGTCGTCCGCTTTCCATCCAAGGGATCATACTCTCTCATTCGGTTCAACAAATAACCCCTTACATGGCTCTTAATGATCAGCCACTCACGTTTCTGCCCCACTCCCAACTGCGGTCCACGCACATCAATCGGAATCTCTTGAACATCAAATCCTCCAGGTTGTCTTCCAGTCTCACTCATACCACACCTGTTATTACCTTTCCCACATTACAGCAAACAAACCTCCCCCTTCGTGCCCTCAGTACTAAGTCCAAGGGAGTGTTCTCAAGGAACATCGAGAGGAGGGAGGATTATCTACCATATGTACGTACGTTCATACGTTCATTCATTGCGTTAGTCGGACTAACTCAACTCAACTCAACTCAACTCAACTCGCTTACGCCCCATCTTTCTTACTCGAGTACGCCGTGATGCAGTCACCTTCAGCCAACACATGATCGTCAGCCGGGTCCTGTCCATTCAGTTGGACGATGAACTCCTGTCCTGGGGTGAACTTGTCATCCAGGAAGGAACTCAGACTGGTACCCTCCGGCACGGTATGTTCCTCATACATCCCACCGGTGTTGTCAGACAGAAGTCTCACATTCACTTCGTTACCATCAAAACCACCATTGCCACTGTGAAAAACATTACTGTTACTTTGGGGAGCCATATTGCTCTCCTTTCCGCCCCCTACATAGGGGCTACAAATATGTATGTGGGCAGGTACACTCGTACCCATCCCGCTATTCCTATTATTCATTCCTATTATTCATTCCTATTATTCATTCCTATTATTCATTCCTATTATTCATTCCTATTAACTTCTCGTTATACCGTCCTCCCCGCCCCCTGTCAACCAATCAGTACTCCTCCAACGTGATGTCCAGATGGTACGGATACACCTTCAGGAGAGGATCAAAGTACCTCTCCTCCCCCGTAGTCAACTTCACACCCACCAACATGGTCCGCCCATCCCCCGCTAAATTCACCACACTCAATCTCATGTACTTCCCCGGCTTCACCCCGTCCAGGAACGGGCAGGAGTTGCAGTGGGGAGGAATCACGAACCCTTCCGACGGGGCGATCTCCCTCAAATCCACCAGCTCCACAGGCTTAGCCATCAATTTATCCATGAACTTTACTGTCGATTGCTTAATCATCAGATCCCGATTCCCTTTCTCCCTCAAGAGGTACGGGAGGCACAGGAGGTTGTAGGTAGGAGAGGTCAACCTTCGTCCTGTACACCACCACCTTCTTACTCTTTTCCATAAACGTTATTTCAGCCGTGTTCTTCCCCATCGTAACACAGGGCACCCTATCATCCTCTAAATCCATCACCCGATGACGACCAATCTTCATAAACACCACAAGCTGACTGCCCCATGAAAACAACCCACCCTCCGGCACGTCGTCCAACAGCCACCCCAAGGGACCATCCTCCACTGGTGGGTATTTTGAACCCGGAATATTATTCACCAATGTCACTCCTGAGCCCTCATTTTCATGTCTCACATCAGGCATAGCACACCTTCCTATCTAGTTAGTCGGACTAACCTTTCGTTTCGTTTCGTTTCGTCTCGTTTCGTTCTATAATAGGACCCGACCCCCCTCGGAGTCGAGCCCTTAATTTCTCCACCACCATCCACGTACCAATCTGCATTCCGTAGTTATGTATTATCTATATGACAACCTCTCCGAATACGGCATTGGAAGGCATTTTCAGCATGTCGTATCCTCTATTACGGGATAGCCATGACCTACTTCTGACGACACTTGCACAGACGTAATAGGTTGCAACGGATGCCCACATACATATAGATAGTGGTGAAACTTACTGTTTAGTCTTTCCTTCTCACGCCATGCCCGCTTTCATAACGTGTTGTGCACACACCACGTCACCCTTCTTCACCCTGTCCCCGTCCTTTACGGACCCCCCATTCAATGTAATCTGGTAGGCACACCCAGTCTCCAGGAAGCGGTTGAGGAACTCCGTCAAAGGGAGAGAACCTCCCGGGAGTGTAAGCTCTTTAACCTTTATCTTCTTTACCATACTACAAGTCTCAATCATTAGTTACCTACCTACCTTTCCCTACTCGCCGCTGGATTGCTTGGGCGACCGACACCGGCAACCCATCTCTTCCAATCACCCCCGTATTTATAATAGTGGAGGCAGGAGGTGCTGCATAGCGAGTTAACAACCTCCCCCCACCCCCACTGGAGTGAATTCCTCTCATCCGACCACCAATGGTTAGTCCGACTAACGCCGCCGACACACACCGCTTGTTTCTCGCGGGTGCCACCACGCTACCCCTGGCACACAGCCGGGCAAACCCCGCCGTGTACCCAATCTCCGCCTTCAACATCCTCGTTCCATCTTTAGTTGGCATTACTTATTCCTTTCCTGGCAATACTTATCGAATGCGATCCACGCCAATATCACTATCAAGACGTAAACCATCAGTCACCATCCTTCAAGGGCCATTTCACCCCATGTTCTTCAAGATACTGCCGAATATTCTCCAGGGACTGTTTGCCCAAGTAGGGTTTACTCAACAGGTCATTCTCATTAAATGCCCGCATCTTTGGCAAGTCCCTATCCCCCTGAATCCCAAAATGTCGTTGCAGGAGCCTTTCCACCATAAAAGTCTGCTTGCTAGTCAAGGGTGTATATTTCCTTTGCACCTGATACACAGCGTCTAGCACCCGCTTTGCCATGTCTTGCCCTGCCCCAGATGCGTCTGAGTTACAAAGTACCTCATCACACAGCCTCACAGTTTGCAGAATCCTATCCATTGCTCCCGCATACTGCTCCCGATACATTTCCATCTTCCCTTTCATCAACCGATACGCTTGATCACTATGATCCATCAGTCACCATCCTTCCACGTCCCGATCACCGCACCCAAAAACACCAACAACCATGCCATTATCGCTACATATACCATCGTTACACCTTCACTAAAGAGGGTTTATGGGTTTCCGCCGACCGATAACAGGCCGCACACGACTCACAAAACGGGGCATAATCACACCCCGTATGTAACGCGACGGGTAACAACTGACCCTCAACCAGGGGTATCATGTCTACCCCGCAACCCTCACACTTCAGTTGATGAAACGGATGGTTCTTCCTCCGATTCAGGAACGATACACACGCCCTAAACCTCTGTAGGGTATAATAGTTTGTAACACTCTGTCTACTCGCTCTCTCACTCATGATTCATCACTCCATTCTGCCCCGGTTAGTCGGACTAACCCTGTAATCTCGCTGGGGCTGTTAAAAGTTGATTACCTTTCCTATCCTGATGTTACAACCATTATACCATATCCAACCACCCATGTCAAGGGAAATCTTTTGTAAACCCTTACCCCACAAGCACTTACATCATGAGGGAGGAGCTCTTGTATGCCTCTACAGTGGGTTGTGATGTAGCGAGTGGTTGGTCACCTTCCTGGGTGACCTATATGATCGGGGTGGAACGTGCGGTTGTTGGTCATCAGGGAATCGGGGCGCAGGGGAACGTGCGGTTGGTCATTTGGTTGGTCTCTTGGGTTAGTCGGACTAACTGGGGTTTTACCAATAGGGGACGGTGGTTGGTCGATTTACCGAAAAGG
>Ga0075116_10000717_pt1 | contig 15274 bp, 14 predicted proteins | sample AntAceMetag02UKC_FD_69786 | JGI IMG/M metagenome (GOLD analysis project Ga0075116, IMG submission 69786) | Saline lake microbial communities from Ace Lake, Antarctica- Antarctic Ace Lake Metagenome 02UKC | ecosystem: Environmental > Aquatic > Non-marine Saline and Alkaline > Saline | place...
ATCTATGTCGGCAAAGGTTGCGGGGACATCTCCCGGCTGGATAGGGAGGAGGTTTTTCTCTGCCTTCATCCCGAGCGTGTCCTCGATGGTTTCGATAAATTTTACAAGTTCAACGGGGTTGTTGTTCCCGATGTTATATATCCTGTATGGTGCGAAACTCGTTCCGGGGTCCGGTCTGTCACCGCTCCAGTCCAGATCCGGCACCGGAATCCGGTTCATTACCCTGACAATACCTTCTATTATATCGTCTATGTAGGTGAAGTCTCTCTTCATCCTGCCATGATTATAGACGTCTATCGGCTTCTTGTTAAGAATGGCGTCCGTGAAAAGAAAGAGGGCCATGTCGGGTCTTCCCCAGGGACCGTATACCGTGAAGAATCGCAGACCGGTGCATGGGATTTGGTAGAGAGCCGCGTAGGAGTGCGCCATGAGTTCGTTCGCTTTCTTCGTGGCGGCGTAAAGACTTACCGGATGATCGACGTTATGGTGTACTGAAAAGGGCATCGCCGTATTCGCGCCGTAGACGGAACTGGACGAGGCAAACACAAGGTGCGAAACTTTTGCATGGCGGCAGCCTTCGAGAATATTTAGGAAGCCTGCAAGGTTGCTCTCCACATATGCATGCGGATTTTCAAGGCTGTAGCGCACTCCCGCCTGAGCGGCCAGATGGACAACGCGGTCGAATACGTGATCGGTGAAAAGCTTCTCCATCCCATCCCGGTCAGACAGATCAAGGCGAACAAAACTAAATTTGTCGAACGGCTTCAGGATATCAAGACGTGCCTCTTTTAAACGTACATCATAGTAGCTGTTAAGATTATCAAGACCGACAACGCTGTAACCGTCATTGAGGAGACGTCTGCACAGATGAAAACCTATGAAACCTGCCGCGCCGGTAACCAGAATACAGTTTTTAATGTTTAATTTTGAATTTTTAATTGGAAAGCTCCGCATGATATAGCTCCGCCCCCTGAATTACATCAGGAGGAAAACAGTAACATGAACAAAGTTACATAAGGGTTTCTGCACCGTCATAATACACTCCCTGCATCAAGTACAGGGAAAAGCAGCCTGTCTTCTTTTCTCTTTTTTTCACACTATAAAAATGCCGTCAGGGTTGCGTCTATATCTTCATCAGTGTGCGCGATGGAAACGAAAGAGGCCTCGAATTGTGAAGGGGCAACCATTACTCCTCCCTCCAGCATCTTTCCGAAATGGTGTGAAAAGAGCTCTGTATCGCTCTTCTTGGCCGAGGCAAAGTCGATAACGTCTTCCGGGGTGAAGAAGAGTGTATACATGGAACCCACCCGGTTTATCCGGTGCAAAACCCCCTTTTTTTCAAGTATGCTCTTGATTCCGGCACACAGGCGCATGGTTTTCTCTTCAAGCGCGTCGTACACGCTGGTTTTTTGCAGGCAGTTGAGGGTCGCGATACCCGCTGCCATGGCCAGAGGATTGCCTGAAAGCGTGCCGGCCTGGTAAACCGGTCCTGCCGGGGCCAGTTTTTCCATTATATCTCTCCTGCCCCCGAACGCACCAACCGGAAGACCGCCTCCGATAATCTTTCCGAGACATGTCAGATCCGGTTCGATGCCGGCAATATTCTGAAAACCGCCATATGTCAGTCTGAAACCGGTGATCACCTCGTCAAATATCAGGAGAATGTCCCTCTCGGTGGTAATTTCACGCAACCCTTCGAGAAACCCTGGAACCGGTGGAACAACGCCCATGTTTCCGGCAACCGGCTCAACGATGACACACGCGATTTCATCACCATACCGGTCTATAGCTAACTTCACCGCTTCGATATCGTTATAGGGAGCAGTAATCGTCAGTTTCGCGACCTCTTCAGGCACACCGGGACTGCCAGGTATGCCCAGTGTCGCAACACCAGATCCTGCCTTCACCAGAAGAGAATCGGCATGACCGTGGTAACACCCCTCAAACTTTATGATCCTGTCTCTTTTTGTATATCCACGGGCAAGCCTGATCGCACTCATTGCAGCTTCGGTTCCGGAACTGACCATCCGCACCATATCGATCGATGGAATTGCATCGACAACAAGCCTCGCCATCTCGATTTCCATCTCCGTCGGAGCGCCATAACTTGTGCCTCTCTCCGCGGTCTGCCTTATCGCGTCCACTACTGCAGGGAAGGCGTGCCCAAGTATCATCGGTCCCCATGATCCGATGTAATCTATATATTCCCTTCCATCAGCATCGTATACCTTCGAACCTGAAGCCCTGTTTATAAATACCGGATCGTGTCCGACCGACCCGCAGGCGCGCACGGGACTGTTCACGCCACCCGGAATGTATTTCTGCGCTTCCTGGAAAAGTGATCTCGATATATCCATCTAAAAATACTCCATACTGCTCTTTTTGAATTCCTCGAGACTCCTGAGAATTTTGTATTTCCCGATTCCTATGGCTGAAGAGACACCTGCTACAAATTCATCTATTCTGTCTTTCCCAGAGGTTTCTTCCTGATCTCCCCCGGCCAGATGCACCATAGTGAAGAGATTATATACGCCTTCAAGGGCAGGCGTTCTTTCGTAACAGTGGGTTATTGCCCCGTAAGACGCGAGGAGAGATCCGACCTCTTCACATCTCTCTTCCGGAACGGCCCAGACGACCATGGCATTATCGCGAAAACCGGCTTCGCGGTGCCTCAGCACGGCGCCGAATCTGCGCATTATCCCCTCTTCTTGCAACCTTTTCAGGACATCGATAACATCGCTCTCCTTTATCCCGATTCTTTTACCGATGATATCATACGGCCTTTTACCAAGGGGAATATCTCCCTGCACCTGCTCTGCGACTCTTTTTTCCATATCTGTCATTACAGCCATAATTCACTGCTTTCCGATTGATCATTTTCCGTGATCATCTTCCGCTTCCGCAGTTTTCATACCACATGCGGACATTTTTTGACAAATATTTCTTGACAATCGTTATCTTCACCATTAGATAGAGCAAACTGTTTTTTCATGTTAATCCTATTCTGGCGAATAAAGAGAGTCTGGAGCAGGATCGTATCATGAGAAAGCGGGCAAATCATATACAGGAGGTATTTTATTATGAGAAAATCTTTAAAAGGCATCACCATTTTCATGATCAGCATGGGGCTTCTGCTCGTAACCGCCGCTATCGCAGTCGCGGCTGAGGCTTCGCCTGACACCATCGCCAACAACAAGGCACTGATAGTCGCGTGCAGTGTTATTGCCGCTGCTATTGTTATGGGAATAGGAGCGCTTGGTCCTGGCCTGGGAATGGGGCAGGCAACCGGTGGTGCTTCAAACGCAGTCAGCAGAAACCCGGATGCTCAGGGTAAAATTATGCTTACCATGCTGGTCGGTATGGCCATGACAGAATCCATCGCTATTTACGCACTGGTGGTGGCACTGGTTATAATCTATGCTAACCCGCTGCTCAAATTAATAGCCGGATAAAACGCACTTGAAAGACTTTATCAGGAAAGGGAAGGAACGAATAAAAAGTGTTCCTTCCCTTTTTTTATTCTGAGACCTTTGCGCGCAGGGTTTTTTTCTCAGACTGGATGTGTTTCAGTCTAAGCACTTTTTCCTTTGCCTTCTTTGATCGTCTTCTCTTCTGCCGTCTTATCTTCTCAATCTTCTGACGTTGCAGACTTGCTTTCCCCCTCTTTATTCGCTCTATTCTGTCAAGCAGTATGCGTCTCGCAAAAAACCGGTTCTGTTCCCGGGAGCGCCCCTGCTGACATTTTACCGAAAGCCCGGTCGGAACATGCATGAGAAACACACAGGAGGATGTTTTGTTTACTTTTTGCCCCCCGGGGCCGGATGCCCTGATAAAGGTCTCGCGAAGGTCTTCCTCCTTTACTCCCAGTTCCTCCATTCGCACAAAAAGTGTGCCTTCTTTTCTCTGTGATACACTCATGTCTTGATAATACTCCACCAGCACCACTGGATGTCAAGATATTTGATTCTTCTTCAATTTAGTTAGAGAAGAGAGTTCAATCCCAACTCGCCGGAATGGCAGGGGCAAAGCATATTCGCATCTTTCACCTTTCGCCAAAATATAAAGGGCGCGAATATCTCCTGGAAAACGAGGCTCTGGACGCCTTCAGATCTTCTCTATCTGGAAGCCCTCAAGCTTGATGGCTACAGAGCGCTGGAGCATATCTATGGATATCACGAACGCCGACGAGTTAGAACGGCGGTAATCAGCCTGTACGACAACTCCCTCTATATCCTTGAAGGGACCATCCGTTATCCTCGCCCTTTCCCCCTCCTTCGGATATATGTGAGACTGTATCTCCACATCCGAAGCTATCAGGCGCTTGATCGCATCTATCTGCGAATCAGGGACCTGCAACGGCTCGTAACTGTCCGGTTTGCCCAGCATCCTTACCACACCGGGAGTGGAGAGAACACTAATCTTTCTCTCATTTGTGTATTCAGTAAACTCCACAAAGAGATAACCGGAAAACATGGGAATCATTATCTTCTTCCTTCTGTCTTTTCTCCGGCTCCACACCTCTATTTTTGGGAGAAAAGTCTCCACAGATCTCTGAACGAGCCCGGCATATACCTTATCTTCAAAACGACTCTTTGTGTAGACCGCGTACCAGGGCATATCAATTTTTTCTCCTTAAATATGTGACAACATCTTCACCCTTCCGGCAGACCTGTTCAATCTCCAGCGAGATGGAATTATCCATCCGCGATATCTCCAGATCGCCTACCGCTTCTATTCCCCTGCCCAGTATCTTTGGCGCAGTGATGACAATGATCCTGTCAAAAAGATCTTCTCTTACAAAGGAAGTGATGATGCCCGCACCCCCTTCTACAAGCAGTGAAGATATCTGCCTTCTTCCAAGCTCAATCAGCAGTTTCTTCAGATCCAGAGCACCTGTGCTATCCTCGTTGATAGTCAGTGTCTCGATCCCTCTTCTCTTTACGATGGACAGCCTGTTATTCCCGCGAAGGGATCCCGTGATAATCAGCGTCTTCGCGACATCCTGATTATCGAGGACACGCGCGCCGGGCGGGATTCTCAGTGTGGAATCAAGAACAATCCTCAGGGGATTTCTTCCCCTCACCAGGCGAACCCGAAGGTCGGGATCATCCGCGACAACGGTTCCTATTCCAACCAGTACCGCGTCATGCAGGCCCCTCAACCTGTGCGCGAATCTGAGAGAAGGCTCTGAGCTTATCCACCGGGAATGACCGGTTGATGAAGCTATCCTTCCGTCAAGGGTCTGGGCGTATTTCAGCGTGACAAAGGGTATCCCGGTTCTCATGAACTTGAAAAATTTTTTATTCAGATTCTTACACTGTTTTCCAAGAACACCCACTTCTGTTTCTATACCGTGGTCATTCAATATAGAAATTCCTCTGCCGGAGACAAGGGGGTTGGGATCAACGGTTCCAATGACCACCCTTGATGCCTTTGCTTCGACAATTTTGTCAACACAGGGAGGAGTTTTTCCATAGTGGGAACAGGGCTCCAGTGTAACATAAAACGTTGCTCCTTCAACGGGTTCGGACATATCATTGATTGCGTTAACTTCCGCGTGTGCCCCCCCGAATTTCCTGTGATAGCCCCTCCCTATTACCTTTTCATCCCTGACAATAACAGCACCCACCATGGGGTTGGGACTTGTCCACCCCTCACCCCTGCGCGCAAGTTTCAGGGCCATTTTCATATAATGTTCGTCAGTCATGATCTTACACCCGGATAATTAAAGACTGCTTTTTTGCAACTGTATCAATGTCTAATATTGAGTGAAAATATATCTGTGAATTGTATACTATACGGCATGCACCATGTAAAGGTCTTTGACCTCAACCATCTGTTTACCAGCTCTCCCAAATATGCTATATACAAGCAATAGCTCGCAGAAAAGGAGATACATATGAAAGGAATCGTTCTCGCGGGGGGACTCGGCACCAGGATGCACCCACTTACAAAAGTCACCAATAAACATCTGCTTCCAATCTATGACAAACCCATGATCTATTACCCGATCACTACCCTGGTGAATGCCGGGATAGAGGAAATACTCATCGTAACCGGTGGAAATAATGCGGGTGATTTCCTGAAGCTGCTGGGGAACGGAAGAGCTTTTGGACTCAGGCACCTGAATTACGCTTATCAGGAGGGCGAAGGGGGTATAGCAGCCGCCCTGAGCCTGGCAGAATTCTTCGCCGATAATGGTAAAATAGTTGTTATGCTCGGAGACAATATCATTGAAAAGAATATTAAAAGAGCAGTCGAAGACTTCGGGAAGCAGAAGGAAGGTGCCAAGGTGCTGCTCAAGAAGGTCCACGACCCGCAACGGTTTGGCGTTCCTACATTCGAGGATGGCAGGATAGTCGGCATCGAAGAGAAACCCTCAGATCCTGCGTCTTCATACGCGGTTATCGGCATATATATGTATGATAACACGGTCTTTGATTTCATAAAAACACTGAAGCCCTCGGACAGGGGCGAGCTGGAGATAACCGACGTGAACAACTATTACATAGACAGAGGAACCATCACCTATGATATCCTGGATGGCTGGTGGACAGATGCGGGGACCTTTGAATCCCTTCAGTACGCGGGGAATATGGCCGCAAAGACCGGGGCCAATAAAATGTAGGAAACTACAGCCAGCAAACAAAATGAAATGTAATCGTTTACAGTTTATCCCGACGAGTCGGGATTCACGGTTGAAAGAGAACAGTGAATTAGAATCAATATCCAGAATACTTCAACCGTTGGGCCTTGTTCATCATTTTATAGCTTATTGAAACAGCTGTGAACTGTAAACCGATAACCGTGAACGGCTATAGTAAAACAAACAGGCAGGGGGAATCGCTTTATGATTAAAGGGGTAAAAGTCAAAGTATTGAAAGTTATACCGGATGAACGTGGAAGGTTGATGGAGATACTTCGCCGTGATGATGAAATGTTTAAGGGGTTCGGTCAGGTTTACATGACAACCGCCTACCCGGGTGTGGTAAAGGGGTGGCACTACCACAAGAAGCAGTACGATAACATGGCCGTGGTAAAGGGTACCATGAAGATCGTCCTGTGTGACGGGAGAGAAGACTCCCCGACATACAGAGAGGTGAACGAGTTTTTTGCCGGAGAGCACAACCCCATCCTGATACACATACCGCCCTACGTATATCACGGGTTTAAATGCGTCTCACAGGAAGAGGCCATTGTTGTCAACACGCCCACCGAGACATATAACTACGAAGAACCGGACGAATTCCGCGTTCACCCGCACGACAATGATCTGCCTTATGACTGGGGAAGAAACGACGGATAGTTGAATTGGTGGGGCGCTTGGCTCATCAATTCACAGTCTAAAATTATTTAAGGTATGCGTCTATCGCTCTGGCTGCCTTTTTTGCGGCGCCCATTGCCATGATAACAGTTGCTGAACCTGTAACTATATCTCCGCCCGCATAGACCCCTTCCCTGCTGGTCTTGCCGGTTTCTTCGTCGGTCACAACAATGTAGCCCCGTCTGTTTGTCTCCAGACCGGGAGTTGTAACAGGAATAACAGGGTTGGCGTTTGTTCCGATGGCTACCACCACCATATCCACGTCCATCACAAACTCGGATCCCTCTATGGGAACAGGCCTGCGCCTTCCGGAATCATCAGGTTCACCCAGCTCCATCCGGATGCACTTCATCTGTTTTACCCAGCCATTTTCGTCGCCGATATATTCTACCGGATTGGTAAGGAGTTTGAATTGCACACCCTCTTCTTTCGCGTGATGAGCTTCCTCCGCCCTCGCCGGCATCTCAACCTCTGTCCTGCGATAAACCACTGTGACATTTTCAGCACCGAGACGCAGAGCTGTTCTCGCGGAGTCCATCGTGACATTGCCGGCACCGAGGACCGCCACATTTTTCCCGCGCGCTATGGGTGTATCATACTCGGGAAATCTGTATGCCTTCATCAGATTGGATCTTGTGAGGTACTCGTTGGCAGAATAGATCCCGCTCAGGTTTTCTCCCGGTATATCCATGAAAACAGGCGCGCCAGCACCTACACCCAGGAATACCGCGTCGAATCCCTCGTCGAGGAGATCATCAACCGTTTTCCCTCTTCCAATGACAGCATTTGTGACAACCTCAACCCCCATCTTCTCAAGGTATGATATCTCGGCATCAACGATGTCCTTGGGGAGACGGAATTCGGGAATTCCATAGATAAGGACTCCCCCGGCCTTGTGCAATCCCTCGAATATAGTGACCTTATGCCCACATTTTACAAGGTCCCCGGCAACTGTAAGCCCGGCTGGACCGGAACCAACAACCGCCACTCTTTTGCCCGATGACGCGGGAATTTCAGGAATCTGAACAGCGCCGGCATTGCGCTCATAATCAGCGACAAAACGCTCGAGTCTTCCTACGGCAACCGGTTCCCCTTTTTTGCCCAGTATGCACTGACTCTCACACTGGCTTTCCTGGGGACATACCCTGCCGCAAATGGCGGGAAGACTGTTTGTATCCTTGATCTTGCGCGCAGCGCCGATAAAATCTCTCTCGGTAATCAGTTTTATGAATTCGGGAATATTAACATCCACGGGGCATCCCTTTATACACAGAGGGTTCTTACACTGCAGGCATCTGCCAGCTTCAATTACAGCCTGTTCTTCGGTATAACCAAGAGGAACCTCATCAAAATTCGTGCTGCGCACTTTCGGGTCCTGCTCCGGCATCATCTGTCTCGGAATCTTTTCCTTTTTACTCATGACATCTGCACCCCTTTCTGGCTTCCTCTTCTTCACCATTATACATCCTGAGGCGGTTCGTCAGGAGATCAAAGTCCACATCATGCCCATCAAACTCGGGACCGTCGACGCATGCAAATTTCGTCTTCCCTCCAACGGCAACACGACACGCACCGCACATACCGGTCGCATCTACCATGATCGGATTCAAACTTACGATGGTCTTTATTTTATAAGGTCTTGTGACCTCGCACAGAAACTTCATCATGGGAACCGGGCCTATAGCGAAAACCCTGTTAATAACCTCTCCAGATTCAATGAGATCTTGCAGCACATTCGTCACAAAACCATGCACTCCATAGCTTCCGTCGTCGGTGGCTACAATGAGCCTGTCACATATTGCCTGTATCTCATTTTCAAGGATAAGAATATTTTTTGATCTGGCGCCTATAATGGCTATCACCTTGTTGCCAGCCTCCTGGAGGGCTTTGATTATCGGATAGGCGACACCGATGCCCACACCGCCACCGACAACTACGGTAGTCCCAAATTTTTCCATTTCCGTCGGCGTTCCGAGCGGACCCAGAACGGCAAAGAGGTCTTCTCCCTCCTTCATTGCCGCAAGGCACATAGTGGTCTTGCCAACGACTTGAAATATAATGGTCACCGTTCCCGCGTCTTTGTCGGAATCAACTATGGTCAGGGGTATACGTTCCCCCTTCTCTTCGGTCATAATGACGACAAATTGTCCGGCCTTTCTCTTTGCCGCAATCTGGGGGGCATCAATCGTCATTCTGAATACATTTTCAGATAACTTAGTTTTTTTCACTATCCTGTTCAAAACCCTCACCTCCAAACTATTTTGTCTCTATTAAGCATACAGAATATGGCCCTTAGACAAAGCATCGCTTTGAGGGAATACTCCTGTAACCGTTCACAGTTTCCGGTTCACAGTTCTTCCAATAAGATATGCAACGATTAGCGAGATCCAACGATTGAAACATTTTGGATGGAGAATCGCTCTGTCACGCGGCCACTCTGCGCTTGTCGAACAATCATTGATGTGGCTACCGCGGCTCTTTCTTACTCTAGGACTGCTGCTACTATCTCGGCTAAATCCAGTACCCGTACCGAATCCTCCGAGTTCTTATCCTTCAGGCCGTCCTCAAACATGGTCATGCAATATGGGCAGCAGGTGCAGATTGTATCAGGCTCCTCTCTCAGGGCCTGTTCGGTACGCTTTACATAGATTCGGTCACCAACGCTTTCCTCCAGCCACATGCGTCCGCCACCGCCTCCACAGCAGAATGCCTTCTCGTGATTGCGCTCCATCTCCACCGGCTCTTTGCTTGTAACAGCAGCGATCACCTTTCGGGGTTGCTCATAAATTGAGTTATAGCGACCCAGATAACACGAATCATGAAATACCACTTTGCCAAAATTGCCTTTGCCATTCAACTTGAGCTTGCCCTGCTCTATAAGACTGTTGATGAGCTCGGCGTGATGAATGACCTCGAAGTCCGCCCCGTACTGGTGGTAGTCATTCTTCAGAGTGTTGTAGCCGTGGGGACATTGAACTATAATCTTTCTGACACCTTTCTCCTTTAAGAGTTTAACATTTTCCTCGGCCATGATTTCGAAAAGGTACTCATTGCCCAGGCGTCTCACGCTATCGCCGCAACACAGTTCCTCCTTGCCTAAAACACCCCATGATACGCCAGCGGCATTGAGAACCTTGGCCGTAGCCAGCGTGACACTCCTGGCGCGGGGATCGAGGGCACCGGCACAGCCAACGTAGAACAGATATTCGGTCACACCTTCTTCAAAAGGTTTGGCCCCCGCCTTTTCCATCCAGGCCTCACGCTTCTCGGGAGCAATGCCCCAAGGGTTGCTGCGCGCCTCCATGTTCTCGAAAAAGTTGAGCAGTTCGGGGGGAAACTTGGCTTTCATCTCTACCAGGTTTCGGCGCATATCGATAATCTTGGGTATGTGCTCGATGAACACCGGGCATACCTCCATACATGCACCACACGTGGTGCAGTCCCAGAGGGCCTCCTCGGACACGCTGCCTTCTTCAGTATTATCCTCAGTAATCAGGGCTTGGGCAGGCTTTTCGTTTCGTACCAACCCTGGTCCGTTTTCCAGCATATTTACCTTGATATTATGGATGAGAACTTTTGGGTCCAGCGCCTTGCCGGTAAATACCGCCGGGCAGTTATCGACGCACCGCCCACATTCGGTGCAGGAATACGAATCGAACAGATCCTTCCAGGTAAATTGATCAATCCGTTCCACTCCGTAGACATTGCCCTTCGCAAACTCCTCACGGTGTTGCGTATTAACCGTCTCCAAGCTTCTAAAGAAGCAATTAGGTATGGATGTCAGGATATGCATATGCTTGCTGTAGGGAAGGTAGTTGAGAAAGGCAAGGAGCACGATAGCATGGATCCACCACAAGACATTTGCCGCAGTCTCCAGCGCTCCGGCCGACATACCGCTAAAGATAACTGTACCTGCGAAAGCAGAGATCGGCATATAACTGACCGCTTTCTCGGTACCCTGGGCTATCTCGGCACCGTGCATGCCGAAGAAGGCTATCATCAAAGCCGCAATAAGTCCCAAGATCACAAAGGCATCTCCACTTTTCGCATCAATATACGACGGCGGGAAAACCAATCGCCGGATAACTGCGGAACATACGGCCAGCAAAGCAATGATTGATGCGATATCAAAAATCCAGGCCAGGGCGTGATACGCGCCAGTCGGCAACTTGGACAAACTGATATAATCCGGGGCCAACCCGTGGAGAAGGAATTCTGTATTGGCTATCAGCAAAAGCATGAAAGCCCAGAAAAGTATGGCGTGATTTATACCGAAACGATAGCCGTGCGAAATCGTGCAACGCTGCGCGAACGGGTAATATATTGTACTCCAGATACGTTTGGCTACCTCTTTGAAGCGATTGTCCGGTTTTCCCAGAGCGACCAGACGAAAACGATTGTAACAACTCCAACCGAAGAAGGCTATTGAGATGATGAAGACTACAATAAATATCAGAGTGTTGGCAGCCACGATTTACTCCTTTGTTGGTATACTCAAATACTGTATAGCTAACTTGCTTTCTTGCAACGTAACTCTTTCAGCCGGTTTGTAATAGACGGAACCACCTTAAAGACATCACCGACGATGCCATAGGTAGCCACTTCAAAGATCGCCGCAGATCGGTCACGATTTATCGCGATGATTACATCCGAATCCTGCATACCGACCAGATGCTGGATCGCTCCAGAGATTGCACATGCGATATATATCTTCGGCCTTACCGTCTTGCCGGTCTGGCCAACCTGACGTTCCAAGGGCATGTATCCGGCCTCTACGGCAGCGCGTGAACAACCGACAACACCCCCCAGTTCATCGGCCAGCTCCTGCAATATGCCAAAATTTTCTCCGTTTAACATTCCACGTCCACCGGAGACGATAATATCCGCCGCTGCAACATCTACCGCATCCGCACCCTCCCTGCGATCATCGATCACCTCCAGCACCTTGGTCAGGATATCCTCTTCCCTGACCGGCGACGACTCTCTGATGATCTCTCCGCTACGAGTGGCGTCTCTTTCCGGCATAGGCATCACGTGCGACCGAACAGTAGACATCTGAGGTCTGGTACGTTCGGTCACAATCGTTGCCATGATGTTACCGCCGAAAGCGGGACGGGTCTGCAACAAAAACCTCTTATCATCGATAGCCAGGCCAGTGCAGTCCGCCGTCAAGCCTGTACGCTGGTGTGTCGCCACTGCCCCTGCCACATCTCTACCCAAACCGGTAGCACCCGTAAGCAGGATCTCCGGCTTATACTTTTCCACCAGATAGCAGACAGACTTGTAATACGACTCGGTACGATAATTATGAAAAACAGGATCATCGATCAAATAGCTCTTGGAGGCTCCATGATAGAACGATTCATCACAGAGATGCTCTACCCTATCTCCGATAACAACCGTGCATAATTCGACTCCCAGGGTTTTAGCAAGGTCAGCGCCCACCCCCAGCAGTTCCCAGGAAACAGTGGCTGCTTCGCCTCCCGTTTGTTCGACAAACACCCAGACACCTTTATACTCGCTTATTTTAGCCAGTATAGCGGCTTCCTCTTCGGTTAACTCTTCGGCTTCCTCAACCTTCGGTCCAGCGGCTTTCTGTGCTTTCCATTGTTTGAGAAGTTCGAGTTCTTCCGGGGTCAGGTACATCTCTATGGCTTCGGATGGACATATCTTAACGCACTTGCCACAACCGATGCAGTCCTTTGTCTCAATGATCGGCTCGCCATTATCTTCCATCGTTATGCAGCCTTTGGGGCAGGCCGCCTCACAACGACCGCCACACGCAATGCACTTACCGGAAATGAGCCGCGCTACGCCTCGGGGTTTCTTTATCTTTTTATTCTTCTCATCCATATCTTTATCCGTGTAGAGTTTAAATAGAAATGATGTCCTTCTGAAGCAGGGCATCAATCAGCAGGCGTGCAGTTTCATCGGGTTTGTTTTCACCGTCGCCCAGTATTTCACCCTCTGTTCTTTCCGGGGAGAATATCTTCCGTACCTGCGTAGCGGAGCCCGCAAGTCCGATAAGCTCTGCTGGCAATCCCATTATACTGTTGTCCCATAACTTCACCTCGGCGTCACTGGATATCAGCCGCATGGGTACCGTCGGGTACCGGGGCTGATTTATCTCGCGAACCACCGTGATCAACGTAGGCAACGGAGTTTCCACTATTTCGTGCCGTCCTTCCAGTTTGCGTCTGACCTTTACCTTCTTTGTCACCAAGTCCAGTTCCTGGATCTGGTCAACGAGGGTGAGGGGAGTGAATCCCAAGCGCGTGGCGATACCCGGCCCAACTTGAGCGGTATCTCCATCAATGCTCTGGCGACCGCACAGCACCACCGCCACCTCGTCCTCCTCTGAAATCTTCAATATTGCTTCCGCCAGAACCTTGCTGGTGGCCAGTGTATCGGCCCCTCCAAAAGCACGGTCGCTCAGTAATACAGCATCGTCGGCTCCCAGCGCCAAGGCCTTTTTCAAGGTAACTTCGGTATTCGGGGGACCCATAGAGATCGCTACCACCCGAAATCCATACTTGTCTTTGAGCTTTAGGGCCTCCTCCAACGCGGGACTATCGAACGGGTTAACGATGAATGGCACGCCTTCCCTGATGAGTGTACCGGTTACCGGATCTGTCTTGACCTGAGTGGTATCCGGCACCTGTTTGATGCATGCAATTACTATCACTTATTACACCTCTACAAAAGGAAGTTACCCCACATAATTTACAGGGTCTGTTCTTTTAATGGTCAACGATATGCCAAAAATATTGTCGTGTGTCAAGTGAAATTATGACCGCCGGTCATTTAAAATCAACCGCGGAATGCCTAACAGGGTTTGCGTTTCCTGTCAAGACATAATTATAAATTTCTTGGGATTTTTTTAAAGGTCTTTAAAAAGGCATAGCAGGAAAGAAACGCGAGGTCAGGAAATGGAAGAACAGGCACCCTCTATTACCCTCCAAATCTCGTCTTTGCCGTAGCGTGTCCGGGCCGAAAAGGGGATAAGCTCCTCATACGAAACTCTCAGATATTCTCCTATTTTTCGCCTGGACATATTGACCCGGCTTCTGGAAAACTTGTCCGCCTTTGTCAGTACGAATACTATTTCGACAAGATTACTGCGGAGCCACTGAATAAGCATGGCATCATCTGCTGAGGGTTCTCTCCTAATATCAAGTATCATTACTACAAGGCGCAGGGTTTTACGTCCTTCAAGATACCCCTCCACCATTGCCTTCCAACCCCTTTTTACAGAGGCTGGCACCTTCGCATACCCGTAACCGGGAAGATCAACAAAAGAAAGTTTCTTGTTTACCAGGAAAAAATTTACAAGCTGGGTGCGTCCGGGCGTATTACTCGTTCGAGCAATTCTTTTCCTGTTCACAAGGGTATTTATAAGGGAAGATTTTCCCACATTCGACCGGCCCACAAACGCCACCTCCGGCAATAGATCATGCGGGTACTGAGAGGGATCGACAGCACTCTTTATGAATTCAGAGGATGTAACCTTCATGGACACTCCTTTCAAAAAGATGCTATAGCATAACACAAGGCTAAACTGCAAAGCGCCCCTGATCCGGCATCCGAAGTCCCATACAGATTCTGCTTGCAAAAAGAGTGCATTAAGAGTTACTAAAAGAGGTTTTCTGTTATTTAAAGACCTTAAACAAAACATAAAATCAGATATCAATCCAGCCAGAAACGCGACATCGGAAACTTATGAAAAAATTCTTTAAAAAGATATCCCTGCCCCATCTGAATATAAATGAGCATGCCATAATGATATTCATGGCAATCATTGTCGGGATACTTGGAGGATATGGTGCGGTTCTGTTCAGGTGGCTGATACGGTTTTTTCAAAAGGCATCCTTCGGTAGTGGAGGGGGGGAGCTCCTGCCAACCCTGATGGCCCTGCCGTGGTACGCAAGGCTTTTCCCCCCCATCATAGGG
>Ga0075116_10000718_pt1 | contig 15272 bp, 14 predicted proteins | sample AntAceMetag02UKC_FD_69786 | JGI IMG/M metagenome (GOLD analysis project Ga0075116, IMG submission 69786) | Saline lake microbial communities from Ace Lake, Antarctica- Antarctic Ace Lake Metagenome 02UKC | ecosystem: Environmental > Aquatic > Non-marine Saline and Alkaline > Saline | place...
TCAATTGCGGGAAACAGCAAAAAATCCTATCCCGGTTATGGAATTTTGTTAAAGAAGTAACGATAAAATATAATTACTAGGGACCCGAAAAAGTGTAAACGATGTTATGAGATTCGCCACGTAAGACGTAAGACGTTAATATTTATAAATCGTAGAGGCTCGACATGTCGAGCCTTTTTTATGTACATCGATTATTTAGTATCAGAGTTCGGGGTGTGGTGAAATTATGGATGATGGATTATGAATGATGGATAATAACTAATGACTGGTAACTGGTCAAGAGAATAAGATCCGCAGATTTCATTTAGCTGTCATTTCGACCGAAACGAAGAGGAGCGGAGAAATCTCAAACTTCGATCACTCGTTCGTGCACTTATGTTTGAAATCTCTCCGTGCGCCCGCCAAAGGTGGACTTAGTCGAGATGACAAAATATCTGCACCTGCTGAAAGCTAATCTGTGATAATCTGAGAAATCTGTGGATGAATTTATTTACTGCTTACCGATCATCGATTACTTGGAAAATCTTCTGCTATGAATAACCTTATTGGCAAATTTTGGTGAGATTTTGCCTATTTGCCTGAAGTCTTTGGAAAATCCTTCAAAGAACCATTCAAATTCCTTGATCACGCCAAGGTCGCGTGTGATGGCTGCTCTCTGGCAGTAAGTATGGTTTTTCCCATTCCAAAGAGTTTGAATGTTCCCTTCAAGGAAGATAGCGCAACCAAAGCCTGCAAATTCTTTTTGAGCTTCGTGAAAATCATTCTGTATGCTTTCAAAATAAGAAGCGTCCAGCAATACGCCATCGGCAACGAGCCATTGATTTTCATGAAAAACCTCGATCCAAGAACTGATCAGGTTGTTTGGGAGCATATTGTAATTCATTGAGCTGACCAGACCATGATACAGATCTTTTTTAACGGTAAAAGCATGAAAACGGCAAAGGATACCACATGCATCGAGCAATGTCTTTAATAAAATACTTTTTGTCAGAGAGTATCCCCTTCCTTCGCTCAATACCTGAGAGGCAGAAAGAAGCGGTTTTTTTGAAAAGCCGAAGACGATATCGTTTTTTACAAAATAAAGGATACGTGTGATCTTGTTCTTGTCGATCAAATTATCCCAGTTTCGTTCCTTGATCAATTCACGAATGGCGGGAGCATTAACATCAAAAATTTTATTCGGATCCTGTAACAATATTACCCCGGTATTTTATCATTTAGTTAAAATATAGGGTTTATGAATGAAAGATAAAACGCTTTTTAATTTTCGGTTTTGAAAAACGATAAAAATATGATATTATTAGCACCTAAATTAGTCCCAAAACACCCCTTATTTCTAATAATTAAGGTATAATAATAATAGCTTAGTATTACTAATATTATTATATTAGGGCATGAGAAAAATCAACTCCGCAGTAGACAGAATCGTGGCCCGAATTGCGGGTAAAAATGCCATGATTGAATACCAGGCTTTGCGTGATTGGAATGTGGTGGTTGGTGACGTTGTTTCACAGGTTTCGGTACCTGTGAGAGTCGTAAAAGGAGTGTTGTACGTCAGCGTTAAAAACAGTACCTGGCGTAAGGAATTAAGTATGCAGAAACCGCAGATACTCAAAAAATATGAAGAAAAATTCGGGGCGGGTATTATTCGCGAAATACGTTTCCAATGACCTGCGGAGATATCACTCGTAACCTATAGTAAGGAGATATATGTACAGTAGTAGTTCAAACGATTACAAATCAGATAAGATCAAGGTATTGCAGGGGCTGGAGGCCGTTCGCAAACGCCCCGCAATGTATATCGGCGATACCGGAAAACGTGGTTTGCATCATTTGGTGTATGAAGTAGTTGACAATTCAATTGACGAGGCATTGGCGGGATATTGCGATAAGATAACAGTCACTGTCCATAAAGACAATAGTGTTAGTGTAGAAGATGACGGTCGTGGTATGCCGGTAGATATGCATCCCACAGAAAAGAAACCCGGCGTAGAAGTTATTATGACCGTGCTGCATGCCGGGGGAAAATTTGACCACGGCAGTTACAAGGTATCCGGTGGACTTCATGGTGTGGGTGTGTCGGTTGTGAATGCACTTTCAAAACATGTCAAAGTAACAATTTTTCGTAATAATAAGATATATGAGCAAGAATATTCATGTGGTGATCCGATAACGAAATTAGTTGAATCCGGAAAATCCAAGAACAACGGTACGATCGTTAATTTTTTACCGGACGACAGCATTTTTACAGAAAGTATTTTTGAATACAATATTCTACGTGAACGTTTACGTGAACTGGCATTTTTGAGCAAAGATGTCCTTATTGAGCTTAAAGATGAACGCAGTGGTGCTGAAGACGTTTTTCATTACAAGGGCGGCATTAAAGAATTTGTTGCATATCTGAATGAAGCAAGAAATGCCCTTCATCCCAAACCTGTTTATATGGAAGGCGAACGCGACGATGTCAGCGTTGAATTCTCATTCCAGTATAACGATACTTACAATGAAACATTTTTTTCCTATGTAAACTGTATCAATACAATCGAAGGTGGAACTCACCTTACCGGTGCAAGAACCGCTTTAACCCGTTCATTGAATAACTATGCTCAAAAGAACAATCTTTTCAAGGTAATAAAAAAGAACAATTTTTCACTAAGTGGAGAAGATACTCGTGAAGGGATCACCGCCGTTTTGTCCGTAAAGGTTCCCGAACCACAGTTTGAAGGACAAACCAAAACAAAACTGGGTAATGGTGAAGTTAAAGGAATTGTTGACAGTCTTATAATGGAAAATCTAAATGAATTTTTTGAAACAAATCCAAGTGTTGCAAGAAAGATCATTGACAAATCTGTAATGGCTGCCAAAGCCCGCGAAGCCGCAAGAACGGCCCGCGAGTTGACCCGTAGAAAAAATGCTTTGGAAATAAGCGGATTGCCCGGGAAATTGGCTGACTGCTCCATCAAAGATCCCGCTCATTGTGAATTGTACATCGTTGAGGGAGATTCGGCAGGGGGTTCTGCCAAACAGGGAAGGGACCGCCGCTTTCAGGCAATACTTCCCCTGCGCGGAAAGATCCTGAATGTTGAAAAAGCAAGATATGACAGAATTTTGCAGAGTAAAGAGATCCAGGCTTTATTCACCGCTATCGGTGGTGGTCTTCGCGATGATTTCGATGTGGAAAAGATCCGCTACGATAAGATCATCATTATGACCGATGCCGATGTGGACGGTGCTCACATTCGAACACTGCTTCTAACCTTCTTTTTCCGCCAAATGCGCGATCTTCTGCAGTTTGGACATGTTTATATTGCCCAGCCGCCTTTGTATCGTCTAAAGCAGGGAAAAGTGGAACGATATGCCTATGATGATAATGAGCTGGCAATGTTGACCGCCCGAATGAATAAAGAGCGTACAGGCAAGATCAATCTGTCACGCTATAAAGGTTTGGGAGAAATGAATCCCGATCAACTTTGGAGCACGACCATGGATCCCGAATCACGAACCGTGCGCCAAGTGAACCTTGACGATGCTATGGCAGCTGATCACATGTTCTCTGTTTTGATGGGTGAAAATGTGGAAGCGCGACGGAAGTTCATTGAAGAAAACGCAAAATATGTTAAAAATCTTGATGTATAAACAATCTGTCATTTGACGGAATTTAGAAAAAGAGAGGAAAAATTGGCTAACGAAAAAATTATCCCAATCAATATAGAAGAAGAGTTAAAGAATTGTTATCTTGATTATTCTATGTCTGTGATCGTTGCACGAGCATTGCCGGATATTCGTGACGGTCTTAAACCCGTTCATCGTCGTATCCTTTACGGTATGTACGAACTGGGTATGCAGTATAATAAACCCTTTAAGAAATCTGCCCGTATCGTCGGTGATGTTTTAGGTAAATATCATCCTCATGGTGATAGCTCTGTTTACATGGCGATGGCTCGTCTGGCACAGAATTTTGCCATGCGCTATTTGATCGTTGATGGTCAGGGCAACTTTGGCTCCATCGACGGCGATAGTCCGGCAGCTATGCGTTACACAGAAGCACGCATGTCTCGTTTAGCAGATGAAATTCTTGCAGATATCGATAAAGAAACCGTGGATTTTGTCCCTAACTTTGATGATTCCCTTGAAGAGCCGACCGTTATGCCCAGCAAGATCCCGTATCTGTTGATCAATGGCGCTACCGGTATTGCCGTGGGAATGGCAACCAATATTCCGCCCCATAATATCAATGAGATCTGTAATGCCGTTTGCGCAACAGTTGAAAATCCCGAGATAACAACCCAAGAGTTAATGCAGCATGTTAAAGGTCCCGATTTTCCCACAGGTGCTCTGGCTTACGGTACGGCAGGACTTTTTTCTGCTTATGAAAGCGGACATGGAAAGATCACTTTACGTGCTCGCGCCAACGTGGAGCAGATTCGCAGTAATCGCGAACAGATCGTTTTCACCGAAATTCCTTATCAGATCAATAAAAGTAATTTGGTTGAACGTATTGCAGAATTGGTACACAGTAAAGTACTTGATGGCATTAGCGACTTGCGTGATGAATCGGATAAAGAAGGTATCCGTGTCGTAGTTGAACTCAAGCGCGATTTTGAACCACAGGTTGTTCTGAACAATTTATATAAACATACCAATTTGCAAAATACCTTTGGTATCAATATGATCGCTTTGGTTGATGGTATTCCTAAAGTACTTTCTTTGAAAAGCATGTTGCAATTGTTTGTTGATTACCGATATAAAATTATTGTTCGCCGAACTCAATTCGAATTGAAAAAAGCGGAAGCTCGCGCTCATCTTTTAGAAGGATTCAAGATCGCGCTCGATAATATTGATGAAGTGATCGAGATCATCAAGAAATCTGCAAGCGCCAATGCTGCTCGTCAAAATTTGATAAAACGCTTTGAATTTTCTGAATTGCAGGCACAAGCTATTCTGGATATGAAATTGCAAAGGTTGACCGGTTTGGAACGCGAGAAGGTTATTCAGGAATATATTGACATTCTAAAACAGGTCGAAAAACTAAAATATATTCTGGACAACCGTGGCAAACAAAAAGAAATATTGATTGAGGAAACCCGTGAGATACAGGGAAGATACGGTGATGAACGACGGACTGAAATGGTCGCTGACGCCGGTGATTTTTCTGTGGAAGATATGATAGCCGATGAAGAAATGGCAATTACTATCACTCACAATGGGTTTATTAAACGTACCCCTGTCAATGTCTATCACGCACAACGTCGTGGAGGTGTTGGTAAGAAAGGTGCTACAGCTAAAGAGGATGATTTTATTGAGAACCTTTTTATCGCTTCAACTCACGATTACCTGATGTTCTTTACTAATTTAGGTAAGGTGTATTGGTTGAAAGTACACGAATTGCCTCAGGCAGGTCGTGCGACTCGCGGCCGTGCTATTGTGAATTTACTTGAATGCGAAAAAGATGAAAAAGTTAGAGCTTTCCTCAATATCCGCGATTTTACTGAAGATAAATATGTCATCGTATCCACAAAAAACGGTACGATCAAAAAAACTAAGCTTGACGCCTACAGCCGTCCGCGTCGAACCGGAATTATTGCGGTCAACTTACAGGATAGTGACGATATCGTCGGTGTTGATATTACGAACGGCGAACAGGATATTATTCTTGGAACCCGTAAAGGTAAAGCCATTCGTTTCAACGAAGCGCATGTACGGAACATGGGGCGCTCTGCAACGGGTGTCCGCGGCGTGACCCTTGATGGAAAAGATGATGCCGTTGTCGATATGGTCGTTGTTAAGCGTGAAGGCGCTACCGTTCTTGCCGTCAGTGAAAACGGATACGGAAAAAGATCGGACATCATGGATTACCGCATCACTAATCGTGGTGGTAAGGGTGTGATCACGATCAAAACGACAGATAAGGTTGGAGAGATGGTTGCCTTGAAGGAAGTGGTTGATTCGGATGATCTGATGATCATCACAACCGGTGGTTTGCTTATTCGTCAGCATATTAACCGTATTAACACACTTTCACGTAATACTCAGGGTGTTCGTTTGATCAACCTGCACGACCAAGATCGAATTTCCGCAATCCGTTATGTTATGGAGTCCGAAGAAAAAGAAGACGAATTGCAGGAAATGATAAGTGAATAAATGATCACTGATAGATTAAAAGATATTCGTGAGGATATCAAACGCTATAGTCCGTACCCGGATCGGGTACGGATCGTGGCTGTCAGCAAAAAACAGCCAATTGAAAAAATGCGCTCAGCTGTAGCCGCCGGGATCACGAATCTTGGTGAGAACCGAATTCAGGACGCACTTGATAAGTTTTCCGTAGATGCTTTTGAAGGAATTACCCGGCATTTTATCGGTTATTTGCAGACCAACAAAGTAAATAAATGCTTGCAGAATTTTAATTGGCTTCATAGTTTGCAAACAGAGAAACTTGCTAAGCTAATTGCAAACAGCGAATACCGGATCAAATGTCTTATTGAAGTCAATATTTCAGGCGAAGAGAATAAGTCCGGTTTGTTGCCGGATGAGCTTTCTGCCTTTGTAAAAAAGGTTAGAGAATTTGACGGCCTGGACGTTCATGGACTGATGGGTATGGCGGCCTTTACGGAGGATGAATCTGATATTCGCCGTTCGTTTGCGCTGCTGCGATCGTTGGCAAAAGAACATAAAGCTCTTGAGACAGATCATTTTAAGATGAATGAATTGTCTATGGGCATGACAAACGATTACCGAATAGCGTTGGAAGAAGGAGCTACGCTTCTGCGCATAGGAACCGGAATATTTGGACCAAGGAGTATGAATTAATGAATTGGATAGATCTATCGGGAATGGAGATGTCGGCTGTTTTACCGGCAAATTGGAAATTTCATTCCGTTAATGAACATCTACAGGCAGAGGAATTGGTAAAATATGACAAGATACTTTTACTGACCATGTGTTCGGATGATCTCGCTGAACATGCCCTGCTCGCTGTTCGTGACCATATCAATGTTTCCGGTCACAATCCTTTACGCGGGCATAATGATAATGATTTGGGAGTTAGATTTCCAGATATGTCACATTCCTATGCCGCAGTGCCGAATTTAAATATTGAAGATGCTATTTTGGTCCGGTCGGGTCAGAATGCCGTACATCCTGTAGATGCTATTGAGGCAAGTGAGATCGTATATCAGACTATTCTTGCAAAGCATCAGTTAAAAACCGTTTACGCTCTGATCTATGGTAAAAAGATCACGGCAAGTCATATTATAAAATTATTTCAGGGAGAATAACATGCATAAGAACTCAATGAACAAAGTGGTTTTAGTTGGCCGATTGGGTCAAAATCCTGAGCAACGGGCGATCCCGAGCGGAACTGCCGTGACCAATTTTTCCGTTGCTACCAACGAAACAAGAAAAAATCAAAATGGCGAATATACAGATACCACTGAATGGCATCGTTGTGTATCTTTCGGTAAAACCGCTGAATACATTGGCAATTATTTTACCAAAGGCCGTTTGGTCTTTATTGAAGGTCGTTTACGGACTCGTAAATGGAACGACAAGGATAATGCTACTCATTACACGACTGAGATCATGGTAGATATTGCTATGTTACTGGATCGTGCCCAGCATTCTGACGGTGGTGGTGGTGGTGTTTACGCGCCTGCTCAGAATAACAACAAACCTGCACCTGCACCTGCACCCACACCTGCAGAACCAAGTATGCCTGAAAATGAAGAAGAACTGCCTTTTTAAGGAAGATCAATGACAGAACGTGAATTTGAAAATACCTCATTTGTTCAGGAAGAAGAACGACAATCCATTGTTCTTTGTCCCGTTTGCGGAGAACCGGTCAATAATCATTCGGCGGAAGAAATTTATACCGTAGATTTGGTTGAAAGTGATTTTAGGGTTCGCACCCTGGATGACGATATTCTTGATACCTGGTTGGTGTTTTGTCATCACTGTTTTTATGTAACGCATGATTTTACTCAGATCCCCAAAGAGACCGATAAAGTACAAGATGTGATAGAATCGAATATTTACAGAGCCAGATTTACGGATACAAATCCTACAACCCTGGAACTTTTTGAGCATTATCTTTATATGCTCAAAGAAGTTAATGCTCTTCCTACTGTCTTAGCAGATACTTATTTACGTATGTCCTGGTTACATGATGATGATGGAAATGAGGCTTTGGCATCGGAATATAGAGAAAAAGCAATTGTAAATTTTGCAAAAGCTTTACTCTTGGGAGATCTTGAAGAGAAAGACATATCAATGATCTATTATTATATTTCGGAGCTTAGTCGAAGGAATGGCGAATTCGAAAGAGCAAAAAAATCACTACTGAAAATGGACATGGAAATTCCCATGTTCAAACGACTTTTTGATATGCAGTCTGTTCTAATAAGAGATCGCAATAAATTAGCGGTTGCAATGCCGCGAGAGGAGAATTTATGATGATGATCAACTATCCCGAATTCGAGGCCATGCTTCTTGAACAGGAAGCCGGAGCAACCACAATTCTTCTCAAATATATTAATATTTTGAACCGATATTTTACGGAGAATAATGAATTGTCACCCGATGCACAGCGTGAATCTTTAGACTATATTTATCAGGAGGCACGAACTGCTCATCCACTTATTGCCATTTTTCCGCATTTACAGACTTACATTATCAAAGGAATTGAATCCGGAATAAAAATTCCGGATATCCTTTTGGAATATGGAAATACGATCAAAGCGAACAATGATAAGACGGTTGCAACGACGATCAATAAACTTATTAAAGACGGTTCCAAGATCTTTACATTTTCCCATAGCTCAGTTGTACGCAAAGCTATTATGGAAGCGGCGAAGACAGGTAAGCGTTTTGAAGTGATCCTCACGGAAGCGCGTCCGGTGGGTGAAGGTCTATCTCTGGCAAAATTCCTCGGCCGTGCCGGCATTCCGGTATCCCTGTACACGGATGCCGCGATGGAATTAGCAATCTCACGTTGTGACATTGTGCTGGTTGGAACGGATTGGTATTGGCATCGCGGTTTTATCAATAAGATAGGGACTCACTCCGCATTGCGTATTGCGGATGAGCGTGAAAAAACTTTTTATGTCCTGAGTGACAGCAGTAAATATATGAAAACCCCACCATCAGACTGGTCAAGAGACAAACATCCCGAATCTCAGATCCTGATGGAAAAGATCGAAAATGTAACGGTTCACAACCCTTATTTTGAGTCAATATGGTTTAAGGGTGTAAGTAATATTATTATTGACGGTGAGATGAAAGAATTTAATAAAAAGAATGAGATCATTTTGTAGGAGATCCCAATATGTCCCAGTACTACAATTACAAAACCGCTTTGCTTATTCTGTTTATGAGTTTGACTGCCTACCTAATTCTTGTCCTTGGCTTTTATTATAACGATTCAATAATGGGAAACACCCCTCAGGCTGCCCGTTATATTGTATTGGGTTTTTTCCAATCGCTATTATTGCTGCCATTACTTCTTTATGTCATCGGGAACGGTAAATCCGTAAAACATGCTTTTCGATTGCGCTCGGTTTCATTGCTCGCATTACGTGATATTATCTTAATAGCAATTGGTATGTTCGTATTGGTTGAATTTACTCAGTATCTTGTCAATTTGATCATTGGAAGTGAACACTTTGTGAGCGATGACCTAAAAGTACGTTATTCTTTGAATTATTTATTGATCGTACCCGTTGTTGCTATCATTATACCCGTGGTTGAAGAAAGTGTTTTTCGGGGATATTTGCTCCGGATAATGTTTAGAAATAAATTTACTCCTTTTCTTGCCATTGTATTACAGGCGGCACTTTTTACAGTCGCTCATTTGAGTTTTCGAAACGCACCGGGAATATTTGTGGCGGGGATTATTTTGGGGTACATGGCTTATTCCTTTTATTCTATTCTTCCAGGTATTATAATTCACAGTATTTTCAATATATTGGTGTTGATCGATATTAATGTTCCGCAGATACGCGAGAATATCATATACGGGAAAACATATGTTCCGTGGTTGATCTTGGCAGTCGGAACCCTATTGTTTATGATTGGCATTGTCAATATACGTAAGAATGTTTATGTACACCGTAAACGCAGAGATGAAGAGGAAGGAGTAGGCGATGAGAAATAATGAAGTTATCCTACTTGTAGATACCTACCGCAAATTACACAGGCGCGGTGCTAAGGTGAATCTGATCAATATTATTGATAAGACCCACCCGGCCGATCTTGCCTTATTATTTCGTTCGTTTACACAACATGAGCGCCTGTATTTCTTTTCCTTGATAAAATTAAATGAGCAAAAAGCCGAGGTATTGTCTGAAGTAGATGATAATATCATTGTTGAAATTTTGAAATCTCTTAAAAAAGATGATATTATTCAAATTTTCCGGGAAATGGATTATGATGATGAGTCCAGTATTCTTCGTCTCTTACCTCAAGAAGAGCAACAAGAGCTATTAAAACTCATGAAAGAGGAAGAATCCCGCGAGGTTGAAGCCTTGATGGAATATGATGAAGATACAGCCGGCGGTATCATGAACCCCGAAGTATTTCATCTTCTTGAAAGTTTAACGGTAGCTAAAGCTACTGAGGAAATACAGAAAAGTGCCGATACAGAGATGGTATTTTACATCTATGTGACTGATGAACGTATTCATTTGATCGGTGTTGTTTCTTTGCGTCAGCTTATTTTGAACGATCCTCAAAAAAAATTATCCGATATTATGGTTGAAGATGTTGTTAGTATAAGACCGGACACCGATCAGGAAGAAGTAGCTCGCCTGGCTTCCCGATACAATTTTGTAGCTGTCCCGGTTGTAGATGACGAGAACAAACTCATCGGTGTGGTAACGGTCGATGATATTATCGATGTGTTACGAGAAGAAGCTACCGAAGATCTTTTACAAATGGCAGGTTTGGGTCGTGATACGGATATTATTTTAAAATCTACTTGGGAAACGACCAAAAAGCGTTTTCCATGGTTACTTGCTACCTATGTTGGCGGATTAATAGCAGCGTTTGTTATTGGGGCATACCATGATTTGCTTAGTTCCTTTGTCATTTTGACCTCATTTATACCGGTTATTGCCGGTATGGGGGGCAATATCGGAACCCAAAGTTCAACCATCATTACGCGTGGTTTGCTGACCGGCAGGGTGAATCCCAATACGGCTTTGAAGATCATTTTAAAAGAATTGCGGGTAGGTATAACTCTCGGTTTGATCTATGGTGTTATACTTGGTGGTATATCATTTACGATGGCCTATGTTATTCGGTCAAACGGATATAATTATCCATTGAACCAATGCATAGAGTTGAGCATAGCGATCTCTATAGGTATAACTATTGCCATGACGCTTGCAACATTCACGGGAACTCTTGCTCCAATATTATTGAACAAAATGAAGATCGATCCTGCCATTGCAACAGGTCCCTTTGTTACAACCCCCATCGACATTTTGGGTATTTTAATCTATTTGGCGATCGCAACCGGACTAGTCCACTTATTTTAGATTCATGAAAAAAACACCAATTATCCTATTAATTGTTCTTATCACGGGCATATTGGGAGCATCTGATACACTCTTTTTTAAAATCACTCTGCTTGGCTTGCATTGTGCAAGCGTTGAGGTGATTGAAGATCAAATTAATGAAGATGTTACAAAGATCACATACCATGCTTTCACAACAGGTGGTTTTGATAAGATCTACGATATTGACAATTGGTATTACTACTACACCGATGTTTCCTTGTCGCATATGGATTCTTTAATCAAAAACATTAGCAACAAGAATCTAAAGCAATATTATCGCGAAGATGTCTATGACGGGACCATTCATTATAGCGAATCTCACACCCAGGAGACCCCTAAACCGGTACATCATGTATTATCATTTTTGATCTATCTTCAGCGTTACCCGAATGAAATGAAAACCGGTCAGAGCTTCCCTTTTTTAATCACGGATGAAGGTGATCTGTATCAACTTGAATTAAAAGTTTTTTCAAATGAGAATAAACAACAAGATGACGTTTATTTTATATTAACTCATGTTGCCGGGGAAGAAATTCTGGAGCCCACAGATGCATTCAATTGGATGATTTGTGCCGGAAAAGGGACAAAAATGTTATCTTACTCATATGCAGACAATACTATCACCGAAGGTGCATTTTCATTGGGCTGGGGATTGCATTTAAGAGCGAAGCGAATGCCCCAAGGGTCAAGATAAAAGATAAAAGTACAAAGAATAAAGTTCAGGTTCGATAGTTGAGTAGAGACAAGGCATTGCCTTGTCTTTTTCCATTTTGCTCATTATATTCTTTCAACTTAGAAATAATTATTCAGGTGTAAGATGACGCGATATCTTGGTATTATGATCATGTTGATCTGCTCAGTTGCTTTTGCGCAAACTCTGGTTGTTGAAGGTGATGCCGAACGTTTTGAATACGATCTTGGCCTTCTGAAACATGTTTCCTTCTGCGAGCTGGATTCATTGTCCAATGCCGCATTGAGCTTTCATACCGTGGAGGGGATCAAACATATATGTCTTGAAGATATTGATTCACTTGATTTTAATGAAGCGAGTGAGCTGTTGATATATCATAAGGATTTGATCACTACATTTCGCCGGGTAGACATTGATTTTATTGATATTACACCGGTAACAATTCCGGACAGGCAAGATGGTGCAAGAACCGGTTCAGAATTTATGGAAAATATTTTGGGTACAACATTTACAGAGCGAGAGCCTCAGATACTGACAGAAATATTAAATGGTAATATTCCGGATATTTTGCGGGACTTTATAACCCTTTCATCTACATTTCAAGATGTTAACGGAGTAAGTCACAGCGTTGAGTATGATGTGATGAGTGATTATCTGTCTATTGGTACCAACGAAGATTATTGCAGAATTCCCATGGGGCCTGGAACGGCGCAGCAGATCGCCGATGCCTTTGGGTGTATGCTGACTACAACAAAGCTTTGTGATGACATTTGGGAGCATGCTACCGTCCACCTCAACCCGATACCGTATGCTCCTGTGGGTGATAATAATTCCCAAGTTTATAAATTCGTTGAACATAATACGGATATCAATGCCTCCCGGGAGCTGGCGGGAGGACAGGTCCGGGAGCTGATTGCTGGGATCAAAAAAGATGTGGTTATTTGCAATGCTCTTAAAACCAAACCGGGCTATGTTGCCATTTACGGTTGGCATTATACGAATGGCACACCAATACAGCCACTGTACACCGGTCATGTTGACTGGTATGTTGATTACAGTCATGGCATCCGCCTGGTCAACGAGATCATACGTGTTGATGGTGAATTGATGGACGCTCATGATATCCTTAAAGATCCTATTCTCTATAAACTGCTTTCCTATGAAAATGGAATTATGCAGCAATCCGGCTATGCTTATTAGGGGGTTGATCATGAAAAAATATATTATTATTCTTATAGCTATTGTTCTTTTTTCGTCTTCCGCTTATGGGCAAAAACTGACTTTACATTTTCTTGATGGGCACATTGATACCGTGCTCTTGAATGACGAAACACAAATGTATTTTGTTGATACAAATACAAGTGTTACTCGCTTGAGTTCGCCGGTTAACGGAGAAAGGTCTGTTGCTCAAAATCCAAGATTTTCATGGCAGCATATACCTAATAAAGAATTTGAATTCATACTATCGCTTCATGATACTTTTAATGACACTTTATTACATGTCACTCATATCGATACGAATGAGTATCAATGTAACATTACATTAAATATACAAACCCGGTATTACTGGAAAGTTCGTATTCAGGGTGAAGAACTTTGGACCGCCGCATGGTATTTCGATACCTATGCGCCCTTAGCTCCTGATAAATTGATCTCATTGGCGCTTTTACCTGCCGATGATCTTGGTAGTGTTCAATTAAAAACCCGGCATAATTCCGAGATTGATTCTTTTATGGTTGTTTGCAGTTTTGATGGAATATCATTCTCGGATACAACATACTGCGATACATCAGATATGATCATCAACAGTCTGGCGGTAGATAGTTGCTATTATATGAAAATCGCGGGTGTTAATGCTGCCGGCGTGGGACCCTTGTCCGAAATGCTTGCAGTTTCTGTGACGACCGTTGAACAACCGGTTTTGATCGTGAATGCTTTTGATCGCACAACGACTGGGAATAGCCTGGATTTTATCTGCCAGCATGCAGAAGCGGTATTAAAAAATGGTTACACATTGGTCTCGGCGAGTAATGAGGCCTTGACCGATGGACTATTGAGCTTTCCCTTTTATTCCAATATCATCTATATCCTGGGAGAAGAAAGCACGGTCGATGAAACTTTCAGTGATGCGGAACAGGATGTGATTGAGAATTATCTTAAAGCCGGTGGAAAAGTATTTATCTCTGGTGCTGAGATCGCCTGGGATCTCGATTATAGAGGCAGTGTATCAGATAAGGTTTTTTGTCATAATTTTTTACATATTGCTTATGCTCAGGATGCTCCAAACAATGCTACGGGTACTTATTATAATGTGAATGTAGTCGGGGATACTGTGTTTTCCGATCTGTCTTCATTCGCTTTTGATAATGGCACACATGGCACCTATGATGTTCGCTATCCGGATGTATTTACATCATTAAATGATGCTCAGGCATTTTTGAAGTATACGGGTTGTAATGTTGGTGCGGCAGGAATTGTTTTTGAAGGTATGTTCCCCGGTGGATCACAAGAGGGAAAGATCATGGTGCTTGGATTTCCTTTTGAAACCGTATATCCTGAGGAAAAACGCAATTCACTTATGAGGGTATTTTTCCAATTCTCTGTATTTGGACTGGATGTTACAGATGAAAACGGGTTACCAACTGAGCATTGTTTAAATCAAAACTACCCAAACCCATTTAATCCGATCACAACTATCAGCTTTCAGTTATCGGCTTTCGGCAATCTTGATCTGAGTATTTATGATGTGGGGGGAGTGCTGGTTGAGCAACTGATAAATGAATATACCGATGCTGGACGATATCAAATAAAATGGGATGCCTCCCATTTGGCATCGGGAGTTTACATGTGCGCACTTAGGATAGATAATGTTATGGTTGATACAAAAAAATTGATGTTGTTAAAATAAGGCCTAATGGTAATTTTAGGGGGCTAAAAACGTTATAATTAATTGAATGTTAGGAAAATAGATAGGATTTCATTTTCTTCAATTAAAAAATGAACAAAAAAGTGCCCAAAATGTGGTA
>Ga0075116_10000719_pt1 | contig 15267 bp, 14 predicted proteins | sample AntAceMetag02UKC_FD_69786 | JGI IMG/M metagenome (GOLD analysis project Ga0075116, IMG submission 69786) | Saline lake microbial communities from Ace Lake, Antarctica- Antarctic Ace Lake Metagenome 02UKC | ecosystem: Environmental > Aquatic > Non-marine Saline and Alkaline > Saline | place...
CTCCCTTCGGTGTGAAAATTTGCAGAATATCACCCTCATAAATCTCTTTTCCGTTTTTATCTTTTAGCCCTGCATATTGCATAGGAATAAACTCTTCTCTATTAAAAAGTTCAAAATATCCGCCAACAAGCTCTCTTGAGCTATTGTGCTTAATTTGTTCCCAGCTAATCATCTTCGGTTTTTGCAACCCGTCTCTTTTATCCCACGCTCTAAATTTAAGTTCTTTCATATAATTTTAATTAATTTTCAAACGACCTTAACCAGCTAACAATTTGTGAGTTCCTACTCGCCTGATAACTCAGACATTTCGCTATCACTTAGCCAATTACCCAGCCAAGGCCGCCCCTCCCCTTTATTTTGAAATTCTTCCCATAATTCTTTTGATAGGACATCTATCTCTTCAGTCTGTTTTTTTAGACACTCTATCCCAGCATCTAAAATTTGATCATTCATGGCTAAAAGGGTATATCCTCCACTTTAATCTCGTCATCATCATCCGGAGCTTCAGCACCTTCAATGTCATCGACATCAATCGTTGGTACGTCATCTGCATGTCCCTCTTGGTGAGTTTCAGACATAGGATCTCCATAATTATCTAATTCCCATGCTAATCCTGCTAGATATGCTACGATACACTTCTTGCTACCAATCATTGTATGATTCAATAGGACCTTTACGTTTTTTCCTACCCAATTCTTATCATCGTTGCTTTTTAACTCATCTACTAGGATATTTACACTCTTCTGGTTCAGCGTTATATACCTCAGACCGTTCTTAGTTTTAATCTTAATAACTGTCTGAAATTCTCCTGCATTAAATCTGTCTGGGATATCTTTGGCTTCTGACATGATAGTTACCACGTCACCAGTTGCTATATCCTCGTCTTTGTCTACGAATGGAGCATCTAGTTTCTCAAACTCCATTTTTTGATGTACTGTCATTGTTGTTTTTTTAGTTTATTAAATACTCTCTACAAGACGTTTCTTTTCGTTGAAATCAGCTTGAGTCAATTCCTTGTAAGACATCTCAGAAAGATTTTTAAGTGTCTTACCTGATATTAAATCTTTAATTTCTTGCAATTCTTTTTTGCTTTTAATTATCTTTTCTTCATTATCAGATATATCTTTCTCTTTATCTTCCTTCGCTCTACTTAAATCTACGTTTAATTCTTCTGGAGTTGAAGGGAACATAACCACATCGTCACAACCTCTTATAATTTTTATTTCGATAGATATGCCAGACCATTGATAGCTATACTCTGTAGCTTCTATGATTGAGTTTTCTCCATCATTATGCACATTCCTTACTATCCCATAGTAAGTTCTGTCATTGTAGCTTTCATCAAATCTTTTGTAAACATCACCAGGTTTGACTTTTGTGATTCTAATCACATTAGCACTTGCTTGGACAATTTGTTTAGTTTCCATTTGTTTTTTTTAGTTTAATTATCATTTTCTTCATAATCTCTTCTTGTTGGGTGTGGGTGTAAACTATGAGTATAAAAGCTCTGTATTTCTTACCGTCCCACCCCCGGACTTTCCTATGTCATTGTTTTAAATTTAATGTTTTTAAAAATATCTTTTTCTCTTTTTCTGCTTCTGGTAGTTCTATGAAGGCACCACATTTTTCACACTGGTACCAATCTCCAGATTCTCTTAAATAATAAGATCCAAATCTGTGAACTGAGCATTTCTTTAAACCACCTTTAAGTTTTTTAGCAAAGCTTTTTTTCATTGTAGTAATATCTCAATAATAGTAGCTCTATTTTGCTTTCTTAGCGATTGCTTTAGCTTTAGAGGTAGTTTGCACCTTCTTTGGTGCTGAAACCTCAGGCTCCTCAGTTTTGGTCAGGTCTAGCTTAAGTGAAAGTGGCATCTCTACCTGTTTTGGTTCTTTATTCTTATTATCCTTGTCCCAGAACTTCTGTGCTGGTAGAAACATCTCATCAAACTGGTCCTCAACCTCTGTAAATTTCCATCCTCTCTTGTTTCTTTTGTACCCCACCTGTAGAACAGCTAATCTGACTTTATCTACATTTCTTCCCTGTTCTTGCAAGCCTCTTTTATAGGCGGATAGTTGTGCTTCCATTGAAGGCCATACATATTGAGAGGTTTTCCAGTCTACTATCCAGATATCTCCATCAATCTTTCCTACGAAATCCACTGTTCCTGCGAAATTGTGCTTCTTTGAGATAACTGTACTCTCTTGCATGATAGGCTCTGGCTTTGTAGTATTGAACCAGTCTTGGAATGATAGGATAGCTCCATACTCATCAGGGTTCAGCTCCTCGTCCTTCTCAGTCAGTTTAGAATAATATTTGTCTTCCATCTTAACTTCAGCCCCCAAGATCAATTGCTCAATAGCATTATGCACCTTAGTTCCTTTGTCCCCGGCTTCTTCTTTGATAGCCTCAGCTTCATTCCACCCGGTTTTTGCAAGCCACTTGTAGAATCCTATACCTTTATATACATATCCAGTTATCCAAGTGACACTAGGGATAAACTGATACTCTGGCAATCCAGTTTCTTTATTCTTTGAAGTTATCGTATACCACCTTTCACTAGTCGTGGTAATTTGATAAACTCCCTTCTTTTTATCAATCGTTACTATGTGCTTTTGCATATTTTTTATTATATTTAATATCATATCTAGCGTGACATTTAGAACATAGTCTCATCCAAAGATTAACATCTACGCTGGTATATTTATGGTCCTTGTTAGCCCAATCATATTTCTTTTGGTCTGTTCTTTTGCAATGTTCGCAATACCTTGGTTGACCATATTTTTTAGTCATCCTCTTATGAACTGGCACTCTTCCAGTTATCTCGCTATCATCTTTAGGATTACATCTGAAACATTTGCAACCAAGTTTATGCTTATGAGGTGCATCACCTTTTTTAAACTCCATTGGCGGATGTTTACCTCTCCATATAGAACCTAATTGTTTTCTAGTTTTTTCAGAAACAGGATGCCCTTTTAATTTATCGGATATCTTTGCCTTCTGTTCTTCTGTCATCCTCTCTCCCTTTTTCATTGTTTTGATATATGGTTTACGATTTCTTCCACTGTCTTTAGCCCATGAAGCTTGCAATAATCTACAGCACCTTGCAAGACTTTCTGTAATTCTAGCTTGGTGTATTTGTCTCTTTTTACAATCCCCTTTTTAAATCTCTCATTGAAAGACATCAACCATTCACCTTTGATCGCATATCTTTTTCCAGCACCTATCTTTCCTCTTACAACGATGGATGTTAATGCCCCATCTTCTATATGTTTTACAACAGCTTGTCTGTTTTTAAGTTTTGTAAGTTCTACTGCTTGGATGCTGGAATAAAACTCATTCGGTCTTATTCTCATCATTTTTATTTAGGTTGATTATCTCATCATTTATTCTATCCCGTGTATCTTCTAGCTCACGATTGATATCTCTAGGATCTCTCTGAAAACTGTCATACCTGTTTCGTTCTATCTTCAAGTCAACAAGTCTCTCTATGTAGTGTATTAAGTTATTCATATTTTTAGTTTAAATATCCATAGTCCACTCGACATCATTTTTTAAAGAAGTGGCAATCTCTAGGAACTCTTCTACTTCTTTAATCCCTTTGTAGGAGTTGTCCAATGCATCATTTTTAGCTTTCTGTGACATATACTCTTCGTATGTTTCTTTTTGTCCTTCTGGAAGTGAATCCAATATAGCCTGTTTTCCATCTAAATCTGGTTTTCCTGTTTTCTTAACATCCTCATCATCCTTCATCTTAAACTGTAAAGTAATATCTTCACACATAGTTTCTTCTTCTTCTGTAAATATTTTCCAGTTGTTCTGTTCTTTTTCAATAGCTCTCTTAGTAATCATGAACTGAGCCCATCTACCTGAGATCTCTTTAATCTCCTTTTTAAGAAAGTTTCTAGCATCCACTTTATTAACAGCATCGTTGAAATGAGGAGTCCAGACTTCTGATGGAGAAACTACTGGGTTAAAAAAGGCACGCAAATTTTCAAATAATTTCATATAGTTTAATTTAGTTTAATTGTTTATTTATAAAAGATAGTTATGTTGCCGACCTTTGTTGCTCAACGCTTTGCTATCTGTTCGTTAATTGAATGATAGCATACGGTATATTTTTGTCAAGGGGTAACTAAAAAGAGACCCTCTCGAGCCTCTTTAATCTTTGTTGTTAATATTTCTTTTTTTTGCTCTTGCTCTTTAGTTTCTTTTGTATCTTATATTCAGCATCCATGCTCTTTACGAAGGCTGGGTCCTCTCCGCCGAACAACCACTTTTCCACAAGAGATCTTGCTTGATCAGTTGGCAGACCATACCTTATTCCTACAATATATGAGATTGATCTTATAGCGTGCTTAGTTTTCGTAGAAGGCTTCTTAGAAGTCCCAGTAGCTTTCAAAGACTTGAATGTCTTATTAACAATCTCTACCAATGCTATAGGATTAGATCCATAAATAAAAGATGAAAATATAGACCCAACGATAGGGACTGTTTGTATCATAGAGGCTATCATAGCCCTTGAACCTGCCTCAGCCATACCCATTTTCTCTTCATCATCATCATCCCTCCCCCACATCATAGTATGATATAGAGATGAAATCCCAGCCTCCATCATCATGGCCAAAGAAACAAACATCAGCTGTTGCACAGCCAGTTTCTTATTGTTCTTCATGTGATCTGGAAGATCTTCACTGATGTAACTCCACCTGTTCAACATAAAGTTCTGGAACTTGAAAATAAGCTTTGATGCCATTCTATAGTCATTAACCATAGCTAAAGGTAGATCTTTAAAGTTCCCAGAAGACTGAGTGATTCGCACAATCCTGTCAGCATATAATAAAGCCTCTTCGTTTGGTTTCTTTAGATCAACTGGAAGACCTAGCTCATCCATTTTCTTTGTGTAGGCTCCTGTCCATACAGCTCCGGCAGTATAACTATCCGACATCTTGATATACTTCATCGAATGCTCCTGTACTCTGTTTCTTAGGACCGATGCTTTTCCGTCTAACTTCTCGTCTTTCAGTTGTGCCGCAAGCTCTTGGTATGATGGATCTCCACCAACACGATTCCTCATCTCAGAACTATTGTTCTTAATAAAACTCCTCCATTCAGGCTGAATAATCTGTTGTACACCAGAAAAGGCATAAGAGCCAATTTCTCCGGCTCCATCTAATAGTGCTAAAGGTTGTTTAACAATCGTAGTAATACGATATCCCAGAACAACAATGGATAATTTGTTATTATACTCATTTACTTCCTTGAGCCATTTCGCTGGTTGTTTAACAGAACCACCTTTCCTAGCTAGAACATCTAGCCAAGTTAGCACTGAGTTTTGCATATCATTTCCTACAGCCTCATTATACCTGCCATCTCTAGCTATAGCCGAAAGTTCTGTTATTTTAGCATCCATAGCTATAAAGTATGTTGATTTTCCAATATATGACTCAAACACTCCAAAAGCATCCATCTGCAATAGTTGCCCGGCATATTCTTTTCTCTCGTGAATATTTCCAAAAGGAACTGCTTTAAGTTTCCCCTCTCCTGCCATCTCTTCTACCAAAGGTTTGGTGACAGCAAAGTCAGTCATCATAGGGAAATAGTTGTCTACTCTACCCAACATAGTATTATTCTCGTTCTTCATTTTCTCTGTAAGCTTTGCATGCATTGCATCTAACTCTTTCCGCATCCATTTGTATATCTGCATCTCATCTTCTGTGAGTTTTATTGCATCTATCTCATCAGCAGTCATTCCATGATCCTTCATGAGTTTTTTCCTACCACCACGTTGTTTGTTATATGCATAAATAGAGATGTTCTTTGAGTTTTTCCTTGTCATCTCCATCTCATTTATCATCTTGTAGAAGGACATCTTTATTTTGTCCTCATCTTTTTGCCAAACATTCCATAGCTTATCTATAGGTTCCTTAAATATCTTAAAATTAGGACCTTTGTACTCAGCCATTCCGTCTGCTCTATTGAATAGTCTATCAATACCAATCAAGGCAAGTTGCAACCTAGAGTACTTTTCCTTCTCCTGTTTAGTTCTCCCTATGTTCTCAGATTTAAATGGATGCAACTTCTCTTTTAAATCTATAGTGTCAAGATTCTTTGAGTCTTTCAAACTATCTAATTTATCTGCCTTAACTTTAGCCACCCGGGCTTTTTTATCCTGCATAATATTTTTGCCTACAGTTTGATACTGCTGTAACTGGTTGTTTATCCTGATTAATTGTTCTGTTGGGATATTCTCAAATGGTGTCTTCTTTAAGATACCTAGTTCATTCAGAACTCTTCTCGGCATCTCAAAGTCATTAGCCTGTTTATCTAAATGCTCTTTTGTGCTTCTGAGTCTCTTTAATAGCTTTTTGGTATGTTTCTTCAGTTCAAGATTAGCTGTTATTTCGATAATACTTCTCTGAATATCAACCGGTAATTTGTCTATGTTTTTAGTTAGATTGGTGATTGAAGTAGCTAAAAGTTGACGTTCATAGCTTTTTCGTTGCTTATCTACCTTCAACATCAACCTATCAAAGTTCTTTTTTGTCTTGACGTTCTTAACAGCAGTCAAATACTTCCCTCTAAACTTAGCAGGAACCGCAGCCTTTATATATTCTACAGCAAGCTTTCTCATCTCATCAGCTGTCCCAACCTTGTTTTTCCACCTTCTGTTAAGTTCAGCTCTAAGATCCTTTAGCTTCGCAGCACCTTTAGCTCTCTCTTTTTGCCTAGCCTCAGTAGCCTTGTTTCTGCTATCTTTTTTCCCCTCTTTATAACTCACGTCATATCCTTTTTCGATAACCTCTTTGTCAGGAGCTCTTTTAAGGAGATCAGTAAGTAGGACAGGGGCTTCCTCTCCATATAGTTTTTTCCATGATTCGCTAAAAACCTTCTTCACATCTAATTTACCGCTAGGTGTGACTAGGGTTTCTGCTATCTCTTTTTTACGTTGTTTGAAAATATCCTTTCTGATATCTTCAGTATTTATCTCCAGAACACTATCCAATCTATCAAAAGATGCTGACATCAATGCCAACTCATCTTTGTTTTTTGGCAACTTTAGTGTATCTAAGCTATCTAGCAGTGGAGTAACTTTATCAATAGTTTTTCTAGTTCTAGTTCCTTCTGGCATCCACTTAGGAAATGTTGACTTCTGTGCAGTCACTACAGGGGCACCACCTTTTTCTGCTTCCGTAAATATCCTTTCACCTGCCTCTGCTTGATCTAGTTCTTGACTTATCTTTGCCAAGCCTCCCTCAACTTCTTCGCCCATAGATGAAAGCATTTCCTTGTATTCAGCAAACTTACCTTCCGAAGATTTCCTACTGAAGGCATAACTAGATCTTGCTCTATCAACAAGTGCTGTAAAATCCAATACGCTGCTATCTATCGAACCTTTCGTGCCTTTTTGTTTTACCTTTTCTATATATTTGTCTGCCTTGTCAATCTCTGCCTTCTCATTCACCTGCACGTTTTCCTGCCCTTCACCTTCATACAGAAATTCCATCATAGTTTCTATTTGCGATTTCCCATCTTTACCTTCTTTCGTGATTCTCTGGAACCAATCCATAACACCATCAAAGAATTTCTTGATCATTCCTTTAGGCTTCGCTCCCTTCTTCTCTCCAAAATATATCTCAGCTAACTGTGCTAACTTCTCATCCTGCTCCTTTATATTTTTTATACCATATTTAGCCTCTATTTCAGCTAGAACACCCTTAGCGGTTACTCCTTTATCTACTAATTCCTTGAATTTGCTTATATTTCTTAAAAGAACATGCATAACTTCATGTTGTGCAGTAAACTCTCTAACAAATGCAGTAAGAGCAACTTCATTCCCATGAGCTGCTGCTATGGCCTCTTCCATGCCATCTCCTGTTAATATCTTGTCGAAAAAGGCTACTTCTAAGTTTGTTATTTTAAGTCTCTTTGCGATCTTTCTTACAACTCTTCTAGCTTCCTCGAATGTACTGTCCTTTTTGCTTATCTTAGCATCTGAGTCTCCTGACATATCAAACGCAACATTGGAATATTTTTCTACATATCTACCTATGCTTGGTTTATAGTGTCTACTTGTATCACCTTTTTTTCTAGCAAACGCTATATCATCTTTATCCTTAGGCAAATCCTTAGCTAGTTCATTTGCTTTATCTATATAATTTTTCTCAAGTTTTTTGTCTCCAGCCTTTCGTGCATCATTAGCCTTGTATCTTAATTCTTTAACTTCTTTCGTCTGTTTACGAGCTTGTTCATTATAAAAAGTTCCTAGCAATCTTTTATTTCCAGCTCTTTGTTCACCTATACCAGTTAAGTTATTTTTGATATACTCAGCTTTTGTAACCTTTTTTGTATCTACAGCGAAACTTGAACCTTTATCATAAACACCTACACCATCTTTCTTAGCAGTTTTCTTTTCTACTTTAGCCACTTCAACTTCATCTTCCACTTTAGGAATATCTCTTTTCAATTTTTCTTCTAAACTAGGTGCCTCAATCTTTTTAGTTTCTTCTGGAGCTTCAACTTTTAGAGCTTTGGTATCTTCAATCTGTTTTTGTTCTTCTGGCATTTGTATCTCAACACCACTCTTAGTTATAAGGTCTATATTATTCTGAATAGTCTGTCTGTCAGCTCCCGGGAGATCTTTTGCCATAGTCAAAAAGGTACCCATTACGCTACGGTCTACTTCACTCAACTGTGCAACACCTTGTGGGTTCATAGGTCTTTCTGTGGCCTGTGCAATAATTTGCCTCTCTTCGGCTGGTATTTGTTTGAACATTTGTCTAATCTCCTCTTCTGGTGGTAGTGGACCTTCCGTAGGTTCTGGAAGATCAAACTCTTCTACCTTCTGTTTAGCAACATCTTCAGAAACCTTAAGTTCATCTTTAACAACATCTTTAGTTGTCTTTTTTATTACCTCTACTTTTATGCCAGAAGAAACCTCCCTAACCCCACCGGCAAATCCAAAGAAAAGACCACCTGCCGCTCCTCCATACGCACTCTCTACAACTCCATCCATTAGATCTCTTTTAGGATCTATACCGCTATATTTAGCAAGAGCATTTGTGTATACTTGTTGGATGGCTTCTGTTCCACCCTCTTCAAATATCTGAACCATGAGTGCTTTAGGAAAAACCTTTACAATGCCTTTGAGAAACCCATCTGTAATCTTTTTACCTCCCGGAACTCCTTTAAAATATTTTAATAATGGCAACGTCTCCAGAACAGCTTCACCTATTCCAGCATATAATGCGTGTGTCTCAGCTTTTTCTCTATCTTCTGGTTGCAAGTTCTCTATTGTGACACCTCTTTCTTTTGCGATAGCAGTTAAATATTCTTGCTCGTGCATCCCAGTTGACATAAGACCCATAGAAGCCATCATAGGAACAGGACTCCCTGTCAGAGCACTGAAGGTTAATCCGGGTATCATTTGAGCCATCATATCAGACCCTATGTTAAATAAGACATCGAACCTAGCCATGTATGCAACATCAAGGCTCCCATCATCCTTGTAAACTGATTTCTCATAAAAAGGATTTATCCATCCAGTTTCTTCTGCTGCTTCTTTGACCTCTTTTCCTACTGTCTCAGTAGTCATACCAATCGCTTCTATCCCAGCACCAACTGCTTTCCTGACATTAGAACCTAGTTTATCAGCTTTTAATTTAGATTCTTGTTGCTTGTGCAACCTTTCGGCATATTTATTAGATTCTTCTATAGTATCAAACTTTCCGAAATTCTCACCAGTTTCTTTGTAGTGTTTAATAGCCTCTTCATCAGATACTTTCTTTCCATTCACTATAGTAGGCATAAGAATTTCTTTGCCATCAATATTAAAGCTCTTTGAAAGAACTGTGCTGACAGAACCATCTTCGTTCTTGACTTGTGGTCTATCAAGGATATCTATATTACCTTTGTTAAACAACAATTTATCTTTGATATCTGTTACGCTCACATTTTCAGATGGTTTTTCAAATCCACGTCCTATGTTTTGTATACCTTGACCAATACCCTCGACAGCACCAAAAAGTTTAGCATACTTACTTGCTACAAAACTCTTTGCAAATCCATATTCCTTTTTTGGAGGGAGAGGTCTTAGAGAATTGTTCCTAATTTTCCTTACTGAGGCGAATGACATATATTTAGTAGTTTAATCTGCTTGATAAGCTATCGAACATAATCTTTTCTAGTTCACTTGCATTAAATAGATCTCCATAATCTCCTTTTACATTAGTCATAATTTCTTTGTATGTTGGAGTCTCTTTTATAGCGTTCATTCCTCCATCAGGATAATTTTCTGACTCTCCACTATGCACATAGAGAAAATAGTCCTCAGTCGTTACAGTCTTACCGTCCCTAGAAAGAGCTTTAACCTCATTATATTCCTCTTTGCTCATGCTGTCCTTGGCTGATTCTAACTGAATAAGAGGCTTTTTGTACTCATCTTCTGCATAATCCAACATATCCTTTTTGTAAATAGGAGTAGCATATTCCTTCAAGGTTTCTGCAGGAATGTCTGGGTTCTTCTTTTGTAGGTCACTGAAAGTATATTTAGGTGATGTTTCCATCTTTCCTGTTTCAGGGTTTCTTTCTTGTACAATAGCAGAAGAGTCTTTTATAGCCTGTGAAAGACCATTCATGGAAGATATGTTCTTAGCTAGGGTAGGGTTTGATTGTTCAAAAATCATCTTTCCTACTGGGCTCATGTTTCCAGCCTCGTAATCAAAAGCTCCTTCAGCTGATATAGCCTGATTCTCTGAAAAACCTCTGGACATAAGAAAATACTTATTCTCATTTCCTATATAATCCTGTGGTATTCTATCCTGTATTGCTTTTTTTATCTCTTCAGCACTATGTACAGCGTGCCCTTCTCCTTTAACTCCATTAGTAAAATCATATTCCATATTCTTAGGATCATTATAGTAGGCGTTCATCTCTGCTTCAAACTGTTGCAACGAAGCTTTATTCCCATCAGCAGATGTTTCAGAACTCTGCATAAACTCTAGCATTTGCTCGTCTAGTTGAGAGGTAGGATAAAAAGCTACTCCATTCTCTACGCCACTCTTAGTCATTGTAAGCTCAGATTTCCTTTTGGCTTCAGCTTCAGCTTTCTTTTCTCTAGCTATCTGTTCAACAGCCAAACTTCCTGCTGCTTTATCTACTTCACTAACCATTTTATTTTGAGTATCTATCCCTTGGTTCTTAATGTCTATAGCACCACCTACTAACTGTTTTACTCCACTGGGTGTAATGTTCCCTTTAATTGTAGAAAGATCTAAATCTGCACCCATAGCTGAATCACGTTTACTCACATAATTAGAATATCCAAGAGCATCCTTGAAGTGTGTCTTCAATTTATCTTGATAAGCTGCATCATCTCCTCCATGCTTAGCTATTGCGTTATTTAGATCTTCGTAAAATCCTGCCATAATTTTATTTTAGTTTATTAACCTAGTGTTTTTAAGCTTTTCTCATAAGCTGCCTGTTTAGCAAACATCTGATTAGTAGTAGCTAAATCAGTGTCTTCTCCGTATTCTAGTCCCTTGATATCTACAGACTTTCCAAACGCTATATCATCTATTCCTCTCTTGGTAGCTAATTGTTCAGAAGCTTTCGTATTTAATAGATCATCAAGAGTTCTTTTCTGTGCTGTTTCAGCTGACTCAGTAGCGTTACCATACTTCATTTCTATATCTCTATTCAAAGTAACCTCGTATCTAGCAATGTCAGCGAATGAACGACTGGCTGTCCTAGCAATACCTGCTGTATTTATTGCTGACCCCTCTTGGGCTACCTTCTCTGGTGCTCTCTCTGAAAATGTCAATCCTGCATCTGCTAATGACTGATTTATCCTGTCACTTTCTAGACCGAATCTTCGTGACTCGTTTGCTAGTGCAGTTTCTAGGTCTTCGCCTGTTCTTTCGGTGGCAGTAGTGACGTAATGGTCCAAGTCATCTAGGTCCGTAGTCCTACCTTCCTCTATATTCTTTATGTTGCTCATGTAATCCTCAGTAGCCCTTGTCGTAGCTACACCAAGATCCTTGAGAATAATTGACATATCCTCTTTGAGACGATCAGTACTAGTATCTGCCTTACTCTTTACTACATCTTTTTGCTCATCATAGTAATCCTTTATCTTATCTGAAGCCTTTTCTTTGATTTTGTCGTTTGCCTTCTTTTTCTTATACTCAGCAGACTTTTTGTACTGTCTAAGGCTCATCCCAAGTTCAGCAGCACGCTTTTCATTTTTACTAGCCATAAATTTATTTTATTAAATATTTGTTGTATTCATCGTTCGCTTCTTTGATAAACGTCCAGTTTGGTGAAACAGGGGCCCCATTTTTTATTAAAACTACACCTAGCAATCCTACTATATTCCATTCATCTCTATCAACTCTAGAGACATATTCTTGACTGCTATCCCACTCTGGATTAACTTTACGTCTTTCTACCATCTTTAGTATAGCATCTTTTGGTGGTTTCTTCTCATCTGACCAACCACTTCTCTCAGAATCTCCTTCTATAAACTTTTCTTTAGCTTCTTTCTCCCCAGTTTTTAATTTCTTTTTGATCCTTTCAACTTTTCTAATTGACCAGAACTCTGCTATTTCAAGAACAGGACTCCCGTCTTTGTTTATTAGATATTTTCCTGACCATGCTGTGTCGGCATCTTGCCCACCTAAATTTCCTATTGAACTAGCAGTAGCAGAAATAACTCCTAGCATTTTTTCACCTACTATAGCTTCTCTGACCTTTCCTTCATACAAGACAACAGGAGTACCATTTGGTATCTTTTTACCATCTGTGCTCTCAAAAAGCTCTGCGATATCTGCTCCCGGTGTCATAGTACTAGCTGTAGCTAAAGCACCAGCAGAAGAAAGTGTCATCTTGGTTACACTATTAGACTTCCAAAGACAACCGCTACTATCATTATCACTATTATAGTTTACTCTCCAAGTATCTGATTCATAAATATTAGCATCATCTCCAGCTGTAACATAGACTTGACCAGCTGTAGTGCCTGATGCTGTTATCTGTACTTGTCCACTAGCACCAGTTGATCTAAGAATGGCTAAGTCCTTAGCCTCTAAAACTAGATCATCTTCGGCTTTTATAGTTAAATCCGTTGTTCCTATAGAAACATAAGTATCTGTTAGAGCATCTAATGTGGCAATGACTGTCAATGTCTTGCCGTACATACCCATCGCTGTTCCTGTACCTGCGGCACTTATTTGCCCTACTTCTGTACCACCAAGATAGAAATATATAACTCCATCTGAACCAACTTTTACATCTATCCCTGTTCCTGTATTTTTAGCCCAGATTGTTGATCCTGTTATTGTAGCACCAACAACATCACCACGAAATGTTCCATCAGCAAATTCTGCATTACCATCTGAATCTATCCTCCAACCTGTAGTGCCTGAAACAAAGCCATTAGATTGTAACCATCCGTCTATAACATTTAGTCTACGGATAATGTCTCCATCCTGTATGAACACACTAGGAACCCCAGCTTCGTACATGCTCCTAGCTTTCTGATTGACTTCTGACCCTGCGTATATCAAAGGACTATGACCGAAAGAGTCAAACCCTCTGGAAAATAGATCTAAATGTGGTTCTACTGTCTGGTATTTAGTTGACATTCTCTGTAACAGAAACACCTTCATCTGGGAACTCAAAACCTAATATCTTTGCCCTCCCAGTGCTAACTGCTTCCGTAATTTTAAAATTAAAGAAATTTCCTTCCAATGAAGTCTTAAACTCCGTTATATCGCTATTTATTACACCATTACCTACAGGTTTCCAATCTTTCTCGCTATGTGTGTTTCTCCACATAAGAGTTCCTTTAGAGACGTTCTCAGTCAATACAGCAAATCTGCTTATCTTCTTTTTGAACATCCTTTGCCCGAAGTCTAGGTCTTGTGTCTCCATGGCGTAGTTTATAGCAGTGCCATTATCTGTATTCCCTACAGCTAGTTTCTGCACATAACCGTCATCATCTCCGAACGCTGTGAATACTGTTCCTGTAGTATCTACATACTTAGTGTAAACTCTTTGTAATGTAGGATATTCTCTGATATCCCAAGTATTTAAAAATATATTGTACTTTATAACAACATTCGCATGAGTTTCTCCGTTTATAGTAACTGATTTAAAGGACCAAAACACATGTTCTTCATCTGTTCCAGAAGCAACATTCAATAGGTTAGCTTCAGAACACGATTTTATAACATTGTCAACAGTCCAGTCGCTTATCTTCTTTGGAGTTCCACCAGTAGTAACCCATGAACCATTCTCATTTACCCAGAAACACATCCCGTTAGCTGTTACAATAGCTTCCTGAGATGGTGCTCCCTGATTTATCATGTCTTCTGGATAAGCAGATGATCCGTCATATTTCTTTAGAGTTCTCTTTTTAAACACTAGAATATATCCTGGAACCTTTGCTAAACCTGTTATACCTCCTCCACCATCTTCTTGCTCAAATAGGATAAACTTATTATCTACTGTCCAACTTACTACTCTAGTGGTAGGATTGGCTATCCCAGAAATATCAACTCTATCTGGATCAGCAGCCATTCCAGCAACATAAATCCTATCCCTGAACTCAAGGGCATACTTAGCTGTTTGTGGCATATTATCTAGATCAAAGGCACCTGCTGTATCTATCCATGCCGCACCCGTATAGGCTTTCGGTTGGTCTGTTCCGTTAAGACGTAGACATGAGTCTAGGTAGGTTAAGAAACGTGTCTTCAAGTCTTTTGTATCGTCCTCCAGACTCTTAGAACCAGCAAGAGCATCATATATATCATTATTTGTACCATCCGACAAAACAGCAAATAGTTTGTTCCCAGTTCCAACAGTATCTCTAAAGTTATGTAGCCCTAGGACTGGTTTGTTATTTATGATCTGTGCATGAACATCTGTAGTTCCGAGACGAGAAACCAAAGAACCTAACTCTTCATCACTGTCAAGATTAAGGTTAAGTCTAGTGGAATTAGCTGGTGCCATGTTGTTTTGAGTACCAGTATAATTCCCTTTACTAAAGTCACGATAAGTTTTTTGTTTGAGTGGTTTCATGTTTATCTACGTCCTCTAGCTCTGCCTCCGTATATCGCAGAACCACGAGGTCTAAATGTGTTAATTTGTCCTGACACTTCTAATCTAATAGCATCTCTTAATATTTTGTTGAACTCCATAAAAGAGGGATCTCCTAAATTTTCCATCCCGTCATTATCTTTAACAGCTCTAATCTTAAACTTTAG
>Ga0075116_10000725_pt1 | contig 15156 bp, 20 predicted proteins | sample AntAceMetag02UKC_FD_69786 | JGI IMG/M metagenome (GOLD analysis project Ga0075116, IMG submission 69786) | Saline lake microbial communities from Ace Lake, Antarctica- Antarctic Ace Lake Metagenome 02UKC | ecosystem: Environmental > Aquatic > Non-marine Saline and Alkaline > Saline | place...
AATACAGTTTGATTCCTTACAAAGGTAAACCAGATCAGTGGCTAATGTATCCTGTTGTATAGAGGAGAGTTTTAAATGAGCAATATAAATCAACTCGTATTAGAAAGTTTATTATTTTCAGATAAAACTATTTCAATAGATCTTCATAAATTTGAATCTGGAGAAGTTAATAAATTACTCATTATTGGACTTTCTGGATCAGGAAAAACTACTCTTGGAGAATATTTAGCTAAAAAATATAAATGTGTATATTATGATACAGATACTCTATCTTTAGAGTTTATGTCGAAGAATATTGAAGATGATTTAAATCCACCAATTGGTATATTTTGGAATAGGTTAGTTAATAATTTACCTATAGTAATTAAAAGAAAAGAAAGGGCAATTATTGGAGGAGTAAGTCTTCCAGCTCTTAGTAAGTCATTACAGATTTCAAAAGAAATTCGAGATATGATGTTTCATTCATCTATGATAATACTTGGACCATCTATTTCCAGAGCTTCTTTTAATATATTGAAAAGAAGTTTAGATCAAACTAAGAAAAATGAAAAGACTTTCTTTGGGGCATTATCTAGAACGATGAGTTTAACTAAGAAGAATTATAATATGTGGGATGGATTGCGAGAATCTTTAAAATTTCGTCGTATAAAAGTACCGAATACAGTTGTTAAAACTTTTAATGTTCCACAATTATAAATAATAATAGGTTAACTTGTCAAGTACCGGGCGCAGAGCACCTGGTTTCCCAAGCAGTTTGAAAGTGTTATAACTGTTTGGAATAAAGGAAAAATAAATGAAATCATTACTTGAATTTTTATCAGGTTATATTAATAAAACACTTATTCTTATTATAATATGTATATTGCTTGGAGCAGGAGCTGTGTATCATATTAGTGGTATTATTGTAACAGAGGAAGTTTTTGCAAAAGAGTTACAAAATGTTCAAGATCAAATAAAATTGAATGATAACGCAGTAACAAAAAAGATTTTAATTATGCGACAGAGTATGCTTGAACAACAAGTTTGGGATTTAGATGCGAGAGTAGATGATGCACTTAATTCTGTAAAAAAAGCAAAGTGGATACGTCGTTTAAAACGAACAGAAAATAAACTTAAAGATATTGAAGAGCAAATTCAGGAATTGGAGAATGATAATGGGACAATTTCTAATTAAAGCAGAAGATAATAAGCATATGGTTTTTATAGATGGTATTGTTCTAATTGGTGATAAAGAAAAACTAACAGATCGAATGAGTAGGGATTTTGAATTTGTTAATTCATTAAATATTCATGAAAGTTTTTATCATAATAAATTTAAATTAGTTGATGAAGAATCTATTGAATTTCCTGATTATAAAATTTAAGAAATGCAAAAATAAAATTGTAATAAAAACAGTGGGTTGTGGAGAGTCTGTACAAGCACTCTCCATTAGTTTTGTTATGTTGATGATAGTAATTTGACAATTTCAGTATGCCCATTTGCAATAGCCCATTGTAATGCCAAACTATTATCAGCTTTGATATCTGATACTGGAATTAACAATTTGACAATTTCAGTATGGCCATTTTTAGCAGCCCGTTGCAATGCTGAGCTATTCTGAGCTTTAGGGTCTGATATTGGAATTAGCAATTTTACAATGTCAGTGTGCCCATTTTCAGCAGCATATTGTAATGCATAACTATTATGAGCTTTATGATCTGATATTGGAATTAACAATTTGACAATTTCAGTATGACCATTTTTAGCAGCCCATTGCAATGGTAAACTATTATGAGCTTTAGGATCTGATATTGGAATTAACAATTTGACAATTTCAATATGCCCATTTTCAGCAGCCCATCGCAATGCATAACTATTATGAGCTTTATGATCTGATATTGGAATTAACAATTTGACAATTTCAGTATGACCCCTTTCAGCAGCCCATTGCAATGCCGAACTATTACGAGCTTTAGGATTTGATACTGGAATTAACAATTTGACAATTTCAGTATGACCCCTTTCAGCAGCATATTGTAATGCATAACTATTATCAGCCTCAGGATTTGATACTGGAATTAATAATTTGACAATTTCAGTCTGACCCCTTTCAGCAGCCCATTGCAATGCCGAACTATTACGAGCTTTAGGATCTGCACCTTCGCTTAATAATCTCTCGATTACTTTTGCAGTAATTTTAGTTCTTTCACCTAAAATTACTTTATCAGCTTTCCATTTTTCTGGTTTCCCTGGGTTCTTATATACTTGTGCATCTTTGGGGATTGTTACTTTCCTGATCCATGGTCCGTAATCTAAAAATGTCAGAACATCTTTTCTAGCATAATATATGCCACCTGTAGTACAATCTCCAGAAGGGTTGAATGGAATTGGGTCTGTATTTAGACCAGTTTTATATTTCAATCCATGATGCATTTCTGTTTCATTTGTAATTTTGTAATAGTTCATTTTGGATCTCCTTTGTAAGAAAATAAAAATTGTGGGTTGTGGAGAGTCTGTACAAGCACTCTCCACAACTTTTGTTATGTTGATGTTAGCAATTTTACAATGTCAGTGTGCCCATTTTCAGCAGCCCATTTCAAAGCAGAGCCCTATCATCTGCTTTGGCATCTGATACTGGAATTAGCAATTTTACAATGTCAGTGTGCCCATTTTCAGCAGCACATTGCAATGCAATGCTGTTATTTGCTTTGGGATTTGATACTGGGATCAGCAATTTAACAATGTCAGTGTGCCCATTTTCAGCAGCACATTGCAATGCAATGCTGTTATTTGCTTTGGGGTCTGATACTGGGATTAGTAATTTGACAATGTCAATGCGACCCCTTCCAGCAGCCCGTCGTAATGCTGAACTATTACTAGCTTTGGGGTCTGATACTGGGATCAGTAATTTGACAATGTCAATGCGATCCCTTTCAGCAGCCCATTGCAATGCTAAACTGTTACAAATTTTAGGAACTGACATTGGAATTAGCAATTTTACAATGTCAGTATGGCCATTTCCAGCAGCCCGTTGCAATGCTGAGCTATTCTGAGCTTTAGGGTCTGATATTGGAATTAGCAATTTGACAATTCCAGTATGCCCTTCTTCAGCAGCCCATCGCAATGCTGAGCTATTACTAGCTTTGGGGTCTGATATTGGAATTAGCAATTCTACAATATCAATGCGACCCATTTCAGCAGCCCGTCGTAAAGCTAAACTGTTCTCAGCTTTAGGGTCTGATATTGGAATTAGTAATTTTACAATATCAGTATGGCCTTGTTCAGCAGCCCATCTTAATGCTGAACTATTCTTATCTTTAGGGTCTGATACTGGAATTAGCAATTTGACAATTCCAGTATGGTCATTTCCAGCAGCCCATCGCAATGCTGAACTATTCTCAGCTTTAGGGTCTGATATTGGAATTAGCAATTTTACAATGTCAGTATGGCCATTTTCAGCCGCCCATTGCAATGCTGAATTACGAGCTTTAGGGTCTGATATTGGAATTAACAATTTGACAATTCCAATATACCCATTTCCAGCAGCCCATTGCAATGCCCAATTATTCTCAGCTTTAGGGTTTGCACCTTCATTTAACAATTTTACAATTGTTTTTGCAGTAATTTTAGTTCTTTCACCTAAAATTACTTTATTTGCTGTCCACGTTTCTGGTTTTCCTGGGTTTCCTGGGTTCTTATATACTTGCGCACCTTCAGGAATTGTTACTTTCCTGATCCATGGTCCGTAACTTAGAAATGCGAAAACATCTTTTCTGGAGAAATGGATACCAATAGTGCAATCTCCAGAAGGGTTGAACGGAACTGGGTCTATGTTCAGTCCAGTTTTATATTTCAGTCCATGATGTATTTCTGTTTCATTTGTAATTTTGTAATAGTTCATTTTGGATCTCCTTTGTAAGAAAAAATAAGTACCAAAACGGACACAATGTCCATTTCAGTACTTATTAATATCTATATATAAAAAGAGAAAATAAATCCAGCATTTTGCCGTTCAAAAATAATAAGGCCAGTATGAAACATTCTAAAAAACGAAGAATCTATTACAACAATAAACGAGTTTCAAAAGGCGAATATTCAATTATTAAAATACTAAACAAAAACAACATAACATTCGAATCAGAAAAATCATTTACAGATTGTAGAAGTCTTAAAAACAGATTATTACGATTTGATTTTTATTTACCTAAGTATAATTTATTAATCGAATACCAGGGACACCACCATTATCAACCAATTAACAAATACAAACGGGCAAGAATTACACATGAAAAAACAAAAGTTCATGATGAGATTAAACGTCAATATTCAATAAACAACAACATTAATTTATTAGCGATACATTATAAAGATTTTAAAATTGTAGAAGAAATCATAATAGTATTTTTGTATGGGGGGGAAATCAATGGACAAGAAAAAATTGATGGTTCAGTTGGGTAGTAGTTTCGGACACAAAATGGCAGTACTGCAAAAAATTGAATCAATCCAAGAACAACAAAAACTTAAGGAAAAGAGCTTACAAGCTTAAAAAGGAGAGAAATTATTATGACATCGAATATTAATCAACTAGTACAGGAAAGTTTTGGAAAAGTATTGCGACAAATATTTATTCACAAATTAGTATCATCGAATGAATCTGTAGATAAAGAATTGGAAATGTTAAAATCCGCGAATATTCTTACATCTACTAAGGATGTTTATATTTGTTCATTTCTGCATCCTGATGGTAATGTGTTAATGTCTTTCACTTTTTCAGAAATGATGAGACCGAATCAAACTTTTAAAGCTTGGTATTCTTATGCTGGACCAAGTAGAGGTCTTTTGTATAAAGGTGTTGCTCAAGGACAATCGCCTAATTCTGGTTTTAGTTTAGAAGCAATACAGAAGCCACAGTTTGAAACCAATTCATTTTTATTCTCAGGAATGCCATGCAAATTTAAAAGACTTGCTAGTATTAATTCAGAAGCAATATCGACAACAGTTCCAATACCACTTCCATTTCTCATTGGTGTGTATGAAAATATTCGAATAAATTGTTCTGAAAATTCTTTAAAGTTAAACACTATTCAATTTAAAAGAATTAAGGGATTTACACTACCACAGATATTTACAAAAGCTAATTATATGTTTGTGTTTAAGTGTATCACTACTTAATTATATTTTTTAAAACAGGAAAACAACTCATGAAAAAACAAAAATTTATTGCATTAGGTGCTAAACTCGGCAGTACTGTTATGGGTGCTGGTTATGGTGCTGTTAAAGGCGGTATAGATGCTTACAAGAAAACAGGCAAACAAATGAATGTACCAGTACAACCTTCTGTTGTTAATAAGCCAATTAAAAAGTAGTTAAATTAAAAAGAAAAATAATTATGTCTGATATTAACCAACTGGTACAAGAATCAGTTTCTAAACAAGAAGAATATCAAAGATTTTTTAAATCAACACTCAAGAAATACAACGTCACGTCTCCAAATCAACTTTCTGGAACTGATAAGAAACAGTTTTTCGATGATATTGAAAATGGCTGGACCAAAGAAGAGTCATAGATATATAGATATTATGAATATAACAAATACATTTTAAAAGTTTAAAACGGAGGAGTTAATAATTAAAATCTATTGATAATATAAATTTTGGGAGGATTGAATGGTTGTATTATAATACGATTACCCCTGATTCTTCATATGAATTACCATTTGATGCGAATGATGATTTATTTCAAAAGACTTATACATTAGATGAATTAGAAAATTTATATGAATTGTTTGATGTTATGATTGGGTCACAATTACATGTTAATTTAAATCTTAAAATTAAATATGACACATCTCTTGAAAATATTGTGGCCGATTATAATTCTCTTGAAGAATTCATAAATAAATTATTTACAGCTAGTTGTCCCAAACTATTACAATTCAATATTGATGTTCAACAATTATATTTATTGCATATATTTTCAGTTTTCTTAATTAAATGTAATAATGAGTTATTAAAACTTGATGATGAAGTTTTCTTTGAAATGGTATATCTTCCTAATGTGTTTTTTGTTTGTTTGAAGTTTTTCATTAAAGCCAGACAAATGATTTGGCGATTGATGTATAAAACATATGGTGAAATTAAAAATAATATGAGAGATGTTATTAATTATTCAGATATCATTCAGATTTTAGATTTTGGGGTGATGAAAAATGATGTAACTGTTTTGTTTTTTAAAGATGTTTTATTTCAGTTTGATCCAGTTTCTTTAATTGATCCAGATTCTTTTTATGTACTGATAATACATAAAATTTTATTTTGTTATTTAAAGTTACGAATTAAAGATTTACCAACTGACAAATTCAATTCAAATATAATTCAGGACAAAGTAATGAGTTATTTTTCTGAAAGAACGCGGATTTATGGCGAAGCAATTTATTTAGCACAATTACAAGAAATGTGTACTGTATCATCAACGACAAAGCATATATATAATTGTTATGATAAATTGAAATCGACAATTATACCGCATGAGTTACAACGACTTTTTATTTTTGCAATTAATAAAGGACATCATATGGTTTGTAATGATCGAATATTATTAATACATACAAATCGCGAATTGCAAAACATTGATTTCTTTAAGAAGAAAACGCCTCACATCTATAAGTTATTAAAAGCAGTACATGTTAAATCTAGTAGTAGTAATAGTAGGAGATTGAATTTTGATACATTACAAACAGCTGTCTATACTATTTTGCAAGATCGCTTTAAAGATATTTTATCAGATGAGATATCTGCATTAGTAATTCGGAATATATCATCTAATTTAATTATATCTCTTTTTGAAGGTGATTTTATTGACACATCTACAATGACAAAAATTGTTGTTTCAGGACAAAAAGTTGTTGGTGAATTGTCATATTTTTTGGATTATGTATTTGAGGAGTTTAATAATTGATATGTTTGAAAGTCAAGAAAAAGATAATAAAATTAAATCAGGTTTAGATAATAAATCTGTTGCTGAAATGAATGAATTGGAAAAAAATATTAAAAATGATATATCTCATGTTGATAATAGAATGTCAGATTTGCAAATGTATATAACATCATTAGATTCACAAATTAAGAAATTGGATGTAATGATTAAGAATTCTGAAGTGAAACGAAGAGCGAATTTATACCAACTTCTTAATGAAACGTTACTGATGATTGCTAAATTTCAACAGATATATCAAACGTATTTGCAAACAAAATTTAATTATAGAAAAGAACATAATAATTTTATTTATCGTAAAATTAAATTAGTTGAAATTGAAATGAAAACTGCTACTGGTGGTGATCTAACACCTACTATGTTATTGTCACTTTTACAGGAATTAAATCGCAAAATAGATTCTGCAGTTGATGGAGATAATGATACAGTTCAGCAATCATTACAAGAATTAGAAACTGATAATTTGTACAAAATGGAGTAATAGTATGCCAACTGATCAAGATTTGAGAGATTCGAGAACATTATATGCAAAACTTGGTATTAATAAAAAGTGGAGCGGTGAAAGAAATATTTTTGACAATTGTGATTTTCGACAAATTTCAAGAGATCGATTAAATCAGCCAATTGCATCTATTGAAGTGAAAATGATCAATAGAGAATCTGGTAAAGTTAATTTAATATATTTAAGTAAATATGAAAACGTTACAATTACACAAGAGTTATTTGAAGCAGCTGGAGCAAAACTTGCCCCGAAATTCTTTTTCATTTCATCTCATTTAGCAGATGTAAAGTTGCAAGACATTTGCAAAGGCATTGGTTTTGAAATGATTATAGATCGAGCTGTTTTAGTAAGAAATAGATTGCCTGTTGATGGAATACATTTGAGTTTTGTGCGTCGTTTTAAATAGTTAAAAAGTTTATTTATTGTAAATATTAAAAGTTATTTGCGCAAGAAGGACATAAGGTAGCTCCTTCGAAGAAGTTGTCGTCTCAACTTTTTCTTCACTTCTTGCGTTTTATTTTTCTTAGACGAAGGAGAAATATATTATGTATGATCAGAAAAATATTAATAAGTTAATGAGTCATATTACAACTACAGATTTCGAGAATCATCCGGAACAGTGTCTTGTTTTGCCGTTTTAACAGAATCTAAAATTGTTGAAATTTTTGATGGTATTGATAGTGGTAGATTTAGAACTGTTAAAGAAATTGCAGAATATTATAGTGTTCATAATAATACTATTTATTGTATTTTAAATGGAAGAACTTGGAAATGTGTGACAAATAAATACCCTATCAAAGAGTTAAAAGCAAAAGTTTCTAAATATTGCCGTTAAAAAAGATTAATCAAGGAGACCGCATGGCTGATAATAATAAAAATTATCCAGAGATTCTCAAACAGGCTTTTGATAAGGTACTCATGAGTAAATTTGGAAACTGCGTTCCAATGGCACCACTAGTTACGTCTTTTGGAATTAAACATCTAGATGCATTGCTTGGGGGAGGGTTAACATCAAGTGCTCCAGTTGTTTTTAGTAGTACCCCCGAAACTGGAAAATCTACTCTGGCACTTCAATTTGTATCTGTATTTCAACGAGCTTATAAAAATTCAGTTTGTGTGTATCTCAATATTGAAGAGGCTGCAGGTGATGTTGGTTCGGCTGGTACAAATAAATCAATTGGTCTTGAGGATAGAATTATAACGTTTGGAATTGATACTGATCGTTTTTTACATAAGCCAGTTCTTCTTAATGTTAAAGAAGTATTTGAACTTATTAATGATTTAATCTTAATCAAACCACAAATGGAACAGAAAACAGGCGAGACATATCAAATCCTATTCATTCTAGATTCAATTGCTGCTGTTTGTAGTAGTAAAGATGCTGATGCTGCTGATCCAAATGAAGTGATTGGTTTTCGAGCTCGAGAATTGACTTTTAATTTGGCAAAGTATAAAAAAGTAATTTCAATGAATCAGATTAGTTTTATCATGATTGATCAAGTACGTAGTAATATTTCTAGTGCATTGCAAACACCTTGGCAAAAAGCTTCAAACGAAACAACAGTTGGTAGTTTTGGAAATTTTCAAGCAGCGACTAATATTAATTCTTTAAATCATAATGTTCGACAGTGGCTTTGGTTGTCCAAAGGAGCAGTACTTAAACCCACTGATCCAATGGGAGTTGATGGTTGGGTTATAAATATTTTTTCAGAAAAGAACAAACTTGCACCATCAAAATATTCAGTACCGGTAATATTTGATAAGAAGTTTGGAATGGTTGCATTTTGGAGTGAGTATTTCTTTTTGTCTGAGAAAACCAAAACTGAACGAAAGTACTGGCCTAAAGAGAAAAAACTTCCATATCCATTATCTATTTCTACAAGTGGTAATTCTAGAATTTTAGAAGTAATGGACCCATCGACAGGAAGTATGTTATATAGAAGTGAACCATTTATGGAAAGAGTTGCTTTAAAGAAATACAATAGTGATAAGAATTTCAGATATTGGTTTGATAAAGGTATTGATATTGCAGTAGATCAGAGAATACAAGTTAATCTTTTTAGGGGTAATCCTATTGCTGATTATTCAACAATTGATAATACTACAACTAATTTAATTGATACTGAACCTATCGCAGTAGTAGAAGAACCTGTTGAACAACCATCTGAACCTGTTGAATTTATGCCACAACCAGCCGGTGATGTTGATTAAAAATATTTTAATACATAGGAGTTAAACAACGTGGATTATGAATACATAAATACTATTTGCGAAGCGTATTTTAATGATAGACAACTTTACAAATATGATATTTTTAAAAGTATGGATAATGGTATTATTACTTTACAAAATGAGATGAAAGGTATTGTTCAGAATCTCAGATTAGAAGATGTTGGTTTATATTATGATTTGCAATCTCATGATAAATTAGATCAGCAGAAAATTATGTATATGTTACTTGATTCGTATATGATTGTTGAATTTCCAGAATTGATTGAAGAAGGGCCTCTTGAATTTTTAGGAATGGCTGGTGATGTTGCTGCTGATTTTTTTGGAACAGCAACAACTAGTCTTTTTAAAGGAGCAACTACTTGGGCTGGTGCAACTATAGCGCTTGCCGGATTTATTTTTGCCATTATTTTTTTCAAAGGATTGACAAGATTTAAACATTCATCATTTAAATTAATTTGTGATATGGTAATTGGATTGACTGATATCATTTCTAAATGGACTATCGGTGGAAGAGTTAAACATGCAATTCTAAATACTCATCTTGGGAAATGTGCTGGAAAATGTGGATTAGGAACAAGAAATCCGTGGAAAGAGATGAGTAAATTCACAACACTTGCAATTAAATCAAGTTTACCAGTTACTGATGAAGCTCAAGAACAAGCAGAATGTCTTATTGATTGTTATCTCGGTTATATTATTTCCCAAATTAAAACTGTTGCTGAAAGTTATGTAAATTGTTTGAAATCAACAAATGAATTTCCGGGAGATTTAAATGCAATTTCGTTGTTGGAAATAAAACCAATGGGCGAACAGTGTTGGGTTTTTTATGAAGTTCTTAAGAAAGTTGAAAAGGAATTTGAAGATGCTATTGCGTATATTTTTGATAGTAATCCAAGAGAACGACAAGACTGGAGAAATAAGTTTAATAATGCAATTCTCGAATCAATGAAAGTTAATCAACGACAATCATTCAAACCACAATTGGATTCAAGACAGTCGTCTAACAGACCAGATCAGAGGCAAAAGTTTAATCAAAATCAGAGACCACCATTCAAGAAAAATCAACGGTATTAAGTAGGAGGATTTAAAATGCGACAAACGATGGTAGTACGATCTAAATCTGCAAAACTTCAAGCGGCTGCAGGTTCAATGGCTGTGCAATTGGCAAAAGCTGCAAATGATCCTGTATATAAAAATTTTAAAATGTTTCGGGATAAATTCTATGATGCGAAGAAAAAGATTCAGGATAAATATGGTAAGCGCGCAATGATGGCTGTTAGGAAAAGTTCTACTAGTTAAAATAGTGTTACATTTGATAATTTACATATAGATATTATATGATGTAGTTGAAATTATTTTTTAATTTTAACACATCATATAAACTTTTAATAGGTAAGGAGACCGTAGTGTATCAGGAAATCATTTCATCGCTTGATGATAATCAAGCACCACCAAATAACCCGATTGATAATAAATTAAATTATGTACCAAAACTATTTGATGTTAATGAATTTGTTCAAGAAATGGCACAAACATCTCATGAACAGAACAAGCAACATCATGAATATCAGGAGAATTTAAATGCATATGATTTGACAATGAATTGTAGTCGTCAGATTATTTTAAAGATTTTAAATTATCCGATAGAGTCATATAAGGATGCGTGGTTACCATTGAAATTTAGAGCTGCATTAGGATCTGCAGTTCATGATTTTATTCAAGGTAATTACTCAGGGTTTACTGAGCTTGAACCTTCTATGAAGATTCCGAGCATTAGAACTTCAGTTAGATTGGATTGTCTTATTAATGATGACGTTCTAATTGAAATTAAATCATGTACATTTTCAGATTATGAAAAGATTCTAAGGACGAGAACTCCAAGAGATCCTGATTTTTATCAATCTATTTTTTATAGATGGATATTGCATAATCACTTGAAGGAAGCACAACAACAAACAAAAACAAGAACACCACCACCTAAGTTAGAGAAGTACGACATTAAGTATATACAAATGATTTATGTTGCTCATGATTTATTGGCTTCTGATGTGAATTCTTTATCTGAAGCAAAAGCATTAAATTCTAAAATTAAAAAGATGTTGAAATCAAAGTACAATCAGTTTTATTTTATTACTGCTTTAACATTAGATTTAAATGTTATTGATCCTGCTCCTTATGAAAATTACATTGTTGGAAAATTGAACCATATTTTGCAACATTTAAAAAATAAAACGATTCCAAGATTAGATGACCCATACATTAAAAATAGTTGTTTTTTCTGTCCATACAAACAGGTGTGCAAGACACTCTAAAATTGATTGTATTTAATGTTAAACAATATATTAAATACAATATGTTGTTTAACATTGGAATTTTATTTTTCGTTAGGTTTCGGGGTGTTAGAAATAGGAGTTAAAATTAATGGCTTATTTATTAGAAGTAGGAATTCGCCGAATTAGTGATTTGAAAAATATTGATATATTATTTCAAAAATTTAAATTGGCGAAAGATAAATCAACAAAAGAAAAAGTATTGCGTGAGATGGAAGTTGAATTAGAAAAGATTTTCAAAGTTCATGTTGTTATTGATTTTCACTATTTTGGATTGCATGCCGATAATTTTGCCATTCTACCTTATATAAAACCTAATAAAAATGTTAAGATTAAAGAGAAAGAAGATTTTGCAAAGTTTATTAATGTTAAACGTGTTGATCTTATATTTGGAAATGATTTCATTAAACAACATACTCCTAGAGAACTTACAGCAATATTATTACATGAGATCGGGCATTTGATTAATTACTTATCAAGAGCAACTTTTTTATTTCTTAAAATTATATATCCAATTTATTTAGTTACCCGTGGACTTCGAATGATACCAATTATAGGAGGTATTTTTTACCCACTTTTTTTAATCACATCAAGAAGTTTGCATTTTGTAGAACATATTGGTGAGTATCAAGCAGATGTGTTTGTAGCTAAATATGGATATGGTGACGAACTTATTTCTGCAATTGAAAAATGGAAGAAACAGGATTCGCAAATTAAGAAAGGAACGACATTACTTCAACGTTTATCAATGTTGCAAGAAATATTAAGTGGAACAAGTCATCCAGCAAATAAAGATCGAATTTTAAAAATTGCTGAAGTTATGAAAAAAACTTATTTAAAACAATATGGTGGGAAAAAAATGCAGAAACTTTTAAATCAATATAAGGTGTAATAATGCAACTTACAACTACTAGAGCGCCTACAGCTTTACAAACTGTACGTCAAACAGGAGTTATGAGAACCCCAGCACATGGGGGACAGAATCTTGTTTTTGTTTATCCATTTGTATGTGATGAATCTCTTAAAAAATATTCTAGTTTGTTAAGAGATTTCCTTACTGTAGATATTATGAGTCAAATTAAAGTATCAAATGTTTTAAATATTACATCTAGTTCATCTAGAATTGGAATGGTTGGAACTGGAAAAAATGCAGTTAATCCGGCACAAGAGGTGCGTCGTAGTCTTTGGAATGTTGGGGGTATAGGAAATCAAACTCCTAATTTTATTGATGATGATCGATATGAAAGAGCCGAACATCAAGAACATGTTGCTAATTTTACGAGATTTATAACTGATCAAATTCAGAATAATCCACGATATTCGATATTGCGACCCGTTATTTCAAGTTTAGTTATTGAGAATTTAATAACAATTCCATTGATCGTTGGAACTAAGGAATTTCCTATTAAACCAACAATTCTATATTGGATATTATTAGCATCAATTGCAACTGGGACGAGGTTAGATAGACCATCAAGTCTTAATGCTCTTAAACCGGTTATTAGGGCAATGCCACCTGAAAATTATATTGATTTTGTATTTTCAAATAGGACTCGTAACGAATTACTTGCAAGTTCTGGAATTTCACGTACTAATAGATCTGATAGAGATTTGCCTCACAATGATATGCAGATTGATCGGTATATTAATGATAGTGTAGATCAAGCTATTGGGACATTAGTTAAAATTGTTAATCCTAATTTTTGGGCATCTGAGACAGGTAATATTGAAACGCGTTCTGGACTTACTTTAGACAATGTTCCTCGAATTCAAACAGCGACACAAAAAAGAACTTATGATGCAGCTATTGCATCATTCAATATATATATTGGGAATCTTGTTCCTGGACTAATTTTTGATTTGGAATCACTATTAGGCCCATTCCCAACTAATATTGATATGCCCGCAAAAACTGATCAACTTCTTAGTCAATTTTCGACTATTGGAAACAATGGAATGGATTTATTGAGTAGTAATATTGTCACTTCATTACAAAATATTAATATTACTGCTGGTGCTGGTGTTGAGAAAGCTGTTAAGAAACTTAAAGATATACAATCGATGTGTGAAGAAAATAGTGATATTGGTGAAAATGTTGGTCGTATTCTTGAAGATTTAAATAAGAATCAATTAACTGTTGTTACAAGGCCATCCCAATATAGGCAATTTTTCAAAGCATTTAATAATGCAGCCCAAGCATTTTCTGTTAATAGTAAAACTTATGAAAGATGGTTAATGGATATTGTTGATGATGCATCTCAAACTGTATTAGTAACAGCACTTAAAGCGATATTTGACCAAATTAAACTTGAGATATCCAATTTTATAATGCGGGAATATCCAGCTGGAAATCCACATCTGTTTAGTCCAATATCGCCAGTATTTCCATTGGTTCCACCATTATCAGATCCGGTCTATGGTGGTAGATATGCAAATATAGTTACAATTCAACCTGGGATGGAACTTGCAGAACTGAGCGTTATTGTTAATGATTTTATCGAAGGGATGACAAACATCATTTATTTTTTATTTTTGTACAATTTCTTTTCTTATACATGCATTTTTATGCGTGATATTGATGTTGATATTGAAACTCAACGACGAGATGCTTTAGAATTTCCTAATTATTGTTTAATAGTTCCTTTGGAAATTATTAAGGCACTTTATGCAATACAAAAAGCAAGGATGTTTCGACAGTTAATACACCTACAAGCAGGAAATGTTGCAGATGTAGACATTCCAACTAATGTTGATGATATGAATATTGGCTGGAGTAATATAAAAAGAATTATAGAGTTGATAAGCAGGCAACTTGGCGTTCCGAATATTATAGTTGTTGATGAAGGGAAAAAATCGATATATTATAAATTTATGTTTATGGACGTTGTTAATAAATTAAACATCAGTTCATTAGAAAGTTATGTAAGACATCAGCAAGATATTTTGCCGGGATTTTAATTAATTAAATTTTAATAACTAGTTGAGGAAAATATTATGTATAATACTACATTGGAAGAACAATACAAATTAAGTGCAATGAGTTTAGAGGCATTGAATAGAATTCGTTCTAAGAATGAAGCAAAGTTACAAGAAGCAAAACAACCGAAAAGAGATTATGC
>Ga0075116_10000728_pt1 | contig 15125 bp, 27 predicted proteins | sample AntAceMetag02UKC_FD_69786 | JGI IMG/M metagenome (GOLD analysis project Ga0075116, IMG submission 69786) | Saline lake microbial communities from Ace Lake, Antarctica- Antarctic Ace Lake Metagenome 02UKC | ecosystem: Environmental > Aquatic > Non-marine Saline and Alkaline > Saline | place...
GGCATCGAGGGCAACGACCGACAATATCTCAACCCGGTCCCGGTGCTTTTCGCGTGCGTCGGCGTCCTGCCATCGGCACGGCCCCTCTGTATACTTGGGGTTAATGTCAAGTTTTTGACCTGATTTTCCGCCTCAACTCCCATATTTGCTGTCGCGTGATACCCAGGATGCGGGCGGCTTCGGTGGATGTAAACCCCATCACATCAACGAGTACCGCCGCTCCGACCGCCCTCGCAAAACTTTTTTTGCCGGTGGCAATTTTGTATCTGACATGTGTAAACTTTTCCTGCACCTTGCGGGTCTTTTCGGCCCGGCTGACGCATCGAAGGCAGTCTACGACGTTCATGGCTTGACCTTGTCGGACGCTTTTGCCGCGTCTACGCGGTCCCGAAACCAATTGGGATAGGACCAGTAATAATCACCCTCGTGCTTGGCGATCAATCCGTGTGCCCGCTGGCAGGTTTCGCATGAGCATGACCCAGTTATCGTTCGCAACGCATCTATCAGCTCGGCCGCCGTGGCCGGAACCCAGCCGGGCGACATGGCCGCGGCCGTGACGTCGGGCTTGACCTGCTCAGACGCTTTTGCCGCGTCTACGCGGTCCCGAAACCACTGGGGATAGCCCCAGTGGTAATCACCCCTGTACCTGGCAATCAGTTCGCGTGCCTGCTGGCAGGTTTCACATGACCCCGACCCTGGTATTCTTCGCAACATATATGCTAACTCAGTCGTCGTGATCGGCACCCAGCCGGGCGGTATGACCTTGACCGTGACGTTGGGCGGCTGCTGTGCACAGTCCGGGCATGGGCCAGGTGACTTTCCGATGCCAAGCCGCCGCTTTGCCTCATCGACGGTTCCGCCGACGGCATAGCGTTTTCCGCTGGCCATGTAGATCGTGGTTTCGTTGTCCCGGTCAACACCGACACCGACAACCTTGTCTTTCCGCACCACCAGTTTACTGGACGAACCTTCGTCCGCGTCGGCACGGGGCCCAAACTCAATCCATGCCCCTTTGGATTCACTTCCCATCGTCAGTTCCTTTCGTTGGTTCCTTCTACGCCACTACCAGCCAGCACGCCCCAACCGTCCAGCTTGCTACGCATGTCGGGACACGCTTGGCACGTACAGCCTATCCCGTGCCCCAGCCGAATCCACCGCCGAATCCACGCCACCGCATCGCCCAGGGCCGCCCGGACCTTCGCCAGTTCAGCCGCCGCGTCGCTGTCTTCACCTTGGCCCGCGAACGGTTCCAGTATGATTTCGGTCCAATTCGTCTGGCCTGGTTTCAGGTCACGGACCTGCTCGTACTTGTCAACCAGCCACGTCGGCGAATCGTCCACGATCAGGGACAGCCGCTCATGCTTGTCCCCGACCTTCGGCGTGCGGAACATATCGAGCACGTGCTTGAACCCGCCCTGGACGTTGCCCTCATCCCGCAGCCGCTTGCAATGGCGTCGGACCAGCAGGTACGCCCGCTTCGGTGCCACCGGTTGGAGCATGCGAAGCCACGGTGCCCACGCGTCCCGCAGCTTAGCCATCCGCCACCACTGCCGTTTCTGTATCCACCGGTTGACCTCGTTCTGCGAGGGGGCGTCCAATGGTACCGCGACGCCGTTCGGCCTGACGACGTTGCGTGGGGCACTCATGCCGTTCTTTCCTTCGTTCGAATGTTGGCTGAAGTTGGCCCTTGCCATGTTGATTCCCCCTATTCGTATCGGGCCGCGTCGGCGGCGTTCGAGTTGAAGTGCATCGTGGTCCAGTCGAACCCCAGCCAAATGGCCGCCCGTTCGTGCCCCCCGTTTTTCCACAGGTCCAGCGGGGCCGTTGGGCCGTGCCGGTTCTTCGCCACGATCAGCTCACACTCTTTGCCCATCTTGGATTCCGGGCGATGCAACAGCAGCACGATATCGGCGTCCTGTTCGATCGATCCGGATTCACGTAGGTCGCTGAGGCGTGGCCGGCGGTCATCCCGGCGGTCCACTTCCCGGTTCAACTGCGACAGCACTAGGACGGCGCAGTTGGTCGCCCTGGCCAGGGCCTTCATGCCGCGGCTCGCGTTGCTCACGACCTGTTCACGGCTCTGGTTGCGGGCTTGCGACATGGCCAGCAGTTGCAGGTAGTCGACCACCACCAGGCCCGGCAGGCCCCGGCCGCTTGCCGTCTGGGTGTACGCCCGGACGTCCTGGGCATTGATGGTCGGCTTGTCGACGACGTCGAACGGGCGGCCCGCGATCTCGCTGTTGGTCTTCGCGAGCCGGGCCACCTCGTCCCGCGTAAATTGCTGCCGTCGCCATTTCGCCGCCGGTATGCCCGATAGCAGTGAGCACACGCGATGGGCTACCTGTTGCCGGGACATTTCCAAGCTGAAGTACACCACCGGCCGCGTCTTACTGACGTACTCGGCAATTTGAATCGCCAGGGCGGATTTGCCGGAACTCGTACAGCCGGCCAGCACAACCACCTCCTGCCCTTGCAGGCCCCCGGTGAGGTCGTCCAGCCGCGGGATGCCGGTATCCATGCCGGGCTCGGCTGGGTGTTCCGCGTCGGGCAGATTGTCGAACGCCTCGGTCAGGATGTCGCCCACGCTCTGGTGTGCGTCGCTGTCCTGCGTGGCCGCGTTCGCCAGCGTCTCGGTCAGTTTGGCCGCCGTTTCGTCCGGGTCTTCGCCGTCGAAGCTCGCGGTCGTTGCGTCGGCACACGCGTAGATGGTCGTGCGGCGTCGCCAACATTCCAGCACGGCGTGGGCGTAGTATTCGGCGTTGTGGCTGGTGGCAGTAGCGCAAAGCAGGTCGCCGATATATGCGTCGCCGCCGACCTCCTCGAGCTGCCCGCGGTTTTTCAGGGTGTGGTGCAGCATGACCGAATCGGTCTCCTCGTTGGCGTCCCATCGGTCCAGGAAGACCTGGTAGATGAACCGATGGGCCTGTCGAGAGAAGGCGTCCGGGCTGCTCAGAATTGGCACGACGTCGGCCATGCGGTGGTTGTCGCGCAGGATGGACGACAGTACGGCCCGCTCGGCTGGTATGGACTGGGGCGGCACGCGGTCGGTCACGGGGTCGGTCACGGGGTCGGCTGAGGACATGGCTGGTCTTCCTCCATTCGGATTTTGACTGTGGTACAGAACCATTCAACTGGGTCGTTTTTGCCCTGAGCTTCGCGGGCCGCAGACTTCGCAAGCCGCTCGGGTATCACGTGCTCGACGACGCGTGCCGCGATGGCCGATATTCGCTGGTCGCCGTTGCAATTGAGTAGGTCGCATAGGGTTCCCCTCCAGAGTTGGGTCAAAAGGCTCTTTTCGCAAGCGCTGAGTCCAACGAACTTGCCCTTGAGATCTACCGAGGAGGAGCTTATTAAAGTCTTAGGATCCAGCTCCAGATCCAGCTCCAGATCCAGGATCGCCGATGCCATCCCGAATGCGTTGAGGATGCCATCCCCGATGGCATGCAGGAAGCCATCGGACTTGCCAAGCATATAGCCAACGCAAAATTTTGCCAGCTGTACCTTCTCTGCACACTCTGGGATAGCATCGAGTGCGTCCCGCCACGCCGTCACGGAATTTGGCCCGTTCGGCTCGTTATATCGCAGGAACTTCGGCAACCCAACGTAGTTGGCATCGTCGTTGACTACCACCATGCCATCATCGATGGCAGGTCCGATGGCGGTCATCATGGTCTTGGTGCTCCACCCCATCTCTGACGCCAGGCCAGCCAGCGTGGCCCGCATTGCCCCAAGCGATGTCATATTTGGGTGCGTCAGTAGATACAAAAACGCCAACTGCCCGCGCTCAGAGAGGCGGCAGAACTTCTCGTCGTTCCAGATTCGCGGGTCAATCTTTCGGTACTTGGCCATCGTCGACACCTCTAGTCTCTGCTGACCTCCTGGTCACGAGGCATCGGGCCAGCCGTGGCCAGCCCAACAAGAAGGGCCCACGCCACTTCGCTGCCGACCACCAACTCTTTTCCATTGGCAAGTACAACGCCCGCGCTGGGTGGGCGTCCCTGACCAACCCAATCGGTCACCAGTTTACGAGCCTGTTGCGTTGTGAGAATCACGGCGTGCTCCTAGAAATGACATGGGCGGCACCGGCATGCAACACCCGCAAGCAGAGCTTGGTAGGTTGCCGGGCCGCCCATGGTTTTACGTGCATCGTTGACCTCTACTTCCAGGTGTTGCTGCCAACCACCATACCACATCCGCCGGCCGGTGTCAATCAGCAAGATCATCGCCACAAGCGACTACCGCTGCCTCGCCCCACGTTCCTAAAGGAATCTCGCATTTGCGTGGCTTTCTCCGATGCGGGCTTAGAGCGTTCAAGAATGCCTCCGCACGCTGAGCACCTTGGGCCTGAGCGGCGATCCCACGCCTTCGATAGGATCAGCATTCGCTCACCACAATCTCGGCAGATACCCCAGCTCTGTTTGCTCATGGGGTCAACCTTCCGCCTCGGCATCCCAGTCCACCGGCAGCCAGATGGCGGTAACGGTTCCTATACCGATGTGCACCAGGGAGCGAGGACGCAGCCCGTTGTCGTCGCTGGCAGGCATGTAGCCGGGTAACCGGGTCAGCGTCGGCGGGCCACACGACCGATCCCACACCGCCCGGCACGCACGGCAAAGGTCCGCATTGTCGTTGCCCGGAACCAGCCACGATCCACACACACATCGATACCGCATTTCGCCTGTCAGTGAACGCATCGCGTCACCTCCGTTTCATTCGGTGCCTTCGTTTGCCATCAAGCGTTTCAGTTCGTCGTCTGCCATTGGCGGCACGACGACGGTGATTGCATCTGGCTCCACGGGCCGATCGTTCCGCCCTTGACCGATCAGCCGGCGACCGTCGGGTGCCAGCATGGCGAGCAGCACGGCTAATTCTTGCGAATGGTCCCACCGCTCGCGGGGTTCAGCTTCCCGTACCACCCGCACCACCCGGCCGTGGACTTCCAGAATTCCGATGCCATCGCAGACCGGACCGGCAATCCGGTGGCAGGGCTTTTCGAGCGTTGGCAACACGTTCGGCGGGCTCAGGTAGTAGCGGAATAATCCCATGCCCTCACTCCAGCGCCGCCACCCCTTACGGCCGTCAGCCAGATAATCCGAATAGCTTGTCTTGCACTCAACCAGGTACGATTCGCCGGTCGGTCGCCACCCGATCACGTCCGGGTGCTCGTGGCACGACCGCGGCTTGGGTTCCAGCATCACCATCTTGCAGCGTTTCGTATTCAGCAACCAGCGTCCCGCCCGCTCGACCAACTGGGCATGCGTCCATTCCCGTCTAGCCATCGGCCAGATCCTCCCCCTTGTTTGCCGCCGCCGTCGCTTTCACCCGCGATTGATAGGCAGCTTCGGTAATGTTTTGGATCGTGATCATGCGGAAATACACTCGCACCCGTGTGCCCCGCATATGGGCTTCCGCCAGGGTCTCACCGAACAGCTTGAGCCGTCGGCCGGGCAGCAGTTCCACCAGCGACACCACGACGCCTTCCCGGCTGGTTTCGACCACCGTGCCGACCGACATCACCCATTTACCATGTCTGTCCTTCGGCATTTCCAAATCCACACCCATGTCGATTCCTCCCCGTTATCGGTACGCCTCCGCAAGCCATTCAAGCTGCTCGGCTAGCGTGACGGGTATGTCGATCAACATAGCCTCGTCATCGGTGCGGATGGCGCGGTCCATCCCTTTAGCGGCTTCGTCGCACTGAGCCTGTACCGCATCGGCCCACCGTTGATTGCAGTCGCATAGGGCGTCTATCCCGCGCCGCAACCGCTGTGCACACGCACGGCCGGATATATTCGCCCCAGCCAAGAACCCCTCGACGCTTGCCCGTACCTGCTCGCCTGGGGATTGGGCCATGTCAGCCCCCCTCCGTTCGCACCCGCACGTGGTTCGGGTGGCATCCCCGGTACAGCCGCGTGCCCACGCTTACACTCACGCGGACGAAATCCTCACCATTATCGCCCGGCGCGTAGCCGACCACCTCGCCCGGCACCCACCCCTCGGGTGTCTCGACTTCGCACGGGCCTAGCCCGATTCGCTTTCTCACCGCTCAGCCCTCCTTTGCCAAGGTCGCCACCCACGCGCCCGGTTCGACTTGCCGCCAGTGCCCCGCGCGCTTCCACTGCGGCCCGGCTGTCAGCGTAGGCGTACTCACGCATCGCGCCACCTTCGCTTAGCTCAACGTATGGGTCGTCTGTGAAAGTCTGCCAGTAGTCCCACCATGTCACTTTCACCGCTCAGCCCTCCTGTCGCCGGAACGCGGCGACCATCCTCCTACCGATCCACTCGACTACTTGTGGTACGACGGCGTTCCCGAGGCATCGCAGGCGGTCCAGCCAAGGCGTATTGCCCAAACGCCCGCATAGTCGTTGAGATTGGCGTTTCCACCGTTCCGGTTCGGCCTCTCGCCCCGATTGATCATGCGAGCACGATGCCAGCAAATCGGTTGGTAGTCGTTCGCCCGCATCGTAGGCCAGAATGAAAACCCGTCGTCTCGGCTGGCTTGCACCAACGGCCGACGCCGGTATACAATCCCATTCCGCGTCATACCCGCTCTCGGCCAACGATCCGAGTACGGCATCCATCCCTCGCCCGGCAGCAAGCAACCCTGAAACATTTTCCAAGAACAGGATTCGTGGTCGTACCACGCGAACGAGCTTGAGCCACGCCCACCACAGTCCTGATCGCTCACCATGTATCCCTTCCCGCTTGCCTGCGTTGCTCAGGTTTTGACAAGGAAATCCCCCGCACCACACATCAGCCGGCGGGATCGTTGCCGGGTCTATGTCGTTGATGTCCGCCTGTAGCAGTACAGATGGGCTAGGTGCCGACGGGAACCCCACGCCGTTGTCGCCACGCTCACGCGCCCGGTACACCCGACAGGCGTAGTCGTCTAGCTCATTGGCCCATCCGCAGCGCATGCCCGCACGTTCAAGACCAAGGCGAAACCCGCCGATGCCAGCGAAGAATTCAGCGAAGGTCATCATTGCTCCTGTCGCCGCCGGAACGCGGTCGCCCGTTTCCGGTCCGCCTTGGCCCGCTTTGCATCCCGGTGCAACGCATGTCGCCACACCTCGCTGCCGCAGTGGCACCGTACCAGTGACCACGGCCGAACGACGTGGCGGGCCAACCGTTCGATCCTATGTCCACAGCCGGGGAAGTACGCCGGCAGCGGCTCGACGCGAATCTTCGGAAGCGTCAGGGCATCCGTCATTAGTACCGTCATGGTCGCCCCCTTACGCATCTTCCGGATCGGAACCAAGGTCACGCAGCAGCCTGCCCACCATGCCCTCGAGCTTGCCGAGACGGGTCAAAAGCTCAGGCTCCGCCACGGCTTCAATACCAAGGTTTCTCTGAACACACACAGCAGCCTCGGCCACCTCGGCCGCCTGCATCCGTTGGGCCGCCAGTCGCTCGTCGCGTTTCGGCTGCTCGCGGGCTTCCAGGTTGGTGGTATACCGAATCAGCTTGTCCGAGTAGCGAACACACTGGCGAGCCCACTTGCGCCAATTCGCGCATCGGTTGCAGACGTGCCCGTTCCCCCCGCCACCACTCCTGTTTTGTTCCGATGCCGAGAGGCCTGAGCCACAGTAGCAGCAGACGCCGTCAATCGTGCTGCGCCTGTATATGTCCGGCTCCTGTCGCCTGCGCATGGCCTGTGGGCTCTTGCCAGTTCCCGCCATGGATCGCCGGTGCATGACGTCCTTGCACTCCGGGCAGAAAGAGCCCACGCCATTTGTCATTGCGGGCTCATCTTCACGATCCCTCTTGCACATCACACACGTGAACATAGCACCCCGTCCTTTCTATTCATCACGAATCAGAAACCTTCCGATACCCGCGCAGTGCGTGGGCCATTGCACGGAGCGTTGGCCTGTCAATATTCCCACCACACGCATTGACCAGGCCCGCAGCCAACATGGTGGCATCGACGTCCTCGCCGCAAATCATTATGGCCAAGTAGCGTATCCCGGCTACGATGTGCCGAAGTTCACAGCCCTCCGACCATCGCTGCCTGATCGTAGAGCCATCGACCAACCCGGACGATAGCAGGGCGAACAAGATGTGCCTGGCCGTTGCCTGATCGCAGAGCAGGACACTCGCGACCTGGCGTATCCTGGCCGCTGCCCGCCGCCTGCTACACCCGCCCGGAACGAGGTTGGCGAGTTCAAGAGCGCCTTGTGCGTCGTTCACGATTTGCCCTTTCATTTGCCGCCCTTTCCGGCTTCGCGCTTACGTTTCGCCCGGTAGCGCTTGGCCCGCAGGTTGTTCAGTTTCCGCCGGACCGCCACATCCACCAGCCCCGTAAATTCCTGCTTGGGTAGTTCCAACGTCATTTGTGCGTGATCGTCGTGGTCCGCGCACGTCAATCGCATGCCGCCGGCATACTCGTAGCATTTCGTCACCGTGGCCCGCATGGTCAGGTCGGCCGTCACCACAAGGCGATCGACTTCCCCGGTACGGAAGGTGACCGCCTCGGGCGGCGTGGCCAGCACCCCTGGTTTCGTACGTCGGCCCGTGGTTATTGTTCCTTGCATGATTGTCCTTTGCCCCTTTCCTTTTCCGCTTCCTGCGCCGCAGCCATTTCGTCCAGCTTGTGCAATCCCGCAATGACGCCTGCCCACATGCCACCATCCTCCAGCGCGGCGCCAATTTCAGCGGGGGTTGCGGGCTTCTCGGCGGGCTTCTCGAACGGCACAACGCTTTGCGAAATGTTATTCGCGTGACTATCAGAGATCGGCATCAGGTGCCCCCTTTCCCTAGCTCATTTCGTCCAGCGCCTGCCGGACCTGCTCGTCGGTTTCGTTTCCAGGCCACTGGCCAAATACAGCAGCCACGCCACCCTTCGGTGGCACCCTACCAATCGCGGGATCGGGTTTGTCCTGCGCGGCTAGTGCCTCACGTACCTCTGCCCAGTGTGCAATCGATTCAAGCGACTCGATTGCATAGCTCTGGATGGCCACCTCGTGTTTTTGTTCGGGCGGTGTACGGTCCCGGAGGCTGCGATGGATCGCAATGCACCGCCCAACTTCAGTGCACAGCTCAGCCGTGGAAATCATCACGGGGGGATAGTCGTCATCGCTCATTGGTGCTCCTTTCTAGGACTAGCAGCGCATGGTTTCCCACGGCACGTCCCCCAGCTCGGCAACAAACCGGCTAGGTGGGCTCTCGTGTGTGTTGCCGTAAACGTCGGTCGTTTCGGTCGGACGGACGTTCAACACGACCGCGTCCATAGCACGCGTGATCGCCACGTAGGCCAACCGCCTTTCTTCGGCCAGCTCGAATGCGTCCGTTGCCCGGTTGGGCAACAGCCCCTCGTTCCACGCCGCCAGCACGACGGTGTGGAACTCGAGGCCCTTGGCGGCATGGATGGTCATCAGTTGCGGGCAGTCGGGCTTCTCGGCCACGTCGTCCTGCTCATCGAACAGGGCGAGCCATTGCAGGTAATCGGCGACGCTTATGGTGGCCGCGTCGAAATGCCCGGCCGTTTCCCACGCTGTGATCTGGTCGAACACCGCGGCCCATGCGTCGTCCGTCCCCCCATCCCCAAGCCAACACCCCACGGTCTCGATCGCATCGGCCAGCGAATCATCCGGCATCAGGAAGGTCCAGCACATGTTTCGGCTGTGCTGTTTTACCGGGTGCCTCGGCGTCGAAACGAGTGGGCCCACGGGATACATCTGCTGCCATTGGCTGAAATGGGACAGACCTTCTTGGGCGGCCCAACTGCGGACCTGATTGTATGCGGGCCCATCGATGCCGAGTTGGCACCGCAGAACCATAAAGCTGAGGTTGTCGTATGGGTTCACGATCAACCGCAAGCACCCGTGTACCACCTCCCATTCGTCCGTATCCTGTGCCTCGCGACTTGAACCGATGCGGTCGTGTGGAACGTCCAGGGCGGTCAGCTCATCGCTAATCCGCCGCAACAGGAAGTGCGTTCGTGCCAGCACCGCCACGTCGCCAGGTGGGTGCATCACGCACAGCCACTGGACCGCCCTGGCCACGTCCCGGCTCGTGCCGTCCAGCTTGGCCATGGTGCCGCCGTCCTCGCGGACCGACAGCATGGGTTCCGCGATGCTTTCGTTGGCCGCGATCAACCGGTTGGATGCCGTGACGATGTTGGCTCGGCTACGGTAGTTGTGCCTGAGTTGGAACACCGCCGTGCCCTCGTCCCGTCCGAACGCTTCCGCGATCTCGACATCAGCACCACGCCACCCGTAAATCGACTGCCGCGGGTCAGCAACGACAAATAGGTTGGCCGGTGCGAGCGTTTCGTGTAGGGCGTATTGCACGTGGTCTGTGTCCTGGTATTCGTCCACCAGCACGTGCCGCCACTGGTTCTGGTAGTGGGCCAAAATGTCGGGGTGCTCGGTGAGCAGTTGGCAGGTGGTGCTGAGCAGCATGCCGAACGTCATGGCGTTGTTCTCGCGGCATCGTGCGAACAGTTGATCCATCACGAGCCGTTCGGCCATGCCCTCTGCCGGCAACACGCCGGTCGCACAGAATACCGAATACGCCCGGTCGAGGTCGCGCGACTTGACCGCCTTCCAGGTGCGGCGTACCTTGCCGGCAGCGGTTGTCTTGACCGTTACGAAGCCAAGGTCTTCGGCGATGCCACGCATTAGTTGTTTGCGTTGGCGTTCCGAGTAGACGGTGAGCTGTTGCCCCCGCAGCCCGAGCCGGTCGCCCCATGCTCGTAGCATGCGGTAGCACACGCTATGGAACGTGCCGATCGTGACGCCGCCGGCCCGTGGGCCGATCATAGCTTCCAGGCGGGTCCGCATGTTCGCGGCCGCTTTGCGAGTGAAAGTCAACATCAGCAGTTCAGTCGGGCTGGCTCGGTTGGTGTCGATCAGCCAGGCGGCCCGCGTGACCAGCACGGTCGTTTTACCCGACCCGGCCCCCGCGACGCACAGGGCCCGCGTGGCGTCGGTCGTGACGGCGGGTCGCTGGAATTCGTCCAGGCCAGCCAACGCTTCGTCAATGGGTGTCATCAGTGGGCCCCTTTCGTTGGTTAGTATAACCCGTGCTACACACCGCGTCAAACAGAATCCGGTACGGCGGCCATCCCGTCGACCTCCACGAACGTCAACGCCCATACCCACGGGTTCGCGTTCCAGCCATAGCCGCGCCCGGCGTTGATGCCATTCCACAGCGCACCGAACTGAGCCCGCATGGACATTTCGGGGGCCTGTTTGCCGCCGGCGGCTATGTAGCAGGCTACCCCTTCGGCCACCGCGTCGGCCTCAGTGATGTCCTGCACCCGCTCTATACGCACGCCCGTGACCTCAAGTACGATGCGGCACGCCCAGCGCGGCATGTGGATAGATGGACGCCACCCCGCGCGCAGCGATCTCGCAGGCCGCTTGAGCCATGCCCAATATGCTGGCTCTCGCCATTCATTGCCAGCTTCCCTAATCCATTCCGACACGTCAGCCGATCCGTCCTCCTTCCAGTCGACACAGCCGCTCGTGTCAGAATAGCCCCACATCTCACGCACCCACAGGTTTAGACCGACGTGGAATGGACCCGGTCGCTGCCTCACCACCCGCCGCGTCTGTGTCTTGCGCCCGTCGAGGATCGCCCGCACCATCGGACTGCTGAACAGAATGGGCCGCTCTTTCATACCCCCACCTCCACTGCCGTCCAGCCGTCCGGTGCTTCGCACGGGTGGCAGGTCGCCACGATGCACTGGCCGGCAAACGTGCCAAGCCGCGCCAGCAGTTCCGTCAACCGGGCCGCGTCCAGTTCGCCCGCCTCGACGATCAGCACGCGTGGCTCCTTTCCGGCTGTCAATGCCGCGGTCAAGGCCGCCTCGAACAGCCGCCACTCGCCACCCGACAAGGCTCGGTGGTCGATGGTTGGCCCGTCGCCCATGGTCAGCCCGATGTTGGCCGCCCCCTTGTCGTTTAGGTCGATCCTGAGAGCCACACCGGGCGGCAGGGCCGCGTTGCCCGCCGCTTCGAGCGTGCCTACCACCCCCGCAATCAGGGTGGCACGGTCGGCCTTCAGGGCCGCCAATGCGGTCTTTGTTTGCACTGCCTCCGCGGCGATGTCGTCCACCTCGACACGCAACGACGTGGTCTGGCGGTCCAGGGTGTTGACCCGGACGAAGGCCCGTTCGTCCTGCCGTCGGTTTTCCAACGCCGCCTCGGTGCCGGTGATCTGGGCGTCCAGGTCGACCACCGGTATCGGGGTAAGGTGGGCCCGCGGGTCGGCTTCCATCGCCTTGCGTTGGCGGTCCAGGTCGGCTTCGTCACGTTCCCATCGGTCAAGCGATGCCGCCGCCGTTGCGGATGCCGTCCGCATCGCCTGGGCCTTGCTGCGCAGTTCGTCTATCCGGTTCATGGTGTTTCCTCCAGCTTGGCCCGAACTGAATCAGCCAGCGCGGCCAGCGATTGCGATGCCTCGTGCAACTTGTCGGCCAGCCCGTTGTCACATGCTGGCATTCCGCCATCGTACACATGCAGGAACTTGCCCATTTCCCGATTCCTATAGAACCACTTTTCCTCATCGATATAGGGCTTGACGACCGTTAGTTCTCGCATCAACCTTACTGCCGTCTCGATGGTGGTGATGGCACGCATTTCTTCGCCTTCACCCAAAAACCCTCGGCTCGTCGCTACCTCCACGTCCGCCGCCGTCAGAAGCTCGTCACTCATCACGCCCCCTTCCATTTCAAAGCGTGTTCAATCTGTGCCAGCATCACGCCCGCCCACCGGCGGCACTGCGGGCAGAGCCCGTCCAGCACGACCGTTCGTACCGTCGCAAACACCTCATCGACCGACCCGGCCGGGACCGGTGCCTCAATTTGCCTGTGGTCGTTGGCAGGCGTGACCTCGACGGCCACGCTGGCACCGGCCCCGCCGGTCGGGACAGGAAGAGGGTTCACTGATTCGCGGGCCGCTACGTATGCCCGGACCTGTTCCCCGGCGGCCACCGCCTCGCGGCGTGTGACCAGGGAGTCGGCCTCAAGCTCTAGGTCAGCAGCTTGTTGGTTCCATTCGGCAATCTGTGTGGGGTGCGCGTCCGGGCGTGTCTTCTCGTGCTGCGTGTACCGGGCTGCGAGCCGGTCCCGCGCATCACAAAAGCCGCGGACCCGCTCACCGCCCGCCACTGCCTCGCGGCGTTGTTCGTTGAGGTCTTTCAAGCTTGCAGCGTCGGTCACGATACCCCCCTGGCATTCGGCCAACGTCCCGGCCGGGGTCGGCAGGTCGGCACGGGCGCTGGTCAGTTCGACCAGGGCCGCTTCCTGCCGGCGTCGCTTGGCGACCAGGGCGTTCAGCCGTTCGGACGTGTCGTCGACCTGTGTGGTCAGGGTGTCGAGGGCTTCGGGTGCCGTCCCCGCCAGCGTCAGGATCGTGGCGGCCTGCGCCTTGCCGGACAACTCGAGGAATGCCGTCAGGTCAATCACGCCGGGATTTGGCATCATGCCGCCGAGCTTGCGGTCCGCTGCCGACTTCGACAGGCGGGCCCCGTTGATGGCAATTCCTACCGACGCCCCGCCCTTGCCGGTTGGCTTGACCGTCCGGCTGATACTGCCGGCATCGCCCAGGCCCACGTGGACCCGGAATCCCGCGTCCGGGTCGGCAGCGAACAGCCGAAGCAAGTCGCCCGGCGTCCGGGGCTGGCCCGGAATCATGCCGAGCACGCCAAACTGCAACGCCTGAATCATCGCGGTCTTGCCGGCACCGTTCGGCCCGGTCAGTAGGGTGTACTGAGACAGCGCGACGCCGTGGTCGCCGGGTGTCTTGAAATCACAGATCGTCACATCGTGGATGTGCATGTTGATCCCCTTTCTATGCGACAGGATAACAGGTTATACGCGACACGTCAAGTCCGCAGTTCCACCCGCGTCACGCGCCCAGGCCGCCCCCCGTGCGAACCAACGCCGTGATGGTGGCGTAGTCACCCATGACAATCATTGGGTGACTGGTTGCCAGCAACAGACGGCACGCCCTGCCCTGTAGATCGCCACCACACGCCACCACATCACGAATGTCTTTGGCATCAACCGTGGCCTTTCCCGACGCTACACCCACCAGATCAAATTCTACGAACTCCATCGCTCATCTCCTTCATTGCGCCGCACGTGGCGGCTTGTGCTAGTCGCAGTGCGCGGCGCGCGATGGCGTGTGCTAGTTGCAGTTCGTACATCGCATAAATCCAATTCTTGTAACCGCGCCGACGTGCTTCCACGTCGAGCCACCTAGAGGTTTCCCAGTAGGCAGCGTCGTGGCGTTCAGCATCCTCCGTGATATGTTCCCAATTGACCGTCGCGAACGAATACAGGATGCCCATGAACACGGCGTCACTCATTGGCTGCACGTCACTACCGCTCATGTCGTTTCCTCCCGCCCGTCTGCCCGCTCCACACTCTCGACTACCGCGCCGGGATGCACACGCCGCACGTGCGCCCGAGCGGAGCTTTCGTTGCCCGCGTCAACGGGCGTCTCTATGTGCATCCACGGCGACTCGGGGTAGTGGTAGGTGATGCGGTAGGTCATGTCGGCTGCTCCTTATCGCTCAGGCCCGTGCCCCACTCGGAAGCCGGGACGGCCAACGCCGTACCCAGCCACACGCCTGTAAGCACCACGCACGCAATCGCCGCCACCGCCGGGATGCCCATACGTGCCACCATGATGATGGCGACCACCGTGATGACCAGACAGCCGAGTCGGGTCATGGGGTGGCCCCTTCCATTTCGCTCAGACGACGCCCAAACTCGGCTACACTTCGCTTGAGCTGTGCCTGTGCTTTGACCGCCTCTTGGAACAGGACGGCCAAGCGTTCGACGCTGGCCACCCATGTAGCGGCGTCAGGCCCCATCACCCACTCACCACGGATACGCGTTGCACCCGCCAACACGTCGTCAGCCAACGCGGTCAGGTATTCCACCGCGGCTTCGTCAGTTCCCATGTCATACCGTCCTACTGTTGGCCCGCTTCGATCTGATTGGATGCTCTGTCCGCAATTTTTCCATCACAAACATTGGGTCTAAGCAGGCTACCCCGATCCGTATCGCCCCATCCACGTCGCCGGATTCGGCGAGCTCACGAAGGCGGTCGGCTGCTGCCTTGCCATGCACCACGTTGACCTGTGCTAGAATGGACGGAAGGTTGCTG
>Ga0075116_10000731_pt1 | contig 15076 bp, 25 predicted proteins | sample AntAceMetag02UKC_FD_69786 | JGI IMG/M metagenome (GOLD analysis project Ga0075116, IMG submission 69786) | Saline lake microbial communities from Ace Lake, Antarctica- Antarctic Ace Lake Metagenome 02UKC | ecosystem: Environmental > Aquatic > Non-marine Saline and Alkaline > Saline | place...
GATATACCTTATAGAATTACTACTAGAGCAAATCTAATGGACGAATATAAAGCAGATATATTAGCAGGTACAGGATGTAATTGGGCCAGCTTTGGAATAGAATCAGGCAATAACAAGATACTTAAAAAATCAAACAAACAAATGACAACACAGCAAAACTACGAAGCAGTTAGTTTAATGAGTAAAAAAGGAATTCAAACAAAAGGATTCTTTATATTAGGACTACCTGGCGAAACAGAAAAGACAGCAAGAGATACAATCAATTTTTCTAAAAGTCTAAAAGATGTAGGACTAAATCAAGCCGACTTCTATTTTCTTAGTCCTTTCCCTGGGACTCCTATTTGGGATAATCCAAGTAAGTTTGGGATAAAAATAAATGATTTAGACTACACAAAATACTTACAAGCAGGCAAAACAGCTAAATGTTTCATAGACACAGAAGAGTTAAAATCTCAAGATATTGAAGAATTAGTTCAGGAGGCTAGAGAATTATGGAAAAATTAGTTGTAGTTTTGATGGGACAGGATGCACAGAAGTTTATAGGTATGTCACTAGAAAGTGTTAAAGATGCAGATGCTATAGTTTATTGTGATGGTGGTTCTAAGGATGATTCAATAAAAATTGCACAATCATTAAATGCAGTAATTATCCAAAACTCGTATGACCAAGAAGACCCATCAATGAACGGTAAGCAAAGAAACTTCTATCTTGATTATGTTAAAAAGAATTATCCAGACTATTTTTGTCTTGCAATTGATGCTGATGAAGTAGTAGAAGATTTGAGTAAAATAAAAGAATTTATACAAGATGGTGAAGGACTATACTCAGTAAAAATGAGACATCTAGTAAGTGACCTAGCACATGAAGATTCAACAGTACCTAATCATTTTGTTTTAAACAGATTATTCAAGGTAAGTGATGCAAAAGAATATCCATTAGTCGAACATCCAGTACTACAACCTAAAGATAATATGGCAATTGGCGCAACAAACTGTACGACTATCTGGCATCTAGCTTATTGTCCTAATATGTTTGAAATAAAAAAGAGATACGAAAGTCATCTAGCTAAGTCAAATATGCACACACCAGAATATCTAAAGAGTTGGTATTTTGCACATTTGTTTGGAACTTATCCTAAAGCACAGTTTAACCCAGTAGAATTACCAGACGTTATCTTGAATAACTTTGGAATAGATAAAGATGAACTATATTTTAAAGATAGAGGATTAGAACATAAACACTGGTTAATGGTAGACCAATGGAAACATTTTTTTAATCCAAATAGTGTAACTGATTTTGGTTGTGGTAGAGGACCTTATGTATATGTTTGGGATAAGTTTGATGTCACAGTAAAAGGTATTGATATATCTGATTGGGCAATAAATAATTCAATATGCGAAAGAAATAATATAGGTAAATTAAATATTATAGAATCATCAGCAGCAACTAAAAGAGATTTAGTAACAGCCATTGATTTATTAGAACATATAAGTTATGATGATTTAGACAGCGCAATAAATAATTTAATTGAAAGTTCTAATAAAAATATATTACTAAGCATACCATTCAAAGGAACACATAATTGTGAGAACGATCCGACTCATATAATCAAAGAAGATAGAGATTGGTGGGTAGAACAATTCGTAAGTAAAGGATTAAAGGAGGTAGAAGTACCAGAACATTTCTTGTTCAAAGAGCAACTTCTAATATTCTCCAAATGAAATATAAAATAACAAATTGGAATGGTAAAAAAGATTTCAATATAAAATTAATATTAAACTTAAAACATCAATTCAAATGAATAAAACACTAATACTAATTAATGTAAAAGACAGGCCATCTGAACTTAGTTTATTACTTCAATCTCTAAGAACACAGACATTCCAGAAATTTGACATTATGATTCTAGATGATTGTTCAGGTACACCATTGACTAATTATCACTTTTTTAACTGTCTATTAAGTAGACTAAAACAAGAGAACCATAAAGTATATCTAAACAGAACAGATCATTCTGAAGGAGTAAGCACGGCAAGACATAAGATAGTCCAATGGGCCAGAGAGTTTGATTACGAATTCTATGTAAGACTAGATGATGATTGTATTATGGAACCAGATTATATTAAAAGACTTTTCTTAGTTCTAGGTAAAGGCTACGATATGGCAAGCGGAGTAACAGTTCCAATGAGTGGACCTACTATGAGACGTGATCCTAAATATTTAAACGGAATAGTCAACAGGGTAATCTTAGACAAAGAAGGAGAATACATAATGAATGGTGATGATTGCGGAATAGAATACACAGAATCAGTTATCTTACCAGCACATCATTTCAGAAGTTGCGCATTGTATAAAAGTTCAATACACGATAAGGTAAACTATTGTCCTACTACATTAAGTTGGCATGGCTTTAGAGAAGAACAAATCTTTTCATATAAATTATTACTTGCAGGCTACAAAATAGGAGTAGACACAGGTGCTATTAATTTTCATCAAATGACACCAAGCGGCGGAGAAAGACCAACACAATCAACAGAGAACACATTATTTAACCAAGAGCAATTAGAAAAATTCACAAAAGAAAACAAAGAAGAATTAAGAAAACTATTCCCAAGTGAACCAATGCCAACTAAATTAGAACTTAGCAAGAGTACAAATTTGCTCATGAAATGATAAATTGTATAGGTCAGATGTTCGGTTCTAGCGGTTATGCCAATCATTTTCGTTATCTTGTAAACGAACTTAATAAAATAACAGAGTGTAAAATAATCACAGGTCTATACCCAGGATTCGAAAGAGATGTAAACGATCAAGAGTTAGAAATGATTAAAAAAGAACAAGACTATGACATTAATTTAATAGTAACACATCCGGTCAATTGGAAAAGTAATCTAAATGCTAAAAGAAATTGGGTATATCTAATATGGGAAGGCGATAGAGTTCCGGTATGGATAATGCAAGAATGTTTCAATGAAAATATAGAAAAGATAATAGTCCCATCTGAACATACAAAAAAAGCATTAATGGAAACACTAACAGACAATGCTTTTCACACAGCAGATGAAGTATTAGACAAATTAGTAGTAATCCCACATGGAGTAGACCTAAAAACATTCTATCCAATGAATGTTGCAATCGATCCAGTAGAAGGAAGAACACAGGTACCATTTAAATTCCTAGCAAATAAAGGATTAAGAAACTTAGAGGATCGTGGAGGAGTACAGTATTTAATAAAAGCATATCTAGAAGAGTTCACAGAATCAAGTAATGTAGAATTAATCATTAAGTTAAACCCTGCATACGGCATACCTAATTTAAAAGAACTATTTCCTAGAATAAAAGAGAACGGAATACCTAAGATAACATTCATTACAGAGGAATATACACCAAAACAATTAAACGAACTGTATAATGAATGTGATGTATTCGTCAGTCCAACTAGAGCAGAAGCCTTTAATCTACCTTGTATTGAAGCAATGGCATGCGGTAAACCAGTTATTACAACAAATTTCGGTGGGCAGACTGACTTCGTAACAGATAGTAATGGTTGGTTAGTAGATTATGAACTCACTGAGGTGACTCATGAATTGGAATATGAATCGATTTGTTGGGCAGACCCAAACCACAATCATTTAAAATCATTATTAAGATATTCATTTGAACACACAGATGAAGTTTTATCGAAGGGAAAAGATGGATTATATGTTTCTAAAAATTATACATGGTATAATACTGCAAAACAAATAAGTAGTTTAACCGAAAAGTATATAAAGGTATTAATCAATTAATCAATGTAATGGCAAGACAAATTAAACCAATGGACAAAATTACACAAAGAAGTGTAGGATTCAATCTTAGACAAGTTCTTTTCTTCGCAGAACATCAAGACTTTAAACCAGACAAATTTTGCCGTAAAGTAGTAGACGATCAAATAGCATTAATTAATCCTAAATTTTTATCAGATGATGATGAAAGGAGAATCGAATGAAAAGAAAACTAAATAAAACAGAAAGAGAATTAACCGTAAAAGGTATAGCTTCAAGAAAGACAGAAATCCTTGTCAAATCAGAATCACTTGAAATGCAAGAAGCTGCAAAGACACATGTAACACAGAGCAGAATATATGAAGATAAATTAAGACCTTACAATCGAAAAGTAGAAGACAAAAACTTCAGTGTCAAAATAAAATTACTAGAATCAGACTTAAAGATAGCAAAAACAGATCTAGAAAACTTAGAAGAACAATTAAAAGATGGCATAGAGATCAAGAAAGAAGAGCCACCAACAGGAATTAACTAATGAAAAGAATAATTGAAACACCAATTAGATTATTTTGTGGTTTTTGTAGCCACTCAGACAATTATACAAAAAGAAAAACTATCTCAGCCGGAAAGAAAAAAGGCGTAGTATCTAACACGATTAAGTGTAATAAGTGTAATAGAAATCTAAACCAGGATAATAAACTAAGTTGAAAGGAGGAAAAATGGAAAACATAATAAGAAATACCACAGAAGCAGACAAACAGTATCTAGACATAGACTTAAACAAATCAAAAAGAAGAAGAACTGCAAGAGAAATATTCCAATTAGAACTAATCAAGCACGAACAGGATGCAGTTAAAAAGGGAATACCTTTCGCAAGACATATCGCAAGACAAGACTTTGAAGCAGATATTAAAAAACAAGCAGACGCACAGGTTAAAAAATACGGTTCAGTAGAGTACCCAGAAGAAATTAAAGTACCAAAAATCAGCTGGGAACAATACAGTGATTTAAAGAACTTCAAAATAGTAAACGAAAAGGAACAACCAGATACTAATTTGTCTAATAAGAACCCAGGACTTAACGTAGAAGTAAAAACTATAAGATACCAATATAAAGACTATGAAAACTTTAAGTACATTATAATGGAATCAGGTCCTGATGCAATCAAACGAGCAGTAATCAATAGAGCAAAGTTAGACAAACAAGTAGCTGCAGAGATTGAAGAACCTAAAGACAAATTAAGTTAAACTTTTTAAAGTGAGGTACCAATAGCCCTCGTAAGTTTTAACATAAGTTAGACTACGAGGGACTTATAATTAATGGAATTAGAACAACTAGGGGAATGTGAATGGTTAAGAATATCAAACATAAAAATAGAGAGAACCTTAGCAGAAGGAAAAGACATAGATGAAGTAAATTGCTACTTACCTTGTCTAGAGTGTAATGGATTAAATTTTAAATGCGACCATTATATATACAATAATATAGTAGTAGGGAAATTTGGATATGACTAAAATAAGTAATAGAATAAAAAGATCAAGAGACGAACTAGAAGAAAGATTCAACTTAGAAGATTTCAAACAAAGTCTAATGAAATGCGACGTACCAGAAATACAAGCAGACATGTACAAAAAACAATTCCAAGAATTCACAAACAGAGTTTATAATACAATAAATGTAAGGACATACAAATGAAACCACAGAAGACTAAAAATAAAGCACTTGAATTATATATAAGTAACGTACCTATATATAAGATTTCTAAACAATTACACACAGACAAGACAACAATAATAAGATGGCGTAAAGATAACAAATGGGATGAAATAAAAAAAGAAGCCATACAGAATAGCGTAAAAAACACTACCAATGAATTAATCAATTTACAAACAGAACTAGGAAGACTAGCATCTGAAGAGTTATTAGAAAAGTTAAAAGACAAACAACTTAAGAATCCTGAACTTGTATCTATAGCAAAGCATGGACTAGAAGTAGTAAGACCAAGAACAGTACAGAACAATCTTAATATAACAAAGAACGAACAAAATAACAATGCATATCAGATTATAATACCTAAAGAAGTCGAAGAATTATTGAAGGAGGTACAATGAGAATTAATCTAAACAAATTAGCAAAAGAGATAACATTACAAGAAGGCGGAAAACAGAATATATCAATAGCACAAGTAAAAGAAGTTATGAAGATATTATTCAGTGAGTTAGCATTATATAGACCAAGTGATGTTCTGAAAGTAATAGAAAGGTACGAATAATGAAAGTATTTGAGTTAACACCTAGACAGGCACAAGGTTATCTCATTTTAACACATCCAAGCTATAATCATATTACTGAGCTAGGATATGGCGGTGGTGCTGGCGGAGGAAAGAGTATTCTTGGTTGTGTTTGGGAATTTGATATGTGTAAAAGATACCCAGGTGTTGCGTATGCACTTGGACGTAAAGAATTAGTAAATCTAAAGAAAACTACACTATTATCATTCTTCCAGGTAGTTAATTTATTAGGACTAGAGTCATCAAAGCATTTTACATTAAACAGTCAGACAAATATAATTACATTTGAGAATGGAAGTCAGATATTTCTAGTTGATATGGCGTACCAACCTAGTGATCCGCTTTATACAAGGTTTGGTGGTCTAGAGCTTACAGGAGCCTTTGTAGACGAATCTAACGAAAATAATCAACAAGGTATAGAAATACTTAAAACTCGTCTTGGAAGACGTAAGAACAAGGAACATGGCCTAGTCCCTAAGCTACTTGAGACTTTTAATCCAGATAAAGGTCATGTATACAAAAGATACTTCAAACCATGGAAAGAAGGAAGATTACCAAAGAATAGAATGTTCATCCCAGCCCTAGCCACAGATAACCCTTATTTAGACGCATCATACATAGAACAACTAAGAAACGCTGACAAGATAACAAGAGAAAGACTATTATACGGTAACTTTGATTATGATGACAACCCGGCTAAGTTATTCGAATACGATAAAATACTAGACATCTTTGTGAATGATTATAATCTACCTAGTAAATATCAGAATTATATATCTTGTGATGTAGCACGATTCGGCGCAGACAAGACAGTTATAATTATTTGGAATGGATATTATGTCCAAAAGATAATAACAATAAACAAATCAAGCGTCAAAGAAGTAGTCGAAAGATTAGAATGGGCTGCAGCTTATTATAAAGTACCTAGAAGTAATGTAATAATAGATGAAGATGGTGTAGGTGGCGGAGTAGTAGACTTTATGCCAAATGCTAAGGGTTTTGTTAATAATTCTACACCTGTTGAAACTGAATTTAGCAAGAAGATACATAACTACCGTAACTTAAAGACTCAATGTTATTTCAAACTAGCTGAAATAATACTAAAGGGCCAGATAAGAATATACGATGATGTTCCACTGGAAATCAAGGAGGGTATAGTTGAAGACCTAGAACAGATAGCCCAGAAGAACATAGACAAAGACGGTAAAATAGAATTAGTAGGCAAAGACGAGATTAAAGAAAAGCTAGGAAGAAGTACTGATTATAGTGATGCTCTAATGATGCGATGTTGGTTCGACCTTAAAAGTTCTTACCGTCCGTACATCGCTAAATAAATATATATCAATTAAACCAACTTATAAAAGGAAAGTTTCAGTAGATATTTCATGCCAAATAAAGAAGATAATAAGGTGAAAGGCTATCTAGCAGTGACTAGCGCAGAGTATGCAAATAGACAAAACATTCTAAACGAAACATTTAAAGGTGAAGTAATGGACAAAGAAGTTCGATTCCCTAAAAGACTAGGGTCAGAACATCCTTTTGAATTTGAATCAGCAGAACGAATAACAACTAATATTGGTATTATAGGCGCAGCTGTTGATAAAATAGTAGATGCAGTTATAGGTGATTTTATTATTACAGTAACATCTGCCAAGAACAAAGAAGCATCTGACCCAAAGAATGCACAGACAATTATAGACAGTTTTGTAGATGATTCTAATTTTAAAGTAAACATGCGACCATGGATTAAAGAAGCTGTTACTAAAGGTAATGGTATCATGGAATTAGACATAGACGAAGAGAAGATTAGAGTAATGAATGCTAATAATATGTTTGTAACTCGTAATAAGAAAGGTAAAGTTCTCAGATGGAAACAGTTTAAAGGAAATAAGGGTCTAATGAACTTAGGTAAGTCTGAACCAATTGTATTTCTTCCTAAACAGATTGCACAGTTACCTATTAATAAAATCCCTAACGATGCTTATGGTATAGGATTAGTATGGCCAAACAGAGTAGCAATTGAAAACTATGCAGGCGCAGAAGTTGACTTACATAAGCTACTTAGTCGTAAAGCAGGCGCACCTATTCATGTAACAGTAGGGCAACCTGGTGAATCAGTTCAGCCTGAAGATATAGATGGATTCAAATCAGACTTACAATTTATGAACAACTCTACTGAATGGGTAACAGACGGAAACGTTAAAATGTCTTTGATTGATTTCTCTGGAGTAGGTGATAACTTGACTAAAGCCGCTATGCATGACCTTGAACAGATAGCAATAGGTATGAAAATCCCAATGAGCCTATTAGGTGTAGCAAATAACCCTGAAGGATTAGCTAAGGTAAACGATAACGGATTTAAACGATTTATTAATTCAATTAGAACAATCGCAGAAGAAGTAATCGAAGATAAAATACTTCAACCAATTCTTCGTAAGAACGGGCTAAATGCTAAGATAGACTTCGAGTGGGAACTACAAGACGAACAAGAAAAGAACGAAAGATTAAAAGTTATTACAGAAGCACTTAAATTATTCGACATTTCTCCAGCTTTAAGAGCATCACTCGAAATAGAATATGCACAACTAATGGGACTAGATGATTTAGAAGGAGTATTACTTAGTCCACAAGATGCAGAGAAGAAAGACGAACAAGAAAAGAAAGAGGAAGAAGATTTAATTAGAAAAGAAGAAGAGACTAAAATTAAACAGCCAGAAGTTCCCGGAGTCAAACCAACAGCCAAACAATCAGCAGAAGTCGAAGTTAAAGAAGTAAAAGAATTAGACAAAGACCCAGAGATACACGAGTGCGGTGAATGCGATATAACTGAAGCACAATTAAACGAAATGAGTGTAGGTCAATATGTTAATCTTCAAGAGATAGCCGGTTTTAATTATTCAGACTATCTTGTTAAAATACTTCAAGCATTAAGAATAGATAAGTTTAATGAATTAGCAGCGTTGACAGAATTAGATTTAGCAGAAGGACTATTGCCTAAGTCAGATATTAATAAATTACGAGTAGTATTAAAGGACGGCTTTCGTAAGAACAAAACAATAAGACAAATAGAAAAAGACATAAACCAATCAATCGATCTAAAGGATAGAGTTAAATTCCAAGAAGACGGAACAAAGAAATTAATATTAAGCGCAAATAAGCGTTCAATCAATATAGCAAGAACCGAAACAGTCAAGTTAGCTAATCAAGGACTTAAAAATATGTATCTAGAAAATGACATCACTTCTTATAGATATTTAGCAGCTTTAGATGATAGAACTTCTGATATATGTAACAATTTAAGCGGTCAGGTTTTTTTAACTAAAGATGGAACTCCAGGAGTGAACATGCCACCAATGCATCCAATGTGTCGTAGTTCAATTGTCGGTTTAGTAGACTAATGCAGATAACAGATTCTAATAGACCAGTATGTGCTAAGTGCAAAATTAATCCTGCAATTACATTACTTAATGATATGTGGATATGCGGTCAATGTATTCATGAGTATACTCAAAAGCAAATTAAATTAAAACAGAAGATGTTTCTAGAGGGATAATGCCAATTCATATAGACAAAGTAACTAGACAACGAGTAGTTTATGATAAACGAAGTGGTGATCTTCAGTATGATCTAGTAGGAGACAAAGCAATAAGTCAAGAAACTATTCCTGTTGTAGGTAGTTGGGAAGATTATACAGGATCCGCTGTAATTGATTCTCGTGGACAACAAATAAACGCAGGAAGGTCTAATTCACTCCAAGGAACAGACCCAGGAGTAATGGGAGAAACACTTCCTAATCTTGGTGTAGTAGGTCAGAACACTCAGACAACAAGACGTAGAACAATCAGACGGAGAGTAAAAGTATAATGGAAAAAGAACTAAAGATTAATTTTAAAATAGAATCAGGTACTGAAACATTTGAAACACCTATTATAGAAGGAAAACTTAATTCTGTTATAGTAGATAGTGATAATAAGATTTCTTTCAGTCTATGGAGTAAAATGGGTTATCTTATTTATCATACATCTGAGCATGTAGGAATAGAATACTATGCGCCTAGAGTAGTTGTTCGTGGACAGAAACTTATTCACTTTGATACTGACCAATTCGATAAATTCAAGTTAAATGAGCCTATTGACATTAGAGTAGACGGCCCAAAAAACACTGAAATTAAGATAATTCTCCGTATAGATTAATACATATTACTTAAACCAATTTTTATAAGTAGTTTATTCTTATTGTTTAAATAGGTTATGTAACCATGGCAGAAAAAAAAGAAAGTTTAATGTTTGAATATTTCGTTCCTATCCAAGATAGTGCGGAACTAGACGGAGATTTTATAATTAACGGTATAGCAATCAACGAGACTACTACTTCTAATGGACATAAATTTATCAGTGAAGAATTAAGAAAATCAGCATCTAGTCTAATAGGCGTACCATTACTTAAAGACCATGATAACTCAGTTGACTCAATTGTTGGAAAAGTTAAGATGGCACATTTTAATGAGGATAGTAAAAACATTCCTTTCAATGCAATAGTTAAGGATCCAAAGATTAAGGAACTAATCAAAGACAAATTACTTAATACTGTTTCAGTCGGAGCACATGTTAATCCACAAGACATCGAAGAATTAGACAACGGAGATATAGTACCTCATAATATTACTTTTAAAGAATTAAGTGTAGTTGCAGTTCCAGCAGACAATGGCGCAACATTTCAAATAGCACTTAACAACGCCTACAAAGGTTTACACTCACAAGATGAGAATTCAAACAGTAATGAAAGGGGGAATGAAACTATGACAGAAGAAGAAATTAAAAAGGATGAAGCTACAGCAGAAGCTCCTGAGGAAAAAGAGGCTGAAAAGGTTGAACCAGCAGTAACAGAAGAGAAAGTAAAATCTTGGGTTATTGAAGCTATTAAATCTATGAAAGAATCTGACGTTGACGAAGAGCCTAAGGAAGAGCCTAAGGAAGAATCAAAAGAAGAGGAAAAAGCTGAAGAGAAAGAGGAAGAAGAAGCTGAAGATGAATCTGAAGAAGTAGAGGAAAAAGCGTACACTATTAAAAGTGGACACAGGTCTTTTTCTTTGGAACGGAAGTCATACAACTATAACTAATGGCAAGTGATTCACAAATTACTAATACGCTAGGAGCACAGGTTGTTACTGACGGAGAAGTACCAAGAACTTTCACAGCTAAGGCTCGTGAAGTAATTTCTGGAGGATTTCTAGTACAAGTATCTGGAGCATCAGGTGATGTTGGATCTCAAATTAGCTCGTTTGCTGATGGAGATTTAAAGGTTATCGGAGCACAAGATATTAGACTATGTAACGGTATGGCACTTAATAACGCAGGTTCTAACGAACTTGTAACAATTGCAAGACGAGGTGATTATTTAATGAATGCTGGTGAGATTGTATCTGGCGGAGCTTTAGTTGGACATAATGGTTCAGGAGGTATCGCTAATATATTAAACACTGGTTCAGTACCATTGACAACAATGGGACCAACACCAATCGGACGAGCACAGACTACAAGCGCATCTGGAACATCTAATTATGCATTAGTGGGACTTAACTTATAAAATGGCTATGTCAAAAATTAATGAATATATTAGTAGAGCAGACGGAACTGAGGGAACTTTATTGATTCCAAAGTTAATCCTACCAACTTTAATGGAAGAGCAAGAAAAGGCTCTAATTCCACGAGAGATGGCTGCAGAAGTTATCGGACCTTCACAGTTCACAGGTAGCACAATGACTAAGAACTTAGAAACTCCTGACACAATGAGTTTAAGACAAGTTGGAGAAGGAGCAGAAGTTGTTATGGACAATAGTGACTTTAGTACAGTTACTTACACACCAGTTAAATACGGTGTTGCAATTAGAATTACTAGAGAAATGATTGAAGACTCTCAATTTGATTTGAAGAGTATTAATCTAGCTACAGCTGGACGGAGATTCGCAGAGAACGAGACTAACTTAGTTTTGGGTCAATTGGACAATGCTGCTAATACAGTTGCAGGTGGATCGCAAGTTACACTAGCGAATGTTGCAGAAGCAATCTTTAACGTTGAAGACGGAGAAGATTATATGCCAAGTGATTACTTAATTGGGAACGAAGTGCATCAAGATTTGATGAACATCGATACATTCGTTGACGCAAATAAGGCAGGTAATACTGAATTAATGAGTCGAGGATATGTAGGTACTATTTTCGGATTAAATGTTGCAAGATATAGCACTAACGCAGGAGTTAATGCAGTCGCAACAAGTTCTTATGTATTCGATAGAAAAAATGCCTATGGTATTGCTATCGCAAGAGACATCTCGGTTGAAAATGTTACGCTTCCTACATTTGATATGGAAGGAGCAGTATTGACTCAACGAATTGATGTTAAGGTACTAAGAACTAACGCAATCTCTAAGATTACATCAAGTTAGATTCAATCTACTTAAAACCACGCAGTTTTGGGAAATCTGCTGAAATCAAAAACCCCTACCACAAGGTATAAACTGAAAAGGAGGAAAAAATGACAATAATAACAAACAACGTGCTAGTAGGTACAATGGATGGAGCAGGAAATGGAACAGGTTCAGGTTTTATACCTGGAGGTGTAAGAAATATCGCAATAGGTGATCCTAGTGATGTATGTGTTGCACAAACAGGTTCTGATATTATCTGGGACTCTGCAAATGGTGATTACTATATGGCAATTGGCGGAATTGGAGGTAGTACCTGGGTTACATTAGGTTCTGTATCTTAATGGCAACTGATATATTTAATAAAGTCAACTTAGACGCAGTAACTACTAATACTAATGGTTCAGCATTTAATGTTTCTAGAATAACGCGAAAGACCGTTTATGTAAATACTTCTACAACAAGTGGTGCTACGGTAAGCATCGAATCAAGTCCAGACAAATCTACTTGGTTTAATATAGATACAAAATCTTATACATCTGGAGCATCTGCTCAAACAGACAGTTACGTTTATGAAGCAAACTTCCCTTTTATGAGAACAACTCTAACAGGAGAAGGCGGAACATCAACAGTCACAACACACATAACAGGTAGAGGTGTTTAATGACTCATTACGAGATTCCAGGTAGTGTAGATATTAATAGAGGTCTAGTAGGCTATTGGAAATTAGACGATGCTAAAAATGGTTCTAGCGTTGCAATTGACCGAGCAAACTTTGCTGATGGCATAATTACAGATGGAGCTAATGCTGCAGGAGTAAATGGATTAAATCCAGATGCTTTAGATTTTAATGGTGCTAGCACAAAGGTGGTTTCTAGTTCTTTAGTAAGTTCTACTGAAGGAAGTTGTTGTATAAGATTTAAGAAAGATGATACTGTAGCTACAGCTAATGCTGTAGTTTCTTTTGATAAAAGTTTTTTTATGATAGATTTTGCTCTATCAAAAATTAGATTTATATATCATTCTGGAACTTGGCGAGTTGCAGAGACTACCGATATAACTCAAGGGAAATGGACAGATTGTGCTATCACTTGGAAAGAAAATGATAAAATTAAGATATATATTGATGGTGTTTTAAAAGACGAAGCAGCAATAACAACATATACTGGTGGAGCACTGGTTGGAACAACTTTTGGAAATGAAGGTGGTGCTAATTTCTTTCTAGGACAGATGCAAAGTGCAAGAACTTATAATAGAGTTATAACAGACGGAGAAATATCAAAAATAGCGAGGTTAAAATTATAATGGGATTAAGTACAATTGGTTCAATAGCTATTCATATAAATGAAAGTTTTGTATTACCTTTAGGTATCTCTGGTAATATGGTAGAAACAGTTAATATGTCTTTACTAGATGTGTCTAATTATACAGGACAATCAATCGGTTCTAATTCTATCAGTCCAGTTTATCAAAGTGCAATAGTAAATTTTTCTAAAGCACAAGCAATCCAAGAGTCCTTCGCGTGGGCGAGTACAGTAGCTACTTCAGGCGGCGCAGTAATTGTAGCATCAGGAACAGATGATATAGATAATATAAAATTAGATGAATTAAGTATGGATGCTAAGGCTTCAGCACAAACAAGTGCGCTTAATTTTCTATCAAGTCTTTCTAAAGAAACACCTAATCAATTTAGACAGTTAGCAATGGACAATCTCAAAAATATAGGCCGAAAAGCTAGATTTGCGAGAAGTATAAGCTAATGGGAGTACACGATAAATTAATCAAGGCGTTAAATAGAACAATAGATCTAGCCGGGACTCAATGTAGAATAAGATATTTTAATATAACTCCTGGGTCCGTATGGGATGACGAAGTTACTCTAGCACAATCAGGAACTAGCCTGTGGACAAGCGGAGTAATCTTTAGTTTAAACACAAGACAAGGTTCCAGTGACAGTGTATTACTACAACAAGGTAAAATCATAGATTCAGACAAGAAAATATATGTAAACGGCTCATTGCTCTTTACAGGTTCTACTCAGTCAGTTGATATTCAAATAGGTAGCCCTGCAGGTGATTTATACACAACAATAGAAGATGGAGGTAATGTCAAAGAAGTCGAAGGATTACCGGTTTACAAAAAACAATTCATTAGACGATTAACTGGCAGTTTAACTTAATGGCAAAAACTATGTCTATTGAAGTAATAGGAATTCCTGAACTTAAGAAATTAATGTCTAAAAAAAGTAAAGATGCAACACTTGGTATGACAAAGGGAGTAGCCAGGGCATCTATTTATGTTCAAGGAGAAGTAAAGAAATCAATTGCTGGACGTGCCGCAGAACATGCAAGTGTAGATACAGGAAGATTTCTAAACTCTGTTGGAATAGATTTTAAAAAGGAAGAGGCAACAGTATTTAGTTCATTACCCTACGCGCGTAAATTAGAGTTTGGTACTAATTTTAAAAATAGTCCACGAAGCCATTTTGCCAATAGTGCAGCTAGGTCAAAAGACAAAGTAATAGAAATATTAAACAAAGAAATAGTAGATATACTTAAGGGATTTGCAAAACCAATTAAGAGATTATTTTAATATATA
>Ga0075116_10000735_pt1 | contig 15001 bp, 22 predicted proteins | sample AntAceMetag02UKC_FD_69786 | JGI IMG/M metagenome (GOLD analysis project Ga0075116, IMG submission 69786) | Saline lake microbial communities from Ace Lake, Antarctica- Antarctic Ace Lake Metagenome 02UKC | ecosystem: Environmental > Aquatic > Non-marine Saline and Alkaline > Saline | place...
ACAAAAGTATATATATGATAAAAGTGGATAATCTAAATAGGAGCATCTACCTCCTAAAACTAAACCATAGAGGTCGGATAATAAAAACTTTTTAAAATTCCGTTGTTTGTTTGCCCACGGTTCCTTCGACTTTTCCTTTCTTCTTCGAAGAAATTCATACTGGAGCCGTTTATTACCGACCTCACTTTTTCTAGTTCCAGATATCGTCAATATCCTTTGCTTCTTCTAAATACAAATCATTATCCTCGATATGCATAGATTCAATAGCTCCCATCATCAATACCCATTTTCCTAAGTCAGCAACAAAAAAACTTTTGATGTTTTTAAATTTAATGGGATATGGCGCTTCGCTGTCTGCTATCTTGTTTAAATCAAGAAGGTTCTGATATCTAGCGCCTCGATACATTCGTTCCTCATCCGCTTCCTCATGAAGATAGAATACCAATGAATCACGCCATCTGTAAACATCGGACCCGGGTTTTATTATTTCCCAGTTGAAGGTTCTATCCCAAGATGAAATATCCATATCCTTCTTTTCACAAATGCCAACATACTGCCCACCCAGTAACAAAGAGGGTTGTCCTATGACTACATATGTGAGTAAAGTAGATTGGTCACAAAACCTTTTAAATATAGGGTCATGTTTGTAATTATTAATGAACCACTCTCTATCGAAGGGAGCATCATCAATGACATCGATGCTAAAGTCCCCGATTTGGACTTCAACTGAATTTGACGTCGGCATCATTGAAGGAGTCGCATTCATATTCTGTTCCAGCCTGTCCTTGTAACCAACCAACTTTTTTAGGCTTTGGTTCATCGGTTGAATTCGCCATAATACGAATAACACAAGTGTCTGTAACAAGTGTCATACTTTTATCAACACGTTCGGCACATTTCATACATAACGGATGTATTTCGTCTAACACAGTGAAAGTATCCCTTTTCTTTTCTTTATTTTTTTCATCCGGCCATCTTGACATTTGAATCACCCCATATATCATCTATATTACCCTGAATCAGATTATTGGTACTTATATGTACTGTCTTTTTATCAACATGCATTGTTACGGTGATTATAGGCTTATATTTGGCCTTCATCTTATTAATCATATCAAAAGTACCGCTGTGCATTTCAAACACTACATCTTTTATACCGCAAACTTGTCCATTCAGAACGAAAGCCAATAACATATCGCCTACTTCAGACATCTTTTGATTTCGGATAGGTCCAGCTTGTCTACCATGATAATCCCATTCAGCAGGATATTTTGTAACCTTGATACCACGTTTCTCGGCCCATTCCCTACCAAATTTATCTGGTCCCCGGCATTCGCCCTCTATTACTTCCGTGACATCTAGTTCATAATCCTTTACTACCTTGTCTATAAGTTCAATGACACATTTCTTGTCCTCAAGTTCTCTTGTGCCTGCTATTATTAGTTTCATTTCATTCTCCCGTGTTTTTATACAATTTCTTTAGATACCATTTTGAAAATAAACAATACTATTAAGACAACAAGTGTAAATAGGGTGCATTCCCGAAAAGTAGGTATTTGTTGAAGATGACCAGAATTCAGAATTATCGAAGGTCTCTGTTCTATATACTTTGGTCATCTTCAACAAACTTCCATTCCTTTGTATAATATTTATAGTTTTCTATTTACCTACTTTTCGGGAATGCACCCGTGTAAATATTATTTTCCAGTTCATCGTGGTTCACCAACTAATGCACATGTCCAGTTTTCTTTGCTTTCAGTTTGACTACGGTGGATTGAAAATCGATGTGTTGAAAACATTTCGATAGTATGAAAAATATGATTAGTACCATATCTACTTATAATGTCATCAATCTTTTCAAAATATCTAACATGCGAAGGGGCATCAAAATTCGGTAGGCTTATGATTATTTCATTCTTTGCGAGTTTCTTTAACAACCCAACATCATCATCTATATGCTCTAGCAACTCTAACATTATAACCTTTGCATCAGGAGGTATTTCTACATCATGAACATTCTCGACATGAAACTTATCATGTATCTCGTCACACATTTCTGTTCTGGCAAATTCTATATTCATAGGAGAAAAATCATATCCATTATAATCCTGTACGTCTTTTCGGACAAGCATCTTTGCAAACTGACCTGTGCCACATCCAAGCTCGATTATTTTGTCTGTTTGATTTATATATCTTAAAACCCATTTCCACATCTGGATATAATGTGTGTGTTCCGGGTCAATCTTGTACATAAACATTCTTGCCATCTGGTCATAATAATCCGGTCCCTTTAATTCACCCATCAATTCCACCTCGTTGTAAAAATTTACATTCAGGACAAACCCACCGATAGGGCTTCTTTAAATCGCCTTCTTCCCAACGAATAGGAGTCATTATTACTCCATCAAACGGACATTTAATCGTTCCATATAGCATCTATATCACCGATTTTATTAATTATTGTACCTTCATATGTTTTATCAATTTCAATACCAAGACCAATTCGCCCTTTTCCGGCCATTCTAGTCGATAATATAGTTGTACCACTACCTAAGAACGGGTCAAGTACTATTCCATTTTCTGGACATAGGTCATTTATTAGGTCTTTGAATAATTCTTTTGGCTTTACAGTACCATGTCCTATTGGTGGTTCACGATTAGCACGATATACATCAGATGGTCTTTTGTTTGGAAAAGAAAATCCTGGCTTGACACAAAAGTATGCAACTTCATATTGCCTACCCATCGATTGCTTCAAGTCTCCTGCACTCCAATTATTCTTGACCCATACTACTTTATTTCGAATATTGTAAGACTGAAGGGCCTTAAACCACTCATATTCAACCGCTTGGGATGTAAATACAACCATTGCACCCGTTTCTTTGAGAAGTCGCCAAGCATGAGTGATGAATCTGGTCCAAACCACATCATCACCTTTTAGTTTTGGATTTGGGTTTTTGTCAACATAATGATTTGAATGATAGTCTATACCATATGGAGGGTCGGTTAAGATTAAATCAACGCATCCCGCAGGTAACTTAGGCATTTTATCTATACAATTTCCAATGATATACGGTTCTTTATCTTTGTTAGGCCACCAATCAGGAATATTCAATATTCAACCCCCTCTGTTATTTTATAATCATTATCACTTGTTATACAACCATTAGCTGAATTAAATATATCATTAAAAGAAGTGTGAAATCTCATCTCCCCACAACATCTTTCTTTTTTTTGTTTTTCCATAAACTTATTTAAAACACCCGTTGTCCAAATACTTAATTCAAACTTCAAAAACGGAATCAAATCTCTTGTATTTTTTGGAAATACTAAATATAAAAATTCGGTACCCGGAAATAATTTAGGATAGTAAAAATAAGGTATTCCATTAGCAGATGTAACTATTAAATTAGAATCGTGACTACATTCCATAACAGTAACTTTATTAAAATCAATAGATGCAGAAAGACGCTCTTTGTATATAGATTCTCTTTTCTTAACCTTGTTCATTTGATTTTCATAATTCTTTTTATAATCTTTTCTTCCAGCCTCTGTTATTTTTTCTTGTCTATTCAAAGTTAAATCTTGATAATATGGCACTCTTTCGTTACAAAGTGTAGCGAGCCAATGATTTCCGTGAAAATCATAACTTGGAGCAAATTCAAGCTCCACCCCCGAATCTTCATCTTTTATTCTATGTTTTATTATAGAATGCGGAAGAATCTGTCCAACGCCATATCCTTGTTTTCCTCCCATTGGAAGGTTTATATGCGGAACTACCACAGGTGTTGTATGGTCCACATCCTTGTACTGTGCCATATATCTTTCACGCTTCTTACCACCATCTTCAAAAACCAAGGAACTAATAATATTAGTATAACCTACACCAGAACGTTTCTTATAAAAGACCTCACCTGACATTGTTAATCCTCACACATTTTCTTGATTCTTCATCCTTTCGTGGTATATAATATCCACATACTATTGCACCATCCGATAACTCCATCGTTGGCGATTCAGCTCCAACCGAGGCATCATCAGCCTTTGGGCAACCAGGAAACATACACGATGCACATTTGTTACAGACATTTTCTGTTATTTTTGCCATACCAGACCCCACATTACATCGCCCCTGTACACCATACCTAAACTCACAACACACTACAGCAATCACAAATTAGAACTCTTCCTCACCTTGTTGATATATACCATAATAATATACTTCCGCCAAGAAAGCATAGTGAACCTGTGCAATACAATATGTACACGGTATGATTTAAAAACGGCATTTATATCACACAATTATTTATCTAACTTCTTTTTGAGCAAAGCTATCTCAAGTTCGAGCATCTTTATATTCAGGTTATGTTCTCGACTTTCGTCTACTTCGCCCTTTTTCCCTTTACAAACCAATATTTTATTATTATAGGGCAGAAATTTCATAATCGCAGTTTTTGGAATTGTATTTTCACGTTGGATACCCCTCCAGAAAGCGGTTTGTGACCTAATAGCCTTTGCTTTATATTCCAACGCTTGTATCATCAATTCCTCACCCAATGTTCTGTATTCACTTGCTAGCTCAAGATTTTTCATCTCCCAATCTGGAACTTCTATCTCATCGTCCATTTTTCTTCTAACCATTTTTCATCACCTCTATTTAACCTCACCATACATCAGTTTATCAAACCGGACAAGAGACAACAGTACATCACAATGCCTCGCCTTTATCGTTACTTTCTTTATTCGCCAAACCTCACAATACACCACATCACACCACAGACACATTGCCGTAACAGACCTCACAAGAATCATTAGTTTTCTATTTACCTACTTTTCGGGAATGCACCCTACCAGACATTACATTACCCACCGTACACCACCTTAGACCAAAACACACTACCACACTACACATCACAAGAAATGTCAAAGAATCACGTTCATTAGCACTTATTTGGGATACAATCCCATTTTGTGACTTGAAAACGACCAAATCTGGGCCTGTAATCCCCGAGCCCTTTGAATTTTCCTGCACGTTCCAGAATCTCCTTCAAGACTTTCTCATCAATGTTCTCTTCATCTATAATTTCGATATTGAATTCTAATTCCCAATCCTCGTATCGTGGTCGCCATTTTGCGACAGAAGCTCGCTGAATTACGACCCTTCTGGTGTCGATTTTATACTCTTTCACCTCTTCGCCTGAGTTATTTATAGGCACATATTCTGGTGAAATGACTATTCCTGCTTTGACGACATCTTTATATGTCTTTCTTCCTGAAAATTTGAAGTCTACACCGGCACCAATCATACTTGCATAGACATGTTCAACTGGATGAACCAGCCTTCCGTTCTTGTCCCTGTAACATAGTTTTTCGGCCTCAATTTCAGGCACATAAATTCTCTTTTTTGCCTTGCTTGCGTCGACTGTTTCCAGTGAAAACTTATTCTGAAGTAACGGAGCCGTGCCCCTTATCCTAGCATGTATTGTTGTCATTATAAATCATCCCGTTGCACTGTTCCTAAAGGCTTCATTATATTTAACCTTACCTTACCTAACACGACATCACACTGCCACATCTAACCCTACATTAATATCGTCACCATCGTATCGGGCGAAACCACACATTCTCATAGAAATGAGTTCCGGCATGTGTTGGTGTACCGCCCATGGAAAGAATTTCAAACTTTCCGCCAGCTTCTATCCATTCATGCATGATTATTTTGGATAGTTCATCATAAACGATATCATTCTCACAAACTATCCGAGTTACACCACCTGATATAAGTTCAATTAAACAGTCCTTACACGGCAACCCCATATAGGAGTACAAAGTGCTACCTTGAGTTGCTACACCTTTCCTAGAAGCGTGTAAAAGAGCTCTTCTTTCGGCATGAACAGCCCTGCAGAGATGCAAAGTCTGAATTCCTGCTACTTTCATCCTGGGACATTCAGGAAAACATGTCTTTATAACTCTCGGTGGACCATTCCAACCAAGGAATATCTGTCCATCAGCCGTTAAAAGGGCACAACCTAACTGTTTTTTCAAACAGTTGGATGATGAACGGGCCATCTTAGCCATCTTCATTAAACTTTCATCCATTTCTTTCTTCTTGTTTATCAACATTTTTACTCTTTTTTTCATAGGATTTATTAACACTATTTTGGTTTGCAATTATCTTCCCCCGTTTCCACTTGTCCCATCTTTCATGGCATATACTACAATACATAACTCCGGTTAGATATCTGTCTCGATTTATTTTGTTACTATCACAAAAAGGACAGAAGTAATCACTTTTTTGAGAGTTCATCTAGTACATCACCCCATTCTTTTTCTAATGAATCTATTTCTATAGTTACATGCCACACTTCGCCTATTCCATTACAGTTTGGACAGTCTATCCATCCGTTATTACATGGAGTTAATTTTATTCCAGAACCTTTACACTTAGGACAAGTTTCTAATTTTGAGCTTGATTTCATCGCTTCCATATTATAGGCCCTCCTTTTCGTTTCTTGCCACCAAAGTTCTTGATATATCTACGACATCCTTCACGAAGACACAGCCAACCATATTTGCCCTTGATAGTTGAGCAATTAGGCTCCGAGACATATTGCGGACTATCAAAGAGATTGTCGATTTGGTATTTACGAGTTTCGGAGCTATTCGTGGCATTGAAATCAATATATCCCTGCTCAATTGCTAATTGCTCATATAATCGGGTGAATTTTTCCTTACTAATGCCCATTCTTTTCATATATAACGCAAATGAAACCCGCGAGATGTGGTCAGGGTTGCGTGACATCAGGTTTGATACTATACAAGGTTTGTATCTATCCATCTGGTCTAGGAAAACCTTAAGCTCAGAATCGTGAATATGTTCGTGACCTTTTGGTTGTGGGGTTATATCTTGGCGAAATTGGTTGATTTCATCACTTGTAACATCCACATAGTCCATAACGAATGTTTCAAATCTTCTATGAATGCCATCAACGTTCGGAATTATAAATTTTGGATATCTTGAGTACTCAATAATCTCATTTATTGGCATATCCGAAATCATATCGAAGGTCAATGGTACGCACTGTTCCCTATGTACCTCACCTTTTCGGTTAACGTGGTAAGTATATGGAAGTCTACACAATTTTTTAGGTTCAGCGATTACACTTGGGTCAAGAGTTCGAAGATTGCAAATCTTTTTCAGCCAATTCATACTCAATCTTATTAGGATTGCCAATTCAATCCTATCATCCCCAATGAATTTATACTTCACTGGTGTAAAATATACATAAACATGGAAACCTTTGGCTCCCGAGAATTGTATGATATAGGGAAGTTTAAATTCGTTAAGTACGGTTGTAAGATTTATGACATCCAATTGAGCATTTTCAGGCTTATCGGAGTCAAAATCGAAAAACATCACTTCATACCATATTTCAGATGGTAATATCTTATCAAATGAATACTCTATTTTTGCCCATCTATTATGACTCGTGAAACAACTAGCTTTACCGTTGTTTTTAATGATTTGTTCATACAATTTAGGGAACGAATAAACCGGAAGTTGTTTTGGGTTTCCAAAATTCCTAGGGTAACTATTAAAACGGTATGCCCCTAGCAACCGTTGATAATCAACAATCGGAATATTCACCACATTGAGCATATTACCTACTCGTAGTGCTTTCTTTCTTCTGAGTCCATGTCATCTTTTTTAACAAGATGAAAGTCCATGACTTGTGTACCATCTACGGATGCTCCTGAACCAACACAGCCATATTCACGGAAAAGTAACGCAAAAGAAGCATACATCTTATCCATTATATCTACTATAACATATTCTTCATTTTCGTCTGGTTTTATTTCAATTCTCATTCTAATACCTCACTAAAGCTTGGCAAATCTGTATCGACATCTGTCTCAACATCACTAAAGCTTGGCAAATCTGTATCGACATCAATATCTGCCTCAACAAATACGGGATATTTTACCCTTATCCAATTCTCATTTCCACAGTCAGGACAGAATTTTTCAGCATTATGAATCATTTTGCACTCAACACATTGTTTTATTTCTACATACATTTTATATTCCCTCCGGTATCTGATTAAATATAGTTGGATAGATTTCTTTTGCTATATCATACATTCTATGTGCAAGTTCTCTTATCTCCCATTGTGCATGGGAATCGAGCCTTAGTTTGAAGAAATGTAAAAGAGAATGAGCATTCATAGTAAGTGTAATATTACTTTTACACGCATTTGGAATTACAAAACGGGCATCTTCAGGTTTTACGCCACTTTCGACAAATTTATTATAAAGTGCCCAACTTTCATCCATCAATTCTTCAAACTCAAGCTCCTTACGTTCATCATCAAAATCCGGCATAACATAGTTTGGCTCATTCATCTTGACAAACCTTTGGCTTTGTTGTGAGAATGTCGCTATCCTGTGTCTCACCAATTGATGAGTAAGTGTCCTCGATACACCCGCAATTGAAAAGGTCATACTTACATGTTCAAGGACAGAAAAATGTTGTACCTTTTTTGCCATTTCTATCATATCGACCTGTTTTTGTTTAGTCAAAAATATCTTATGTGCCGGTAATACGTCTTTACAAGACCGCATAGCTACTGCACAAACCCATTCACTACTATTATGACTAAATAAATCGGGGTTTACTTGTGTGTATGCTAATAAAACTACTTCCATTTTTGTCATCAACTTGCACCTCCTTCAAGCATTGCTTGGTCTACTAATCGCATACCACAATCGCATAATAACTGCGTTTTCTTGCAATATGGACAGTCTAGTGGGAGCATTTCGCTCCCACATTTAGGACATTGCAGTTATTCACTCCCCAGGTTTTGGTCTCTGCATCTTGAGTAATGTGTACATACATAACTCGTTTTCAGATTCACTTACCATAGTAACAACAGGCTCATTATTGAAATGAATGCTAATATCACTACCGGCAATCTTAGTAAACTCGTCAAGCGACTTTCCGAGGTCAACCTCACCATCACCTATCACAGTTACACCACTCATGTTCCTGTTGGACCTATTACTCTTCACATCATACTTACCCGAAGATGATTGTGTATCACCATCGTGTAGGTGAAGTGAAATATATTCGTGCCCAGCAAGGTCAGCCCGCTTAAGTGCCTTCGAAAATTCATCCAGTGGTATGATTGCACAAGAATCAGTAACACCCATAACAATCTTACCATCATCCTTCAATATTTTTCCGTTCTCTCTCATCGGATACTTTACCCGTCCATCTTTATAGGGGAACACCTTACTAAGTTCAACCATCACAATATTATCTGGATTTGTTGCGATGACTTCAAAAGTTTCGATATCATCCTTTAAGATTATAGGTCTATCTGGCCTCCAAACAATCCTCAGATTATCGCCAAATATTGAGAGTACTTTCCTCATCAAAACCGTTTCTGTTAACAAGATACCAGAAGATATCACATCCATTTCTTCAATCTCCTTGGTTAAGAAGAATGACTTTGAAGATTCAGTTGATTTTACCCTGATTCTGATAAGTTTTGGATTATCTTCTGCCCCAAATTCAATAGCGACATTAGTAAATGACGCTGGCACCTTTTTCAATACATCGTCTAATCTGCTTGCCGGAATGGCAACTTCTAGGTTGTTGTTTGCTAAATTCATATCTTTACATCTCCCTTATTTATACCCCATTATGTTTGGTGTAACTTTACCTGCTTCCCAAGCCTGCCTCTCTTTCAGTACTGCGTCATTTACCGCATTCCAAAAAGCTGTTGGTCCTACATGTGTTACTGGTACTATGATATCAGGTGAGCTTCTATTCTTACCATATGTTGTGGTATCAGCCCAATACTCAGCCGTCTTTGAATATGGGTCATTTACATCGGTTTGCTCGACCTTTTTGAATAACCATATAATGTAATCGAAAAACTGCTGTGTGATGTCCGGTTTCCCTGTAGGTTCGACTACATCATGTTGTGATGGCTTGCCATAATCCTTCGTTTTCTGGGTCAACAGCACAGTAGAATATACATTGAAACCATAATCATCGGTGAAAGTAACAAGAGCTTTAAAAAACCTTAAAAGTAATGGATATATACCTTTACCAAATGTTTCCCTTGGACCTTGTGGAAATTCAACTACGAACTTCCCTGTACGTTGTTGAACCTTTCTACTTTTGAGATATAGGTCTGTTATATCCATCACATCAGGTGACGGGTCAACAATTTTAACATAATAATCTTTAATAATTTGATAAAGTGAGCCCTCATTCTCAAGGACCAAGAATCGGGCAAACTGATAATCTGGATATTTTGCATTGTGTTGCTTCATATCACCAAGAAATGTGACTAAAGCATCATTAGCAACTTCAAATTCTGTCCTTTCGTCATTTATTAACTTAGATGGTCCGACTATCTTCCATTTTCGGAAAGATTCATTATTAATTAAGGGAGGCGGGGCGATATGTGGCCTTTTCAATAATTTCGCCACGCCTTCCACATCACAATCTAGCACCCGCATACAAATTCTTGCGGACACCTCATCTGTCCTATCTTTGCTAGGTTTATCTTTCCAAACCAACTCTTCATTATACATATCCCGATAGATAATGTGAGCAACACGGTCCATTTCTTTAAGGTAAAAAGACGTCTTTCCACTTGCTCTAAAGCCTATAAGCTGTGTGGTTCGTTGTGCAGACGCATTGGAAAGTAAATCAAGACCTCCCATATCAAACCTAGGCGGATTATCTTGCTCATCATGTATCTTCGGCATTTATACACCTACTTTTTTGGCTTATTGCACGCTATAAAAAGAGCGTTGTTGGTCTTTATACAATCTTGACACCCTACATTACCCAAATCTGGACTTCCAAAGTCAGAACAAACACTTGTATCTAATCCATTCGTTTCAGGCTTCGAAGGAACAGGTAAGGGTTCAGGAATAGGGGCAGTAGGGGCCGTTGCAACAGATATCGGAATTGGCATTGGCTCCGGTGTAGGTACAGCAGGTGTTTCAGGCATTGGTGGGAAATTCACGGCAGGAATTCCTTTGTTTTCGGCCTTCTGTCCCAGATTTGCCAAAGTATCCCGGGGACTCTTCGCCTGTGTGTTGGTAGGTTGCGCTTTTTGACCAAGGTTCACAATAGGAACCACTAGTGATGGATACCAAACATGAGCCCCAACACCATCATTCCAGTTCGCATTAGCGTTTTCAGGCGGAGTGTTTATCTTTATCTGACCAACTATCCCAAGGAAACTTCTGTTTCCGAATCCTTGGGCATTGAGCAAGTCTTCGTTTATAAGAACCGGAAGGAATGCATCAAATCCCTCGCTATTTATTGCATCAATACCAATTGAAGCATCACCTATTGTTACCCGAACTGTAGGCTTCCCATTCTTGGGCAATTTCATTGTTTCCACTTTACCCATCAAGAACTTGTAATCATACTTGCTTTCGGATATGTTTGACAGTACATCTGTTATAGCAACCGGTTCACCGTATATTGCATGTAGAATTTCAAGCCAATTTCCCATAACGTGTGTAACTTCCTTTGCATTATCGGTCCTGTCATCAACAGCAAAGTATGGATACATCGATTCTGGTCTACTTGTAGATGCCGAAATCTCATACACTTTACCCTTCTGCATGTGTTGGACCTTTCTTATCAGATTTTTACCTTCAACATATATCTTACCAATAGCTTCGTCTTTTCCGCTTTCCCATACCATAAAGGTTCCATCATCGTTATATACCTTCACAATACCATCTAGCCGAATAACTGGTTCGATAACATTAACTCCGCCTGCACCTGGTCTCGACTGTTCTGATGGAACAATCTGTATAGGCTGAAAAATCAATTTATACAACGGTCTAAGAAGTGCCCTTGCTATCTCATCTTTCCAAATCTGCAGTAGAACACCAATCGAAAAATTGTTGAATCCACCCATTTGTTCTCTAATTGAAGTTCCCTGCTCACCATTTGCAGTATTCACAAGAGACAAAATAGCCTCCTGCTCCGAAGACACAAGATTTGTTCTTATTGCGTCCTGTACATATTCCTGAAACTTTACTTCGTTCGCGCCCTCAAGCTCGAATAACTCACCTATTTTTACCATCTATTTTCCTCCAACGTAAATTATCGTCTTCCTTTCTATGTCTAGCTCAACTTTGAACACACTATCCTTGTTCAGGCCCATTTTACTCGTTGCACTTGACGGAATATTGATTCTAAAAGTATTCAATAATCCTTGCAACTTGGCGTTATATGCCTGACCGAAGGTGAATGTTCCACCATTGTTGGGCAAGAGTTCAAAACCATCGTCTTTTATAACGATTAAAAGTTCTTGGCCTTTTTCAAGACCAAAGGCAGAAATTGCTTGTTTCGGGACGGTGATTCTATATCGTTCACCGCCCCGATTTTGCAATTTCACCTTTCCTATCCCTATTGTACTCAATGTTTGCCCCCCGGCAATGTTCCTAATACTTCTCGACTATATATAAGGTATGTTGGGGTGACTGAAAGTGTTCCCGGTGACCCCTATCTTTTTGCACTTTTTGCCCGTCTTTTCTGAACACTAACAATATCTTCGCCTTCTCTCAAACACCTTTCCCTTTCTTCGGCCTCGGCTACTTCATTATCTTCATCACCGATGTAGAAGCTGGGTTCTGCGTTCAATTGACTTTCTTCGTGTTCTTTATATTCCGCCAGTTGGTTATCTTCATCATACTCAGCAAACTGCTCCCAATTATCAAACAGTAATTGCTTCGCATGTTTAATATGACCTTGCTCTAATTTTTTCTTCTTTAATGTTTCTTCAAGACCAATCTCTTTGTAACTATCCTGATATAATATGTCTTTAAGTCCACAGGAAATAAACTGGTGAACGGGCGAAATACCACCTTTATATGTTTTAGTATCTGATTTAAAATACTCCTTATGCATCAGATAATCATACAATTTTGATGATGACTTTCCTGAAGGTGTAAAATTATCTGGATAAACAATATAATCTTTATATTTTGTTTCAAGTGCTTTTATTTCTTCCTTTACGCTACCCAATTTATTCAAAACATTTTCTGTGAATAATTTCGGAAGTGATACTTCTTTGTCTAAATCTTCTTTATACTCTGCTACAGCTTCCCAAACTTCCAACCTCCCCATTTTACTTTTAATAACATGACCAGTATTATTAAGCTGTTTAAGCGCTTCTTTCAAATCGTCTTTTGTGCTAAATTTTGGTATATTTGTATCAAACTCAGATGTTTTTTCTTGTGCTTTAAACATAGTCCATAGATATTCAGTATCGAATTTGTTGGATTTGTTATTCTTTGCTAACTTGAATAGTGCTTTCAGAACTTGGTAATTAACTTCGGGTATCTTCATAATATCATATTGGTAAATATCATCATATAAGCTAAGTCCTAAGATAATATCTTCAAATGATGATAATATAATAGTTCCTTCGGGTAACACAATTTTTGGTCTTCTCAATTGATGTAGAATACTTAAGGTTCCGACAAATGCTCTCATCTTCTTGTATATTCTAGTGTTATCTTTCTGTATAAATCTAGTATAATTATTGAATGGATTTCTGACCCGATTTCTATTTTTGAGCCAACCCATAGCATCTCTAAGATTCATTATTGTGTCTGATTGTTTCCATATACTCATATCTCCCCAGTAATCAATTTGTGCATTTCCAATCTCAATATCCTTTTCTTTTGAACTTTTCATCTGTTTATTAATCGTTCTTGTTTTTTCTTCCGTTAAAGTTGGTTGATAAGTACCTAGAATAATATAAGATGGGAATCCAACATATTTTCTTTCAGTGGTTTTATATTTTCCATCTTCACCCGCTTCGGCAGTAAAGTTACTTATCTCATCATCATCTTGTGACATCAAAGGCTTGACATGTAGAAGAAAATCCTCTGCCGCTGTTCTTTCTAAAATCAGGAAAGATTTTCCCCAAAGGTCGGTAGCATAAGTATCGGTATCTTCATAATATTGAGCCATGTACTTTAGTGCTTTTGCTGATACATCATTTAGTGTAGTTGCCATGCCACTTTTAAACCCCGCGTGAAATCCCAATCTTGCCCTGATAGCCGCATAACTTTTTCCGCTACCAGATGGTCCTGATAAATCCATACTTAATGGTTCCCAGAACTTAGCCGATAGAAACACTAGAAAACATAGTGGTATAGTATCATATCCTCTAACGAATGGTTCCTCTTTAGCATATTTTATAAGATAATATATTTTGTTAAGTAATTGTTCTTCTTCTAATAATTCTTTACTTTCTTTGGATAATAATTGTACTCTAGATACATCGTTTATAATCAGGGCATTATCCGTACCAACATCTTCACCACGAATTAAACCCATTGCTACTTCTATATTTTCCCACATCTCCCCCTGGTCTCCAAATGTATTTGACTCAGAGGATTGCGCCATCAGCACGGCTTCAGTCATAACATCAGCATGTGCTATATTCTCAACATTGTATGTCCCTGCAATCTGTTTTTCAAGTTTGCCGACAGTAATACCTGTGATGTCGAATTGCCCCGGGCCATCTTTTTCGACCACAAAAGAAACTCGACCTATCACATCTCTATATCTCTTAGGAGAGTATAGAATGGTGTATTTATTATCACCTGTTTTTTCTACTTGAACTGCCACTATTAATCACTCCCACAATCGAACCATAAGCGGTTCATATTTAACAATTGAATTCTTGTTCAGTTTGCCACAATTTTTACAGATTCTTTTTGTTTTTTGGGAGTTTTTGGTAGTTTGTAGTTTTAGTGGGAAATAAGTCTTCCCTCTATCAGTATAGTAGTATAGGGTGCATTCCCGAAAAGTAGGTATTTGTTGAAGATAACCAGAATTCAGAATTATCGAAGGTGTCATATGCTTAACCTCCGTGGGACCACCCCAAGGCCCTCTATCCCCTCAACAAAAGCGTTGGGGAATGCTTTTTTCATTATATTA
>Ga0075116_10000750_pt1 | contig 14887 bp, 26 predicted proteins | sample AntAceMetag02UKC_FD_69786 | JGI IMG/M metagenome (GOLD analysis project Ga0075116, IMG submission 69786) | Saline lake microbial communities from Ace Lake, Antarctica- Antarctic Ace Lake Metagenome 02UKC | ecosystem: Environmental > Aquatic > Non-marine Saline and Alkaline > Saline | place...
TCATCGCCTCAATCTCTGATGAATACTTATAGCTCTTACGACGCAAGATATAACTTGTACCTAGAGTAGATTTGATTCGGTCTTTACTTTCACCCTTTAAATACTCTAGTATCTCTGCGCTCTTTTCCTTTTTCAGTTTAGTGAGTTCTGCAATTCTTTTGTTTATCTCGATGAGACCTTTTTGAAAGTCTAGTAATTCTTGGCTGTCCATCAATTCCTGATTCTCTATTTCGGCTTCTGCCATAGCTCCGTCACTTTCTAGTTGTTCGTTCTCGTTTTCTATATTCATATTACATGGTTAGTTGTTTTTCTAATTCTATCTCGTAAGGTTCTATACACCATCCTAATGGGTAGTCATCGTCTGGATAGGTTTTTTCTTTCTCAGTAAGATCACTATTCAATCCCCGTGCTTCGCACTCCACATCCCACGCACTCTTAGTTTCCTTGTCGTTGAAGTTATACATATTACTGACAGGTTATGGCGTAGAAGGTGATAACTAGGACTGAGGTGACTACTGAGAACAGGTAGAGAGCGTTGTACTGAATCTCATTCTGTTCTTGTAGGGCTGTGGCTTGTTTGTTGCGATAGTGATCGCTTCGTTGTACTTGGCACATAAACTGGGGTTAGCTTTTTGATATCTTTATTATCTTATTTTTGTATGCCTTTGTCAACTATTCTGTTGATAACTCTGAATCCTCAATGTTTTCAGGCATTATCGCTACAGTTTTTTCTTTTACTACGTTCATTACCCAGCCATGCGATCTCCCTACCCTTTGGCCTATTTCTCTATATGGAATACCCTGTTTATATAATTCTATTACAGTATCTTTCTTTCTTTCAACGATTTGACGTTGATATGGTGTTAGTTTTGGCATATATCCGCAGGGTAGCAAATTGTGATATTTTGTCAAGTAGTGTATAGTTAAAATATATGAAGAATAGAATATGCTCTAAGTGCAAAAAGGTTCCCAGCTACAATAGTAAGTCGATATGTCGCGAGTGTAATACTAAATACATGCGAACGTGGAGACAGAAAAATAAAGACAAGTGGAATGAATATAAGCGCAAATGGAGAATGGACGACTATAATAATAACCCATTAACTAGGTGGAAAGAAAAGGCAAATCGTTTCGTTACTTATAGGGTTTCTATAGGAAAGATTAAACGTATGTCTTGTGAGGTCTGCAATGACAAAAATTCACAGGCCCACCACGATTCATATTATAAATCCCACTGGGGGAATGTTCGTTGGTTATGTCAATCACATCATTCTGAATGGCACATAAGTAATACAGCGAAGATTCCTAGTAAAGAAAAGATCAAGAAGTTATCAACAGGCCATTATGGAATATGATATGATAGTTACGTTGTATGCTTTCTACAACGATAAGATCGCTTTAACTCCTATCCGTGTCCGTAGCTTGCCTACGGGGGAAGCCACGGGTGGGGATTAAAGTGATTTTTATTATGAAAGGTTGGATCAAACTACACAGACAATTACTAGATAACCCGCTGATGAAAAAACCGGCATATCGTTCTCTTTGGATAGAGATACTTTTACGGGCATCTCATAATGAGGAGCGAAGCGTAGATTTTAAGGGTAAAGTAATTAAGCTAAAACAAGGTCAATTTACAGCAGGTGCCTATCAATTATCCGAGGCCACTGGTGTCCCACGAGGAACGGTTGAAAGAGTTTTGAAAAAGTTTTCGGCCGAGGGTCAGATTGATGTGAAAGCGGGGAACAAATGTTCGTTAATAAGTATCTTGGGTTGGCGAAAATATCAAGGTGTAGATATTGATAGTGAGGAACGAGTGAGGAACAGACGAGGAACAGATGAGGAACAGATGAGGACTAATCAAGAATGTAAAGAATTAAAGAATGAAAAGAATAAGAACTCTATTGCGACTAGCGTCGCGGAAGGGAAGGTTAAAAGAGATAATAACGACCCTGTAGATTTAGAGGAATTTTGTAAGTCGATGCGAAAGAGCAAACGCAAGGCACTTCACATAATTGCCGAGTGGGCCGAGACAGTAAGTCCAGGATTTACAACATACGGGCAGTGGCAGGTATTTATAAAAAGAAGTCTACGGGCCGCGACATCGCTTGAGTCTTTCTCACAAGATCAAATGGAAAAGGCGTATCGAGACATTATGAAAGATTCTGATAATGGAAAAAAATTTAAACCAAGCCTAGAAACTATAATTAAATACTTAACTAAATAATATGGCGTTTAATCCAAACCAAACATTTAATAGATTCGATATAGGATTCACGATAAAATACGGTAAGAAGGAATGTTACTGGACTAATATAGCGGTAGACCATGTAAACGGTAAAATGACTAACGAGAAATTATTAAAAATGTCAGACGATGAATTAAAGCAATTAGTTTTCTTAAACAAAGATACTGTCTTATTAGAAGAATATATCCGTCCAAACGATAAAGACATTGCAGATCAGCAGGGTGGAAAGAAGGGCGAGATATACGAAGCACCACATAGGGGCGTTGTGGTTTTACAATATTGTGACGCTATAAATGAGAATCGTGGTCCTGTATCAGAGGAACAGCAAAGACGTAATAGCGAAGCACTGAATAAAGTAAGGGAGGAATTTTTAAGTAAAAGATAGGGGAGTAACAGGGGGTGTATCGCCCTGGCGGGCGCTCCCCCCCGACAGAGTGGGTGTATAAACTAGATAACTAATAATATAAACAACATATGAATTTCAAAGAACTCGGACGCGACATTAAGATTGTTGAATAGAATATGAAAAAGGAGAAGAAGATAAAAGTTAAGAAGAAAGCGATAGCTAAGATCAAGAAACCGTATTCTAAGTGTGTTGAATTGGCTAAGAAGATCGCGAAAGCAACTGGTGGCTACAAGTGTTTGCGGTGTGGGGTTGAGGATAGGTCTATTGGTGGTAATAAGCAGATACATGGATCACACATCTATGGAATTGGTTCGCATCCTAAGATGGCTACATATCCATTAAATATTAAAAATTTATGTAGTTTTCATCATAGATACTGGCATTCATCGCCACTAGAAAGCGGATGGTTTAAAGAAGAATATCCAGAGTGGTATGAGAGAGTAGAAGAATTGAGAAGAGAGCTTGAAGAGAACGAACGTGGTACGGTGGTGATTGACTATCAGAAGCGCTATTGGGAATTGAAAGAGATATTAGAAACATTACAAATAGATAACCCACCCAATAACTAAGATATATGAAGAAAATAAAGCAAAGACATACTTACAAGGGTAGGCTTATGTGGAAAGTACATGGGATTAATGGCTGTATTAACAATGATAAGAACCTATATATGTCGTTAGATCAAGCGGAAATGAATGCGCCTGAATATGCTTTTTTGCAACCAGTTGATGTAATTGAAATACAAAACAAGAAAAAAAACTATGCAAATGAATAGAATATGGGCAATGCCCAATAAGTGGACGTTTACAATTAAGCCAATAAGAGAGCTTCTGCAAGAGGAGGTAGATTTAACTAGTCTTTCAGTTGATCCCTTCTGTGGTGAAAATAGTATGGCTACTGTTAAGAACGATATCAATCCTGAAATTAAAGAAGCACAGTTTCATCAGGACGCACTAGAGTTCTTAAAAGAACAGCCAAGTAATAAATATGATGTTGTCTTATTAGATCCCCCATATTCTAATAGGCAAGTATCAGAACACTATAAAGCTGTCGGTAGGAAGGTGACTGGTTGGCATACCTCATCAGGCTGGTCTAAAACAATTAAAGATGAGGCCTCAAGAATATTAAAACAGGGCGGTAAAGTAATATGTTTTGGCTGGAACTCAATGGGGCTTGGTAAAGGCAGAGGCTTTGAAATGACACGGGTGCTATTAGTTCCTCATGGTGGTAGTAAAAACGATACAATAATAACCGTAGAAACTAAATTATAAATATGAAAAACTACCACGCAAGACTTGTCATCAACGATGCAAGCGAACTAAGTAAGGCCGAGGTAAAGAGAATGGCCGACTGGTTCAGACAACAAGCCAAATCCCTTAAAAGGGAACACAAGAACTATTCAAAGCGATACACCGCTAAATTATTAAAATAACCACAATTATATGAAAAGAAAAGATTTAACAGAACAAGAGATGAAAGTTCTAGAGTTCATGCACGTATGCAAGATAAACCCAGATGATTGGGGGACTATTTACGATGTACTAGAATGGCACTGGCCCAAGACAGCTTTAGTATGGCACGAAGAAACTAAAAAGAGATTAGACAGGATATCTAATGAGATAGCGGGAAAGAAGTCTAAACAGTGTGCTAATTGTAAGAATGACCCACAGCTCAAATGCTCTAATTGTCCCTAACCTTAATAAGAAATAGATATGAAAAAGAAAGAGATACTAGCATCGTTTGAGAAAGACCTGTTATATGGGCTAGGAGCAATTAAAGGAGGTCTTACCGCACACACAAAAGAGGAGGAGGCTAGAATATTTCAAGTAAGGGATATGGTTATGGATGTTATTTCTAGGTCATTCAACCAATACCTATTAGCCTGTCTCCCTGATGAGTTACCTGATGTAGATGATGTAGAATTGCAGTTGCAACACAATGTTTGGAATAATTGTTTAGAAGAAATTAAAACTAACGCTGGGATATGAGTTTAGAACAACAAGTGAAGGAGATAATGCACGATAACTGTTTTGCGTCTGTAGAGTGCTTTCGTGAAGAGAACGAGTCCAAACTAGCAAGAACCATCATCCTATTAGCAAAAGCTATTGATAAATTATCCTCAGCTTCCATTGACAATTAGTGGCTTACGTTCGATGATATATACATAGGTTTAGGGGGTTGCCTGTATTGTCGCAGGGCGATACGAAATACTTTATACATCACGCCATGGAAGGAAGGAGGATCTTAGTCTTCCCTGCTCGTGGTATAGAATGTTGTTACCAGAGGATATTTTATCTGTTGCACGTCCTTTCTATTTCAGAGCGAGACTCCACAGTCTTTCTCGTCCTCTGGTAATAACACCCCATGCTACAGAAGATTAGCCAAACGGAGCAGATAAGCTATTGGGAGGTAGGCTCTGTAGTCGATACTCATCTAGCCCTGCTCTGGCTGGTGGGGAACGGAGTGACCTGGGGAATTAAATATTTTGATATGAAGTGCGACATTTGTAAGAGGGTTATGAAGAAGAGTGAGATTGGCCGTGGGTACGGTAAGTTTGTTTGTGGTCAGGAATGTTTTAAGAAAGCAGGTGATGGCTATGTTGATAAAAGTTATCGACCTTGGACGAGTGGGATAAATAATTAGTATGAATGTTATTATTTTCTCTATTGGAGTTATAGCTGGTATTGCGCTGTGTGTGGCTTTATTGGTGATGGAGGTACTCTTTATCAAGAATAAGCATAAGACACCGTTAGAAGCGCTTAGAGGACGTGTGGAGGGCAAGCGTGCTGGAGTAATCATTGATAATCCTACTGCAGAGGGTGAGAGCATAGAGGAGTGGGTTGAAAAGGTTAAGGACGATGGTGATATTGGTGAGCGTGGATTTGATGAGTTTACTTTATAAATATACAATATGAAATTAAGACCACTGTCTGATGGTATTATAATAAATACTGGAAAAAAAGAGAAAACAACAGAATACGGGTTTGTTTTGGTTGATGAGATGTCAGGATTAGATTTACACGAGAAATCAGAAACTGCTACGGTAGTATCAACTGGTGAGAAAGTAACCGAGGTATCAGTTGGTGATAAAATTATATTTAAAAAGTGGGCAGTACAAGAGTTTGAAATAGACGATGAAAAATATTTATCTATCAAAGAAGAAGATATAATTGCTACTTATGAGCTTTGAGAATACATTTGAGGATGAGTTTAAGAGGATAAAGGATGAGAGGAAGTTGACTGCTGAGGAGTTGAGGATTAAGACTGAGATTGAAGGATTGGCTTGGAGGAAGTGGGTGGACTTTTATTGTAGGAGTTGTGATGAGGACTTTAAGTTGATTGGCAATAAAGGATATACGAGTTATAAGGGCGGACGTTGGTTTTATAGCGCTAAGTGTAAATGTGGTAAGGAGCTTATACGGCGCATTACTGATAAGGACGGTGATCCGTATTTTGTACAGAGTAAAAGGTTAAGGACCGATCGTAGACGATACTGGAAGGAGCTATTGCAGCGAGATGATCCTAGGTTTAGGGGAGTTTATGGTGATGATAATTTGCGTGAGGAACGAGAGAAGGAAGAAATGCAACGAACTAATTTTGATAATAAATAGATATGTTTGTAATTACTAGTGTGGTTGATGGTAGGTTTGCTTATCAAGCTGTTGTTATGGATGATGAGCGGGCTATTTACTATACTAAGAGTGGCATTAAGGATTTTGATGAGGCTAAAGAGAAACGCTGGATTGTTGAGGATAGTGGCATGAGTACGTTTGTTGGTGTGTTCAAGCCCTACGAGTTGAAGATTAAGGATACCGTGAATAAGTATTGGAGAGATAATAAATGGGAAATTACATAATATGTTTGATATTACTGACGAGCCAGTTGAGAACATTACGTTGATTAGGTTGAAGGAGCTTGTATCTTTTACTACAGGAGACAATGAGATATTGATGACAGAAGAGCAGGATAAGGCATATCGTGAGTTATTGCATGATGATGATAAGGATAATGAGATTGTTTTTTTATAGGTTTAATAAGATTTTAATAAAATAATATGGCGAGAGGACAACTAACGCAGGCTGAGAAGGAAGCGGATGTTGTTCGTTTGTTTACAGAAGATCCTACTAGAAGTGAGTCAGAAGTGGCTGAGGTTAGCGGAGTTGCTAAATCTACAGTACATGATATTAAGAAACGACAATTCGGGGATTTCGGCCGTGAAGAAACAATTCAGCGAATAATAGACAAGGATTTGAAGATTGTTGATAAAGGACAGGATAAGATAATAGCTAAGATTGAGGCGGGTAAAGGTGGATTAGGTGAGTTGGCTAAAGTGACTGAGGTGAGTTCAAGACGACATCAGTTGTTGAGTGGTGGCGCAACAGAACGTGTCGATAATAGGAATTTAAATGTCAACGTAAATGTTGACGCAAATAAATTACGTGAGGAGTTTGAAGATAAGCTAAAGAACGAATATTTAAAACCAGAGTTATGAGGTGCGATGGATGTGATGAAGATTTAGCACAAGGTGATTTGCTGAAAGATCGTGAGCAGATGATCTCTAAGTGTGGTGACAAGAAGTTTTGTTATTTCTGCATACTGGAACGATTGGGTACAAGTAAAGAGAAGGTTGCTAATTTAAAAGAAAGATTAAAAACCGATGACTAAGAAACTTAGTGACATATCTATCCATGCTTGGATACTTGAAAATGAGTTGAAGACCGAGAGTGGAAAGCCTTACGACATACGGAACCACATGTTCCTGTATGATATTTTGGCTGATTGGTCACCTAAGCAGGTTTGGTTAAAGGCTGCGCAGGTTGGTGGTACGTTAGCCGCGGCGCTCAAGAGCATGTATGCGGTTAAGGTGTTTGGATTGGATGCGATCTATACCATGCCATCTAGTGTTGATATCAAGGTATTGGTTGGTGGTAAGATCAATCGAATGATTGTCCACAATCCTGTGATGAACGATTGGATGGAAGATAAGAACAGTATTGAGCAGAAGCAGGTAGGTAACAACATGATCTACTATCGTGGAACAACGACAGAGCAACAGGCTATTTCTGTTACGTCTGATTTGAATATTCACGATGAGGTTGATCGTTGCACGCAGAGGATTATTGAGATGTATAAATCACGTTTAGATCATTCTGAATATGCTTGGGAGTGGTTCTTTTCTAACCCGAGTGTGGAAGGTAACGGCGTGAGCAAATATTGGAAACGATCCGATCAGAAGGAATGGTTTATCACTTGTCCGGAATGTAAGAAAGAACAATATCTTAAATGGGCTAAGAATTCAGAGGGCAATGTGTGCATGGAGCGTCAGGTGTTCCAGTGTAGATATTGTAAGGCTGAGTTGAGCAATGAGGATCGACGAGTAGGACGATGGGTGGCACGGTTTAAAGATCGTGAGTATAGCGGTTATCACATCTCACAGTTGATGGTGAAGTGGAAGTCAGCGAAAGATATTATCCATGCTTATGAGAATAACTCTGAGGAATATTTCTATAACTTCGTTCTTGGTCTGCCGTATGTTGGATCAGGTAACAAGGTAACGCCTGAGATGATTTATAATAATTGTACGCAAGAGGTAAACGGACAAGAGCATGTCATTATTGGTTGCGATAGTGGGATCAAGAAGCATTACACGATTGGTAACGATGAGGGCATATTCTATTACGGAGTGACTGAGGAGTGGGAGGACATCAGACGATTGCTTAAACGCTTTCACAAATCAATTCTTATCGTTGACGCAATGCCAGACATCACTGGTCCACGTAAGTTACGTGAGGAGTTTAAGGGCAGAGTGTTCTTGAATCATTACGCAAGAGATAGGAAGACAATGCAGTTGATACGTTGGGGTAAGGATAAGGAGAGCGGAAATGTTCTCAGTGATCGTAACCGCATGATCCAGTTGGTAATTGATGAGTTCACAGAGGGACTGATACCGCTTGAAGGTAACGAGGGAGATTGGGAAAAGTTCTATTCACATTGGGACACACTCTATAGATTAACTGATGTTGATTCGATTGGTTCACCAATATTTACATGGGAAAGTAGCAATGGTAACGATCATTGGTGTTTCGTTGAAGATACAAAAGTATTAACAAGAAATGGTAACAAGAAGATTAAGAACATTGAAGTAGGCGAAGAAGTTTTGACACGAGCTGGTTATAAGCCAGTTGAGCGTTCATGGCTAGTTAAAGAAGATGCAGAAGTTATTAGTTGTTATCTATCTAACGGTAGAGTTTTGACAGGTACACCAGATCATAAAGTATTCACAAATGGTAAATGGATCACCCTTAACGCTATCGTGTCAGGTGATACAATGTACTCATGTCAAATACAGAAACAATTACTTTCAACGGAGTTAAGTTTAGACGATACCCTAAAGCAAAAACAAGATCAGAGCAGGTCTACTATGTACCAGACGGTGCATGCCGTAAAAGAGGCATGGGGAGACTTCATCAAGAGATTTGGAAATTCCATAATGGGGAGATTCCTAAAGGTTTTGTTATCCACCATAAAGACGGCGATCCTCTCAATAATGAGATCACTAATCTTGCGTGTGAACAAAGAGGAAAGCACATGTCTAAACATGCAAAAGAAAACTGGGCTAACAGCGAATACAGAGAGCATAATCTTAAACATCTTCATGAGATTCGTGAGCTATCGCACGAGTGGAGAAAAACAGCCAAAGGCAAGAAGTGGCACTCAGAACATGCTTTCAATAGTATTGTTTTATCTGAGCCTAAAGAGTTTAGCTGTATTCAGTGTGGTATTAAGGCTTATACACGCAGTACAAACGGCGGTAAATACTGTTCCCGTTTGTGTAATGGTCGTTGGCATAGAGCGAAGAACAAGAAATGAAGATGTATACAATCTAACCATAAAAGATCAACACGAGTATTTTGCTAGTGGAGTTTTGGTTGCGAATTGTCATAGCTCAGTCCTATGGCGCATCGGTATGGATCGCTTTGGTCGTGGTCAAGCAAAGTTCGTTGTAGCACAAGAACATAAAGGTATAACTAAAGCACCAGAGATTAGTCTTGAGGGTACAGCTCAACTAATTCCAGGTGAAACATATGATTGGGATTTTTAATGTCAGACTTTGATACGCCTATTTATTTGACACCAGAGGACGCTGAGAAGTATCAGCAGTTCTTAGAGCATTATGATGTGTTTGGTATGTTGGTGGATAAAGGTCTGATGGCAACCAAGGGAGGCAAGGTTATTATGCACTTCGATGGCAATGGTAATTTCAAGGGCGTACAGCTAGAAAGATGGATAAAGGCTGACTAACTGTGTATAACTTTCGTTTGCGTTTGTACAGGATGTGTGCTTTGTGCTATTATTGATTCATAAGCAGTCCTAACCAAAACCAAGGCGGACTAGTCATTAACGACTAGTTTTTTTTATATGGGTATTTGGGACAAATTAGGACTTAACAGCGATACTAACAAAGTAGAGGAAAGCACCACTTATAATGAGGAGGGTGTTGTTTCTGAATTTGAAGATGAGTTGACGCTAAAGATAACCGATAAGGAGTTAACCAAGCTAAAGCAACAGTGGGAGAGCGATTATGATGCTTACGAGGGCAAGATCAAGCCTAAGCAGAAAGAGGCTAATAGATATTGGCTTGGAATGAATGGTCAGAATCAGGACAATATTATCTTTGAATCATTGGAGACGTTCCTACCAATCGCTACAAGACAGAACCCTGAGCCTACAGTGCGCTCAGACAACTCAGACGAGGGTAGAGAGCTTTCTAAGTCAGTAGAGGCACAACTAATCACAATCACAGATGAGCGAGCGTTAAAGCTCAGAATCAAAGATGCTGTAAGGCATTGGGCTTTGTATTACATTGGTGTGATTAAGATCGGTTGGGACTATATAGAGGACGAGATTAGTTATGAGGTGGTACGACCATCTAAGCTGATCCTTGATCCGATGTCTAAGATCGTTAAAGGAAGATACAGAGGTAAGTACATTGGTCAGTTGCGTACTGATACAGCAAAGACGATGCTACGACGTTTCCCTAAGAAGAAGACATTGATACTTGAACAATCAAAGAACAAGAAAGGAACCAAGATTCAGTATATCGAATGGTGGACTGACGAATATGTGTTCTGGACGCTACTCGATGAGGTACTAGCAAAGGTGCGTAACCCTCATTGGAACTACGACAACACCACAGAAGAGACAGATGAGTATGGTGACGCAGTAGAGGTAGAGAACATTGGTAAGAACCACTTTAGAGTTCCGCAGATGCCGTTTACCTTCCTATCAGTATTCTCAACAGGAAAGCAGCCGCACGACGAAACGTCACTTATTGAACAATCTATCCCATTGCAGAACATCGTTAATAAACGAATGGAGCAGATAGATAAGAACACTGACAGCTTGAACGCTGGTTACATTCTAAGTGGTAACGCTTTCACAGACGCAGAGGCACAAAAGGCAGCCAACACATTGCGTAAAGGTGGAAACCTATTGGTGCCAGGAGAGATCCCAGGATCATACGCAAAGGACTCAGGAACACCACTGCCAACACAGGTTTACAACAACTTGCTCGATGTGCGTGATGAGATTAGAAACATCTTTGGTATCCGTGGATCATCAGCACAAGGAACAATGGAAGAGAAGACAGTGCGTGGAAAGATTGAGATCAAAGGACAGGACGTTGACCGTATCGCATTGGTTGCAGATTACATTGAGCAGATGGTTGATTACCTATTCAACTGGTCAGTACAGATGATGTATGTCTATTACGATGAGGAGCACACAGCGTCAGTTATAGGAGCAGAGAAGACAGAGGAATACTTTACATTGCAGAAGGACGATCTAAACAGAAAACTTCTCATCAGTGTTAAAGAAGGTTCAATGCTTCCAAAGGATACGCTTACACAACGTAATGAAGCGATGGATCTATGGAGCGCAGGAGCGATTGATCCTATTACCTTCTATTCAAAGTTAGACTTCCCAGACCCAGAGGCAATGGCAAAGCGTCTATTTGAATGGCAGTCAGACCCAGGCTCACTATTTGGAGCACCAGCACAACCAGTACCGGAGGGACAAGAGCCAGTAGCAGGCGCAGCAGAACTCGGCCTTCCAACAGTCCCAGGTGGAATACAACCACCGCCTCAGCAACAATCTTTACCGCCAGTACCTCAGACACCTGGAGTACCAGCGTTATAAGCTAAGTTCTTGGTCTTTAAAACCATGCTAATACATTGGGTTCTAAGACCCATTAACAAAACTTTGCAGTATGTTAGATGATGATTTTCTAAAAGACTTGCCCTCAGATAGTGATGATATATTCGCTAATCTAGGAGAGGACGAATTGGAGGCAGAAACCGAAAATTCAGAAGAAGATTCAAAAGATGACTCAAAGGAGTCAGACGATAAGACAGAGGAAGAAACGCCAGCTTCGGACGGCGAGAAGTCAGAGGACTCAGATGACGCAGAGTCAGATGAGCCAGACACCGATGCAAAAGAACCTAAGATCAAGTTACCTCCTCTACATGAGAACCCCCGATTTAAGAAAGTCTACAAAGAGTCGAAAGACAAGGATAGACGAATCGAGGAACTCGAACAGCAGTTAGCTAGCGATAAGCCGACCGTTGAAGCTAAATCACAACCTGTACCAGAGTATGCAAAAAACTTGGGGTACGATCAGGAAACATGGGACGCTTTCAACGAGCAAGAAGCAGAACGAGTAACGACTCTTAAAACTTCATTGAAAGATGAATTGAAACAAGAGATCATCGCTGACCGTGAAGCTGAGGATAAAGCAGTTGAAGATAGACAAAAAGAAATTGACGATTATTACGAGGAAGAAAAGATCCGAGTAAAAGGCGCTTTCGGCCTATCTGATTCTGACATCAATAATGTAGTGAAGTTCGCTATCAAGGAACAGCCTACAGACGCTAATGGCGTGATTGATATAGAGAAAGCATTTTACATGTGGGATAGAGCAAAAGGCTCTAAGAAGGAGACGACTACAAGAAAGAAAAAGGTAGCTGAAATGATGAACTCAGACAGTTCAACCAGTGCCGATGAAGAAGTCACCACTTCCCAAAACCTGCGTAACTCAAGAATGACTGATCTGATATAGGTATAAATAGATAAATATGAGTTTTGGAAATCGTATCAATACGACTACACAAGCAAAACTAATGCCAAAGGTGGCTGACACAGTTTTAGGTAGTAACGTATTGGCAACTCGTATGCTTGCAAAGCCAAGCGTATGGAACGGAAAGCGGATGGAATTCCCTATCAAAGTTTCAAAGAACACTAACGGTGGTTCATTTGACGGAATGGAAACATTTGCAACAACAGCAACAGACAACAGAGTTAAGTTGACTTATGATCCAAAGTATTACCGACAAACTTCAGTATTGCCACTAACTGAGATTTCAGTGAACGCAACAGAGAAGGGAGTTATGAACTTGATAGCACTTACTTTGGCATCAGATGCACAAGACATGGCTGACGCAGTAGGAGATCTTTTCTACAGTGACGGAACAGGAAACGGTGGTAAGGATTTCTTGGGACTAGCAGCAATCGTTGATGACGGTACAACCGCAGCAACTATTGGTGGACTAGCACGAGCTACTTACACAACACTTAATTCAACAGTTACATCTAGCGCAACACTTGGACTAGACACAATGCGAACAAGTTTGAACGCAGCAGCATCAGGATCACAACGACCTTCATTGATCGTTTGTGACGAAACAACTTTCGGATACTACGAACAGTTGCTACAGCCACAAGAGCGAATCATGAAGAATATATCGATGGCTAAAGGACTAAAGGGTGGTACTGGATTCGTTGGACTAGACTATGCAGGAATTCCTGTACTAGCAGATGAGAAAGCAACATCAGGAGTTATGTTCTTCCTTAACGAAGACAACCTAATGTGGGTTTCAAACAAGGTTAAGATGACAGAAGCTATCCAGTACGCACCGTCAATGATTGATGGTAACGACTATAAGGGAGCTAAGGGACTAGGATTCTCATGGAGCGGTTGGATTCAACCTTCTAACGCTGCAGCAATCATTAGTCACACATACCTTGGAGGTAACTTGGTAACAGATAATCCAAAGCGACATTCTAAGATTACTGATATTGCAGGAGTTTAGTCATAAATCTAATTCACAATAAAAACAAAGATTATGGCATTAAAAACTTCAGACTACTGTCCAGCTCAAAAGTACGGAGCTGAGGTAGACGCAGAGATAAACTTCGATGATGCTGTCGATACAGATGACATTGCAGATGACGCTGTTACTACTGCAAAGATCAACGATGATGCTGTTACAAACGATAAGGTAGCAGATGGCGCAATCGACACAGCAGCAAAGTTGGCAAGCAACGTAGTAGAGACTGCAAAGATTAAAGACCAAGCAATTGATACTTCAAAGATTAAGAATAACGCAGTCACAGACTCAAAGATCTCTCTTCCAAAGATATCTTCAGTACAGGAGACAGTTACTTACGACCAATTCACAGATGGCGGATCAACAGTCGGAACATTCGATCTTGGGATAACACTTCCAGCAGGAGTAGTTGTGACCCGTGCATTGATAAATGGTGTAACAGGGTTCACTGGAGATACATCAGCGGTTATCACAATCGGTGATGGATCAACAGTAGATCGTTACAATACTGGAACACCGGATATATTTACAACAGCGGTTGCTATCGACGCTGGTGCAGTATCAGGAACTCCGTTTGATGTGGCAGCAGTAACAGTAACTCTTACAGTTACATCAGCAGCTGACTTTACGTCAGTGAACGCTGGTGAACTTACAGTTACTTTATTCTTCGATCAAGCAACTAACTAATTCAAATAAATAAATAAGATATGGCACAATTAGGAACGCCAATTCAGATCTTACCCAGCGACGTATATGACATCTCATCAACACGAGAGTTGGAACTAGGTCAGTTGGCACAGACAGATGACGGTAAAAAGTACCGTTACGCAAAAGCTGGTGGAACTGCTCTATTGGCAGGAAAGCTAGCAGTAGCTGCAACAATCGTTGCTAACCACGAAAACGTAACAGTGGCAGCAGCGGCAGCAGTAGGAGCAACAGAAGTTACAGTAACTCTTGGAGCAACTGCAGTAACAGCTAACTACTACACTGGTGGTAGCATGACCGTTAATGATGAAGCAGGAGAAGGTATTACATACCGAGTAGCTTCACATCCAGCAGCAGATTCAGCAG
>Ga0075116_10000751_pt1 | contig 14886 bp, 19 predicted proteins | sample AntAceMetag02UKC_FD_69786 | JGI IMG/M metagenome (GOLD analysis project Ga0075116, IMG submission 69786) | Saline lake microbial communities from Ace Lake, Antarctica- Antarctic Ace Lake Metagenome 02UKC | ecosystem: Environmental > Aquatic > Non-marine Saline and Alkaline > Saline | place...
TATCCAAAAGCAATTGAATAAGGTCTTGAATGTCATCTTCGTGTTCTTCCCAAATTTTCACTTGGTCATCATATACTCGGATTTTCATATCTTTTGCCATTTTATTTATTTTCTCCCAAACCATTTAGATGTTCAGTGATTTTGTTCAATCTTTTTTCCTTTTCATCCTCACTCAAATCATCCCAATCATCAGGAACAGAAAGACCTTTATTCTCTAAACCTGCCTTAATCATCCTTAATTTCCAATCGTTTTTTTCCTTTTTGTCTGTGCATAAGAGTTCTCCCAACTGTGCGATTGCTCCGACCATTTTCATGCCATCCCAATCTGTGTGGTCACCCTCTGCAAACTTCAAACATAAAGTTTTTTCATCGTCAGAAAGAAATTTGCTATCATTGATAACTTTTTGCAGGACACTTTGAAATTCGTATCTTTCCCATGTTCTGTTTTGATAACAAATTTTAGTGCTTTCTACTTCTGAACCATCAATCATAAGAGTTGCTGTGTGTTTGAATGCAGACCTCGTCTTAACCCAATCACAAACTACCTTAATCTTTGGTGTTATTTCAAATATTTTCATTTCAAATTAACCCCCTTTCAGTTTCGTTCTCAATAAGAATATTTCTACTTTCCCAACTATTCATGCCATCTTCAATATTTTTATACCATGAATAACTTTTTTGATAAAACTTTAATGCCTTTGCTTTTGCCTTATCATATTCTTTCTTATCTGTGTATTTCTTTATTTCCATAGATATCTAACATATATCTACTATTTAAACCTTTCGGTATTAGAATTATACTCACCTTTTGGACTTTCTGTCCTTTTCAATCAACCGTTTCACGACGGATGCGTAACTTTCTGCATTCACTAACTTTGCCTTTTTCAATTCTTTCAAAAGTTCCTTATCTACTCTCATAAATGTTTTATTATTGTTTTTTTCCATTTTTATTTTTCCCATGATTTTATTTTAACTCTATTAGTTTGACCTGCATTATGGTTTTTAACCTGATGCTTTTTGTCCTGCTGTTTCTTACTTAACTTTGGACTTTTTGCCATATTAAAATCCTGTCATTTTCTTTAATTTCTTTTCAATATCTTTGACAGTTTTTTCACTGCTCCCCCATTGATTTGTTTTCAAAACACTCATACCTTGATAACCTGTATCTCCATGTTTTAATTTTTTGGCACAACTCAAACAAACTCGGTCATCTTGGTCACCATGATAATAATATGCCCAATAATCTCCTTTCTTGAATGTCTTGCCACATTCCCAACAGTGTTTTCCTGCAATTGCTTTTTCCATGTTTAACTCATGTATAACAAGTATTTAAATCTTGTCATTACTCCTTGAACCCTAATTCTTCCAAAGCATTAACCATAACCATTGACGGTGAAAGTTCTTTTTCTTTCATAAAATCACTCATTTTTTGAGTTATTCTGATGCTGATATTAACATCTCGCAGTTCTTTTCTTTTGCATTCTTTAATTTCCATTTTGACCTCCTTTTTGAATTTCTAATCTGATTGCTTTTAGTTCAGGGATGCCACCCTTGATATATTTATACAACTTCCTTGCCTCGCTTTCTGTGAAAATTCTGATTGACGGTTCATTGCTTAATGCCTTTTCAATAAAATACTCTCTTGAATATTTTGGATTATGCTTTTTCAATTCACTTTCAAAGATTATTTTAAATCTGTTTTCCATTACAAAAGTAATACGAATAATTACCTTATAAATGTTTCTATTGTGTGTGAGAAAAAATAAGGAGGAGATTTTCATCCCTCACCACTAAAAAAATTATCTAATTTGAACCTAACCTTATGCAGAGTAACTATTTCCTGCTCCCGAATAAGAACCACCCTCAACCATTCCCGAAGAACGAATTGCTGTAATAATTATTACTGTAAGCAATATTAGGACAACCATTGATGCGATAACGATAAAGATATCAAACCAATCAGCCACACTTGCAATACCTGTAGATGTGTCATTCATAACAGTTGTTGCTACATTTTCTGCATCATATACATAGGTGAAATTAACTTTCATATCAATTAAACCAAGTTGAACTGTTGCATTAGTTAAAACATCACCTGTAAGGGTATAGTTTCCTGATAATAACAATTCATTAGTATTGTTGTATAAAGCCACGATGGCATAACTTCCTGCTCCATTAGTATAAGTTGGTCGTAGAGTATATCCACCTGTGCCAATATAATCTGCCACTGTAACTGTATCTAATAGTTCAGTTCCTGTCGTTGATGTGTAAGAGGCATCTCGTAATTCTCCTCCCATTAAAGTGAAAATCATTACTAATAGCCCAATCATAAATAACATTACTACTACCGAAAGCAAGATTGTTAATCCTGCCGTTCCTTTGTCCTGCTTTAAAGTTTGTTTCATTTTTTGTTTAAAAATAAACGAAAAACAGGGAGAAGTCACACAGACACTCTCCCTGTTTTCCCATCTTCACAATTAGTCAAGAGAGCAATTAAGCCCCACTTGCAACCATGCCTGAACTTCTAATTGCTGTTATAATTATAACAGTCAATAAGATAAGAACAACCATAGAACCAATTACAATAAAGATGTCAAACCAATCAGTAACGGAGGCAATACTGTTTCCTGTGTCATTAATGACACTGATTGCAGTTTCATCAGTTGTTGCTCCTTGTAATTCTGCACTCATTAAAGAGAATATCATTACAATAAGACCGATTATGAAAAGCATAACAATCAGGGATAACAAAATTGTTAAACCTGCTGTTCCTTTATCTGTTTTGTATTTCATTTGTTTTTTTAATAAACCTCCTTTCAATGCCTCTCGGCTTAATTGTCAGAGAGATAAATCTCCCCATGTAATATTTCACACTCAAAAATCTATTTAAACTTGTGGATATAGTGGATACAAATCAGTTGTTATCTAATAATAGTGCTATCGTTCCCATTATTGCCACTGCTATTACAACTCCGAAAGATACTCCTGAAACAAATCCTCCCAACCAAAACAATAAAGCCACGACGAAAGTTCCATATCCTGCTATTGCCAATGCTCCTTTGAAATCATCTTTTGCCTTATAGAAACCGATTAAGAAAACAACCCAAATCCCAATTAATAACAAGTTGGACATCCAACCTCCTGTAACTACATTTACATAAGTAAGAATTTCTCCAAAACCTTTGGATGCATTAATTGTTGATGGTGATGCGTATGTCATTTTTGTATTTTAGTCGGAAAATTAATCTCCGATTTTAATTAACCTCCATATTGAAAATATTATTCCGAAGATAAGCAAACTCATCAGTATTGCTGAAAACCAAACAGGGATGTGGAATATGTTGGTCATTATTTCTGTCATTATTACGAATGGAGATAAAATCATGTCAATCATATCTGTTGCAATTCCAAATATTCCTGTAACAACAACACCTGCAATTGATGACCAAATAGAACCCTTTTCAAATCTTGCTCTCATGCTATTAGCATTTGCCTCTATACTTGAAACACTATCATTAAATTCGGACATTGACAAAGACCCTCCAACGATTTCAGAAGTATCTTTCCCATAGGTATCACCGACAGAAACAACTGCCGATAAGATTAACATCCCGAATGCAGAGATTAATATGAATGCAAATAATGTGTTCTTGAAATTATCTTCCAAAAGAAATCCCCCCTGCATATCTGCTTTGATTAAAACCATTTATGTGTTGAATAGTGTGACAATCTTTGCACATGGTTGAAACCAATAATGGTTTATCATATCTCCAATGATGTCTTTCCAACTTTTTTGTTGATTTGCAAATTCCACACTCTTTCCCTAATGAAATTTTTTGTGCAATGTTTCTTGCTAAAACATTTTTTTTATTTTTATTATAATTTTCTTTTCTCCAAATGTTCTTACACACTGCGTTTTTTTTCTTATTTTTCATCACCCATTCATCCTTTCTATCCCTCGTTTTTTGACAATTATTTATTTTTTTAACATAACCCTTAACCCTTTCAGGATTTTCAACTGTCCATCTTCTTGTTGCCACTTTGATTTTCTCTTTATGTTCCAAATAATATTTCTTATTATAATCTTTCATATATTTTTTCATGTCTTTTGTTTTATTCTCCATATTATTGTCTTGACCCCCTCCTATTTATTAGTTTCCAAAGGATAATTCCACCTGCACAACAGATTGAAACGATTGCTAACCAACTCAAATCAACCAATTGCATAATTCCTATAACGATTAATGCCAAACAAGTGAATATTATAAATCCTGCACCCTCTGTAACTGCCATCAACATCATTGCAAGAACAATAAGACCACCCAATAATGCTCCCATAGTTCCAAAATAATCAATTCCACTCTCAACAAGTGCGACCCATTCAGACCTCACAAAATAACCGTTCTTATATAACGAAACAAAGAAAGTTCCACCGTCATAAGAATAGGGTGCAGTTAAATTAATTGTTCCTGACGATGCATTCAAATATGACGAATTAACTAAAATAGGATTTGATGTTGAATTATAAAGACTATACAAACTTACATTCACCATTGTTATATTTTCAAAACTAAATGCTGTGGTCACCGTTCTTGTTGCTGTATTTGTTGAAACTACAAAATCGTTTGTGATGTCAGGCAGATTTGTTGTCGTTGCCGATGCTGAAAGTGTAATCTCACAAGGTGTTGAAAGACATTTCGCATTGTAAGTATCGGAGGTGAATAAGATTTCTCCATATTGACTAATCATAAAGTAATAAATAACATCCTCCTCTACTAAATGGATATGTGTTTGACCCGAACTATCTTGCTGTGACCTTTCTGCCTCCCTGAAAAGACCCTCACCAATGTATTTTCTAAAAGTATGAACAATGATGTCATCAACTTGTTGTTCGTTTTCGTCTGTATATTCAAATAAGAAAGTTGTGCTATCTACTGATAAAAGGTCAAGAAGTTCAATCTGATGAATTGTGTAAGCATTGAAATAATTTGTATTGTCCAAAGTTCCACTATCCATATAATAAAATTCTCTCACTCTATCGGTGCTATCATAACCAACAACAAAATCAATATCATAACTTGTTGAATTAAGCAAATTATTTTGGACACAAATCTCTACCTTATTGTCATCTGTCCAACTTCCCGAAAATGTCCATGATTGAGAACTGTTAAAAATTGAGGTAATTGTTAAATCTAATTCAATTAATGCCTCATTTGGAGAAGTCACATTAACTGCATCAGTTGTTTCTTCATCTTCTAAATCCAATTGCAATATTTCGTATCCTGCTGTAACTGCACAATCTGTTATGGAAACTGCATAAACAGTTTGAACTTGTGTTGTTGTATTTCTTATCGGTAATTGAGTTGTATTATAATTCCAAAACCAACTCTGATTAAGACCTGCTGTATCCCCTTGACCATCTGCAATGGTGAAAGTTTCTAAAAATCTTATTGTGTTTCCATCTACGGTTTTTGATGTCACTCCCTGATTTGTTCCATTCCAATATAAGACTGCTGTTGCATCTCCAATTGCAAAAGAAGTTGATGTCACATTAAGACCAAAGACAACCTCTGCTCCCTCTCCTGCACTTGCACTTCCTGATTGAGAAACAACAAAATCATAAACATTTAAACTTGTAGTTGTGCAATTCTCATTTCCAAAAGTATCATTTGCACAATAAGTTATATTTTTTACTCCTCCTGTTGCCCATTGAGTTGAGGTTATTGTGGAGTTGCAGGTCACAAGAGTTGTTGCAATTCCTGTTGCATTATAATAACACTTATCAATATGGGTATCACTTGCATTAAAACTCCATGTTGAATTTAATGGAAATGAGAGAGTTGTTAAATTTGCCAAACCTGAAACAAAGGTTTGAGGTTTTGTGCTATCAATTACAAAGTTTATCGTTGCTGTGTCTGTTTCTTGGCTTACATTATCTGTTGCCTTTCCATAAATTGCCCAATCTCCATCATTCAAATAAACATCAAATAAATAATCGCTGTTGTTTATTCCTGTTGCATTTGTTTGATTTAAAATAGTATTAACATAAAGTTTAACATCACTCAATAATCCCTCTGTATCCCATGCTGTGAAATTGAAAGTTATTGTTTGAGGTGATGAATAATTTGCATCAACTGTTGGTGAGTTTAAAGTGATTGTTGGTGCCAGATTTACAGTTTCATTTATACTCAATCCTGCGCCATTATTATGTAAAGCGGTGATTTGTGTTTGTGTTAAATCATCTCCCCAAATTCCCAACTCATCAATATTTCCGGTAACATACCAACCTTGCGCAACATTAAATCTCCCAACACTAAAATCTGTCCCACCATTTGCCATTGTCCCACTTGCAAAACAAACTTTTTGGACACCATCCATATACAAACAATCTAAGGTTACATTGTGTGTCATCGTGAGCATATGCCATGTATTTAATGTAAAGCCTATATCGTTGTTTGGATGTGTCCCGCCAAAAACACCTGTCCCAAAACTGAAATGAATATCATTATCATCCTCAATCATTAAAAACGCGCCACCATAAGATGCAATCTCAAAATCAACAAATACAACTCCTTGTATCGTCGAAGTTTCAGTTATATTAACCCAAACATTATAAGACAATCCCGTATTATAATCATCTTTATCGATGTTTGTGCCTGAAATATAATCATTCCCGTCATAACTATAATCATAATTTATCTTTCCTGTTTGTTGTGGATTTGCACCCGTGTTTGTCAAATCATAACTCCCTTGACTATCCAAAACACTCCCACTTGCCTCCTCAAAATCATAATAAGAAATAAATGCCATGTTTAATCCCGCATCTGTCCAACTCGCCCACTCCTCAATTTCAACCCCATAAATCGTTGGAATCCAATCCACATAATCCCCTTCTTGAACTTCTGTAAATATTCCAACCGTTAAAACTTCATTTTTCTTTAAATCTGCGGGAGTTATTTTTTCCCAAACTTCTCTTTTTTCCGTGTGGCTTCCTATTTTAATCATTTCACAAAAGTAATTTTTTTCTATAAATTGAATTCCTTTGTAATAATCTTTATTACAAACTTGCTTATAATCATCAACTAAAACATTCTCATAAGTCAAATATTTTAAATCATAATCCCTATTAATTTTAACCTTCCCGTTTTTCATATCCTTAAAAGTAAATTGTTTTAGTGCGTCGTTGTAATCTTCATAAGCCCATAAGTCGAACTCTGCTACTTTTTGATAACCCACACCAACATTGACATTTAAAGGAGTGTTTAATCTTGCCTTTCCAATTGTATCTCCCAAACCATAAGCATTTTTTATTGTCACCTCTCTTGCAACACTATTATAAGATTTAACATTATCAAATTCAAAGGCAGAAACAGAGGGTATCAATAGCATCACTAACACCAATAAAATGCAGGAGATTGCCTTATAGGAGGTCTTTTTCTCGTTAATAACCATAATTTCCTCCATATAATTCACTTTCCTTACTTCCCATTCTAACAAACATAATTATTGCTCCAACAATTCCAATCACTGAAATCCACAATGGCAACTTCAACATTATAAAATTTGCCCCAACAAATCCTGCAAAGGTCGGTGCAAGTGTTGCTGATGCAATAACTTTTTCATAAGCATTACTAATTCCAACTCCAATTATAGCTGCAATCACTGTGATGAAAAAATATGGGATGAAAAATATCGGTCTTGTTGTCACCATATATGAACCTATGAAAATACTCAAAACCATTCCGACCATTAGGAAAACTGCTATCCAATAAAGTGCCTGATATGCATCATTGACTTGTCCGAATGTATTGTCAATAACCTCTGTTGTGTTTGCATCTCCAAATTGCATTTCATCCATCTTTTCGTGGAGTTGGGTATTTGTAATTCCACCCATATAAATGAAAATTCCACTAATCAAAATTATCGCAAAAGAGAAAATTATGAATATGAATAGGTCTGTGAAACCTCCTCGTTTATTTTTTATCATTCAAACATCCTCCTATCCATTTTAATTCTGAAATCAATTCTCTTGACATTGGTGTTTGATTTTTTAATTAGACTTTGTTCAATAGCATCAAACATTGGTGACCCAACAATATCGTCTGTAATCTCCCTCAAACTTCTCCTTTCTCCCTTTGCCATCATAATTTCTTTCTGAATGTCATCTAATTTCTTTTTAAATTCGGGAGAAACTTGCAGAGGTGACCTATTACTTTTTGCCATTATACCACCCCTTTGATTTTCTGTCTGCCATCCTGAAAGCATCTTCGGGATTTCCACCCTTTCTCATTGCATTCTCAAAATGTTGATTGTAAGTGTGGATATAAAAAATCCATGCCATACTTGCAAGGAGCATAGGAAACATTGCTATTGTGGAAACATAAAACATAATCTTCCAAATACTTGCCATTCCTAAAAATGTTGTTGTGTAACCGAAATTAAACTGCCACATACAAAATGTTCCTGCAATAAATAAGATGTGTGCAACCCAATAAAATGCAAACTTCCCGATATAATGTTCAGTTGAAACCATCCCGACTATTACCATTAAAAACAAAATCAACATAAAAAACATTGCAGAATTAAACTTGAAACTGTGTGCTGTATCTAATTCCTCCCCAAAATTATTAACTATAAAAAATATTTCTCTCCCTCCCCCCAAAGTTGAGGAATTACATTGAAACTTTGCCTGATACTCCCCCAAATCTGTGAAATTTCCCCCTCCGACATTAAAAGCATAATCAAAAATATGTGATGGTGTGCTATCCTCCATCTCTAATAGATGATTTCCTGCATCAGAATAAAGATGCATATAACAAGTGATGCCCGATGTTATTGGCATCCCATTTGAAACATTAAAAACATGAACTTCAAACTCATGGTCTATATTCGCCCTTATTGCACTTTTTTCTGTTGGTTCAATTATTAATCCCGAATTTCCAACCACCACAGTTGTTGATGGTTTAACTGCACTTGCAAAACCAATTATAATTATGAATAGGAAAAAGAAAACAAAGCCAATTGTTGCTTTTTTTTTATTAAACATATTTTCCCCTCACATATCTTGCAGGATTTAATAGACCTCTTTCTCTACTCATCTGACCCTGACCATTCATGCCAAATCCTGCTCCAACTTGCTGTGAGGTATTTGTTGCTTGTGAAACTGTAATCATTTCTCTCAAACTTCTTTTTTCTGCACCGTCTAATGCTCTCTTGTAAGTATCATGGACAATATCTTTTAATTCTGTGACCAACATTTCATAATTCTTTCTTTTCTCTGCTGTATTCATTCCAAACTCAAAATCTCTCATAAAAATCAAGTTGTTTATTGCTCTGCCAAAATCAAAGACCTTAACATTAATTTCCTCATTTGAATAGTCTGCAAGAACTTTATTTCTATTAACATAAAGAGAAAGTATTTTCATAACTTCTTGAACTCCAACCCTATTTAGAGGATTATTTTCAGGGTCAGGATTTTCTCCCCAAATTATTTCTCCATCTTGGAATGTTGGAACATCTCCCCTCAAAATATGTTCTGCCCTCTCTAAAATATCATTCAATTCTAACTGCCATCTAACAATATTATCTTCTGCCTTTGCAGAGAAACTTGAAACTTGTGAATTTCGTCTATTATCATTAAGATTTGCTTGTTGGGTTTGGCTATAAGAACCTGATAACTCCTCTTTTTCAACCTCTTTAAATGCCTCTTGAATTTCTGCATCAGAATATTTCTGTCTTAATTCTTTATATTCTGCCTCGCTTAATTGTTTCACCATTTTTGTTTTTGTGGTGTATCCACCTTATACACTCCCTCCAACAATGGATTTAATCTTTAAATAACTTCGTATTCGGTTTATATCATCCTTATCTTTTTTGTGACGGAACTCAAATTCGGGGTCTGCAACTGTTGAAATCTTTTTCTTCAATTCTGTCTTTAATATTCTGTATCTAATCCCTTTTTTAGTGACGAAAGCAACTTTTTCTGTTGGTTTTGAATAATCTGCAACATCCTCGTCATCCTCTGTTCCTTTTAATCCATCATTTCCCCTATTTCTGACTTTCCATGTTCCCTTATGCATCGCAGGTTTTGAATAATAATGGTCAAATCCAACTAACTTGTCCAACTTCTTTTGCAAGACCTTTGATGCTTTCTTCGGATTGCTATCAAAGGCATCCCAATCTTTTGTATCTCTTGACAATAAACCTGCCTGTGCCTCAATGCTCCTTGCTCCATAAATTATTTGTTTTCTTTGTTTTGCAACATTTAGAATAACTTTATTGATGTCAAAATGCTTGTCGGTTAAACCTGTCTTTCCTAAAATGTTTTTCTTTCTCATGCCATTATCCCCCTCATTAATTGTTTCTCTGTCAATGGTTTTTTACTCTTGCCTTTCTTAACCTTGAAAGGATTTGACATTGCTTTTCCTTTCCCCATGAAATTTGTATCAATTTTTGCTCCTGTTCTAATTTCAAATCCTGTTCTTAATTTCTTTATTTCATTCAATGCTCCCTCTACTCCCTTAACCTTTGTTGGTGCAAGACCTATTGCTCTTGTTGTGAAATCAGGGAATAGACCCATCATTTCAGGAGTGACATTTCTCTTTTTCTTTTTCTTACTCTTTCCAAAGAAGTCAATATCAAGAGGCAATGCTCTTGGTCTTGGAAGATTTCTTGGAGTTTCAGAAATTCTTGACACAGGTGATTTTGTAATTTCACTTATAATCTCGCTAATGTTATCTGAAAAAGATGAACTTCTTGACTTTGCTGATGGTGAATAAGAAACTCTTGAAACATTTGAAACTCTTGAAACCTTTGAAAGATTTGATGCTCCTGAAACCTTTGAGATTGCACTCATAACAGAGGAATAAGTTTGTGACCTTGATGGTCTGCTTGAAAGAGGAACATAAGACCCAATAAAACTTGATATTGGTGCTGTTGATGGCATAGAAGAAACACCAACATTAGTCAATAATGCAACATCTCCTGTTGCTGACATACTTTGAGTTAATTGTGCAACTGTTCCGACTTCTTGGTCAATTACAGGAACAGACCATGCACCCCAACGGATTGCACCTATTCTTCTCAACTCTCTTGCCATTTCAATTTCTGTAACCAATTCAACTTCTTTTTTCTGCATCATAATATTTCCTGTTCCGACTGCACCTGTATCTCCTCTAAAAATTGGATATTTCAATTCACGACCACTCTCTAAAATTCCTTTAAACTCTCCTGTTGCCTTATTGACCTTAACATCTGTAAGCCATGTTGAATAAACTCTTGGTGAAACTGCCTCTTTAATCGCTGATGCCTCCTCAACACCCGATGCTGTTCTTGTGAAACCCCATGAAATACCCTTTCCTGAACCATGCTGAACTGCACCCTTTAATTCTGCAAGAAGTTTTCCACTTTTATCATATAACTTTTCAGGCATTGCAGGATTATCCCAATTCCATTTTTCTCCTGTCGCTGTATAAACAAATCCTTTAAACTTCTTTATGTTATCAATCTCGCTATATTTTCCTGTTCCATATTCCAAAATATTTCTCCTCGTAACCCAATCATAATGTGTTGCAGGATTATCATAAGGGAATGGTTCTGCTTTTATTGTTCTAACCCCTGTATCAGAAAAAAATCTTTTTGGAAATTTTGTAAGTAATCTTGTTTTTTCTGCAACTGATAGACCTGCAACTGATACTGCTCCATTATTATTAAGATTATAAAAAACATTTGTGTTTGCATTCGCCTTTGCATTAAAAGGAGTGATTGTCACATCTCCTCCATACTTGTAATATGCCATAACTTCATCAGGGATATATTTATTGACCCTGCTTACAAATTGACCCTGCTCCCAACCAAACTTTAATCCATTCTTTGTCATGTGAGGCATCCATGCCTCTTTTAATCCTCTTACATTCCATGTAGTTTTGTCTGAAAATTTAAATGGTCTTGCAGTGTTCATATAAACCTTTTGCATTGCCTTATCTCCTCCCAAAGTGTCTGCCATTGATTTTGTCAATAATTTATTCTCTCTATAAAATCCTTGTTGGGAAATATCTGCCATCTTTAATGTCTTATCACGATTAATTATCCTGCTATCAATTTCGTTTTTTCCCCAATTATAAGTCTTTCTACCAATACCTGTTGCCATCTCAATTCCACCGACTTCTCCGACGGTTTCTAACCAAAATAATTCCTTTCCATAAGGAGATGTTGATGCATATTTTTGATATTGCATCTGCTTTCCTGCAACATAAACTCCTGCGAATAATGTTTTTGCTCCACGACCCCACCATGCTGACGGTTTATATGGAACAGTTGCAACACCCTCTCTCAATACAACATCCATTGTTTTTGCAGGTTTAATTGCAAACTCCATAGTTCCTGTTCCCGAAAAAGTGCCTGTTTTTGTAACTCCAATAATTTTTCCACTGTTCCAAAACTTCATTCCCTGATAACCCTTAATTGCTCCCTTAATTACAAATTCACCACCTTTCCATGTGATATAAGTTTCTAATGCTTTTGTTGAAACAATCCCTGCCCCGACAATTGTTGTATCAACATATTTCAAAATCTTTAATGGTGTTGTGTCTGCATCTCTACTCCTCGCTGTTTCCAAATCCAACATATTCTCTGATAATTTTCTATCAAAGGCAGGGTCGGTTATTTTTGTTTCTTTATAGGTTTCTGTTTCAAGAGGTTTATAATTATTGAAATCAAAAGGTTTTGAGGATGGTTTGTAATCATCTAATGATGTATAAACTTTTAATTCCTCTGCTGTGGTCATGTTGTTTGTTGGACTTGCAATAAATGTCTTTTTATCTCCCTGTGTGACCCATGCATTATCATATTCATTAATACTGACATCTTTGATAATATTTTGGAAATAATTTTTAGGAATAATTGTCGCTGTTTTTTCAACTTCTTCCATATCCAATCCTTTTTCTCCTAAAACATTTAATCCTTGCTCCATAACATAAGGTCTTAATTCTGTATCATTTAATCCTGTCCTTATCTCGTCGGGTTTTTGAAAGAATGCACTAACCGTTTTGAAAGATTGTAATGGATTGAATATTGTCATTGGGTTCATAATCTTTGCTCTATTTGCTTGGATATTTGCTGTCTGTTCTGCAACTTTTGCCTCGTTTCCATAAGTAATAATATTCAACTCTTTCAATTGTTTTGAATATTCTTTCTCCTCATAATTCATTTGCTGTTCAGATTGAACAATCTCCATTCCTGTTTTCCAATCAAAACCTCCGAACATTGCAAGAGGTTTGTTAGAACCCAATGCAAATTGTGTCATTGTTCCAACAGTGTTTTCGTTTCTTGCATCAATTGCTTTCTGTGTGTTGTCCTCTCGCATAGACCTGCTTTTTCCGAATAATCCCAAAGGCAACTGCGAAAGAAAGGTATTACTAATAAAATCCCCTGTTGATTGATACCATTTTTGGTTTTTATTAACATCAGTTTTTGATGGGTCATTAAATGTTGAAAGAGAACTCTCTGCTATTTTTGCCCTTGCTGTTTCTTTATATTCCAAATCTCTTGCAACTGCTTTGTCGTATTCAACTTTTGCCGATGTAACTTTGGTATTATAATTTTCAACATTCATACTCATTCCGAATGCACCACTTTCAATTCCTGCGATATTTCCAACAGGGTCAAACAATAATTTTTCATTTTTTAATTCAGGATTATTCATCCATTCAACTGCTTGGGGATTTAATATTTTTTGTGCGTTATCTGAAATATTTTCAAACCCTGATTTCTTTGACCAATTAATAAGATTGTTATAATATGCAAAATCTCCCTTGCTTAACACCTTTTGATTTTTTAAATAATCAGGTGCGTTCTTCCAACTGTCGCTGTTTGGGTCAATCCATCCTGAAATTGTTTTATTTTTCTCTCCTGCATAAATTGGCAGTTTCCCTTGTTTTAATTGTTCTCGATTTAAATCCCTTGCATCATTTCTCGCCTCCTCTCTGTCCTCATAATAATTTCCAAAATCTTTTGCATTACTTGCGATGTCTGTGAAAGCATACATTTGTTTTGCATCAAGTTGCCCAACACCCCAATTCAATTTTTCAATATATCCTCTATAATATGCCTCTTTCTCCTCTAAATCATCCTCATAACCATCAACAGATTTATTATATCTTTCTCTGTTCTTCGGGTCATCCCTGTATTTTCTTGACTTCCTATCCCACCTTGCATTTTTATCTGAAATCTTTTTAGCAATCCTTGTTTTATATGCAACTAAATCTGCCTGTGCCTTTGTAATTTCTGCCTGTGTTGTTGTCTTTTGAGTATCTCTGAACCCTTGCTGTTGAGTTTCTAATCCCTCCTTTGAAACAAAAAACTGCTTAACATTTGGGTCTAACTTTTCATAAAAATTTCCATAATCCTCGTTGGTGAAAGGTCTTTCTTTTTTAACATCTCTTGTTGCATAAGCATGAGGAACAACCCTGCCCCTTTTTAGATTATAAGCCAATCCATAACCACTGTTCATCTGTTTAATATAAACTTGTTTTGTTCTGTTATTCCTTCTATTCCAATCTTTTGCAGAAATATTTGAGGGTCTATATTCTGAAACATAACTCTCCTGCTCCATATACTCAACAGGTTTCCATAAAGTATCTTGTAATGCATCGGCTTGTGATTTATAAGTATTAAATTTTGTTTGTGCTTGTTGCTGTTTTATTCTGTCTGTTCTTGTAGTTCTTCCCTGCTGTTGCTGATTTCGTTTCGCCTCTAATTGCTTACCCAATGTTGCCATGTTAAACTCATGTATAACAAGTATTTAAATTTAACCCATTCAAAATTAAGACATAAGTTTTTAAACATCACACACTATTTTATTTAGAGGCAAAAAAAGAGTGGCAAATA